>Ga0315319_10000596_pt1 | contig 11708 bp, 9 predicted proteins | sample M1500m3416metaG_FD_203463 | JGI IMG/M metagenome (GOLD analysis project Ga0315319, IMG submission 203463) | Ammonia-oxidizing marine archaeal communities from Monterey Bay, California, United States - M1 500m 3416 | ecosystem: Environmental > Aquatic > Marine > Intertidal zone | place: USA... | reverse complement strand
AAACCAACCATAGTTATGGTTAGTATAATTCGTGTTATCCAAATATAAATTAAACGCATGATATAGAACTAAATTTACAAAGGCGATGTAATATAGAAAGGACTATTTTCATTTAATACCTTTTTGGCTTATGAGATCCTAATGACCAAGACATTTCAATTATTCCATACATCCCATCATTATCTGTTTGTTTGTCTTTCATAAGTTTAAAACGGAATACAAGATTATCTTCATCAGGAACATAGTCTCCATACAATCCTATCGAAGTACCTTGAGTAGCTTTCAATTTATAAGACCAGTGATCAGCTAATAATCCCAGATGATATTTTTTATTAAATTGTCTCCCAACCATGAAATACCCAGCTGAAAGAGTCTCATCTGGGTGATAGGAAATTCCGTGGTGCAAACTAGAAATATTACCAATAAAGTATTCACTTTGAACAACCCATGAAGAAAATTGGTTAATACGATTAATAAATTTGAAGTCACCACCAGAAAATTCTTTCCCCCTTCCGTCTATATAGTTAAGACCTAAAAATAATATTTTATCTCCATATAAATTGAATTGATTATTTAAAGTTATTAATGAAGAAAACCCATCAACAGAATCTACATAGGTTGGGGATAATCCATGGGAGTGGCCCTGCATATTCATTCCCTCACCAACGCCGTTTTGTAAAATATTCATACCAATATTGCTTTTCCATGGTGTGGGCAATTCTTGATTGATTTTTATCCCAAGACTAGCCCATGAATGAAGACCAAACATGTAATTCATAGCATTAGGTGAAGAAATAAAATTAAAGGTATGCCTATGTGTTTTATTTAATATCCCCACTTCAGGTCGAAAATATCCAAGTTTAATTTGGGCAACCATAAAATTGACATAAACCTCTTCAACAGTTGGCGGATCCCCATCAATAGGACTGTGGAAATAAGCCATTACGTGAGCATTAGGACTTAGATTTCCCATAGCAACAAATTCAAGACCGCTAGAATTAAATGATGAATCTTTAGATGAAAAAGAAATATCACTTAAAATACTTAGCGAAAAAAAATTGTTCTCCTGTGCCAATGTCACCGATAACAATAATAATTTAATAACTAATTTCTTTTTCATAGTATTCATTTAAGTGGTTTGCTATAAACAGTTTCCCAACTCTGAACTGAACCTGAAGTTTCTACAATAGATATTTTATCAATAACAAAAGCTTTTTTCATATCTAATTTAGTGAGCATTGACTTTCTTTTCGTTTCATCTAATTTCTTATAAATTAAACTAATATGGGGATCAAATTGATATATCTGAGGGAACACCTGGTTGAATAAGGAATTTATTTTCTTTAAAGTTGAGTTATTAACTAATTTTAAAAAAACTGTTTTCCAAATATCATCTGATTCATCTATACTTTCAACATTAACTTGAAATTCTTTTTGATCAAGTTGATCTATAATAATCTGCGCTTTATTTAAATTCGTAATTGGACTAATAATTGTACAGTGAGGCTTAAAAATAGGTGCCAAGTACTTTTTGCTTAACGATTGAATTGATTTGCCAATACTATCACCATCAATATCAGATGGAATAAGCCAAATAGAAAATTTTTCCTTAGTCATAATTGATAATATTATAATTAATCGATTCTAGAGAAAAATCTATAAAGAAAAAAGCTTTGTAAATTTTAGAGATATCATACCATTGTCTTTTTCCTCACCTTCGAGATCAGAAATATTGGAGTAGACTATAAATAGATCGCTAAGTGGTGCATGAATAAAATTCATTCTAAAATTAGTAACTAACTTTTGATCCGCATCATTATACTGAAAATAAAGTGTATTTAAAAACTTCACTGAATGATTATATTTAATTTTTAAAGTGTATACATCAGCATTTACTTCAGCGTCAGGAAATTTGACATAGTTTTTATTCATACCCATATCAACTATTAATCGATAGCCTCCTTTAATTGATGTGGATAAGCCAATTGAATTACGTGTGCCATGAAAATATTCCCCAAGACTTGCATTACCATTAAGAGTAATAAATTTTGTTCTATCACCTCGATAATACAAACTTAAATTATTGAATTTATATCTTCCTTCAGGTACTTTAGCCCCGTATAGTTCAAAAGAAGATTTGATTATTTCTTCAGTTTGTGTGATACCTGAGAATAGCATCGAACCATTCATAAACTGAGCATCAAAGCCCACTTTTAATGCTCTGGACTCCATATACCCATCTAGATTGTCATACTGATCGATAAAAGCATAGGGATTAATACTTAAGAATGGACCAGATGAAAATCGTTTATGATAGCCTGCAGTTAGAAATGTTTCTCCAACATTATTTCGCTGCATGAATCCTACTTTTGGCACAAAGGATTCGCCCACTTTCTTATAATAAGCAGATAAATCCCATTGACTATTTCTATAGGCAACTACAACACGTCCTGCAGTATTATCTCCTTCAACATCAGGATTTTCAGTTTGGGCTAAATATGAATAAATTAAAAGTTTATTAATATTCAAATTCAAATCAATCCCCATTGATCTATGATCATTCTCATCTCCATTAGAATTTCGATCTATAACGATTGCCCCAAAATTTGATTTCTGTAATATATTTCCTTTTATTCGTGCAACATTGAATTGTGTTTCAGGAATATCATCTATTTTTTCAGCCAACATATTTAAATATCCTACATCAAAATTGCCGACTTTCCCACTTAATCTGCCACCACCAGTAATGGGAACCTGCCGACCAGATTCTAAACCAATACGCCTACTGTGAAACATTGTAAATGATCTGCTATATCGATTGGGCCCCATACGATAGAGATAGTTAGAAATATCCCCAAATTCAAATATTCCAGCATTTTCAAGAAAAAAATCGCGTTTTTCTGGAAAAAATAATGGGAAACGAGTCAAGTTTACTCTCTCTTCATCTGCCTCAACTTGAGAAAAATCTGTATTGTAAGTTGCATCAAGAGTTAAACTAGGCGTCATACTATATTTTATATCGAAACCACCTGCAGATTTTGTAGTTTTTTCTTCTTCGGAAATTTCATTGCCTAGAATAAAAGGCTTTAATTGGAGATTGCGGCCTGGTTTGATCCCCTTGATACCTTTTAATGTACCCCCTTTAGACACTGTAACTAATTTTTGAAAAGGTTCTATCGGACTCCAATAGAGGTCTTCACGTTTTCTACGAATTCTCCGTAAAAAGTTTATTCCCCAATCTTGATAACCATCATTAGGATTAAATCGTAAACTTGTCAAAGGAAAAGCCAATTCTATCTGCCATCCATTATCATTAATTGAAGTTTTTGGATGAACTATACCTTCCCATGCTCGATTCATTGTAGTACCATCGTTATCAATATACATGTCTTTTATTGCCCCCGCAGGATTAAAAAGAAACACATAGCCACTCTTATCATCATTAAATGTATCCAACATAATGGCAAAAGCATCGGAGCTCTGTGAATCAAAGTCCTGCTCTAGACTTTCAATAATAATCTTATCTGGCTCTGAATCGTAGAGAATTGCTGAAACATATAAAAAATCTTTATCATAAAGAATTCTAACCACCGTTTTTTCAGTAGGTAGGTATCCAGGGTTTGGCTGAGACTGATAAAAATCTGAAATGGAATCTGCTTTCATCCATGCTTCTTCATCTATAATACCATCAATGATTATCTTACCATCCGTAAAAGCCGTGTACATTGTTGGCTTAGGAAAAGATTTTAAATCAATAGCTTTATCATCTGCTATCAAGATAGAGAAAAAAGTAATAATTAAAAGGCCAAATTTTTTTCGGCATGTGAATTTCCGCATCAATTTTTCTATTTTTTGATATTGGGATCAAAAAACATTCACAAATGTTATTTGATCCCAATAAATTTATTTTTTGGGGAATTTAATGCTACAGCCTCTTGCTTTTGTTTCAGCTATATTAATTGATTTACTCGAACCAAGCGCATTTATTGCATCTAGAAGATAGGTCTTCTTTACTTTTTTTGGTTTATAGGCATTATCATCAATAGCCCCACGATATACTAAAGTACCATTTGAATCAAAAAGATAAATGTGGGGTGTTTGAGTTGCTCCAAATGCAGTTGCTAACTTAGACCCTTCATCTACAGTATAAAGAAAATCATGATCATATTTGCTTGAAAATTTTTGCATATCTTTTAAACCTTCACCTATTTTTTCACGATTTCTAGAATTGGGGTTGATAGTAATAAAACCAATATTATTCTCTGCGCTAGCCTTAGCTAAGCCGTTATATCTATCTTGCCATGCATGCACCCACGGGCAGGTGTTACATGAAAAATTCACAAGTAGTCCATTTTTCATCTTCACATCATTAAGGCTAACTTTTTTGCCACTTATATCTATCATTTTTGCATCTGGCAATGGAATGCTAGATCCCAACGCAAGGTCTTCAGCAAAAATAAAAGAAAGCAATGATGAAAGAATTACAATACTTTTTATTAAACGTATCATGATATTACTCCTAACAAATATTAATATAATATTACATAGAATTCAGTTAGTTCCCAAATAAATGGGGATTAGTTATAAATGGCTTAATACTGCTTTAGCGATTTGTATATCTTGAACTGCAACACCAGTTAAATCAGCAACTGTGATTTCTTTATCAGATGTTCGACCATTTATTTTATTAGAAATTACCTCACCTAATTCTACAACTGAATTCATATCTAAACCATCTTTCAAGGCATGATGAATCTCACCCCTATCGGTACTTTGTGATCTACTATCTGATATAACCACATCTGCTTTTAATAATATATTAGGATCTAATTCTTGTTTCTGAACCGTATCAGAGCCCATTGCAGTAATATGCGTGCCTTCATTTACTGAATTTATTAATGGCATTTCGCTTGGAGTGCACGTCACTATCAATTGGCAATCATTAATAACTTCATCAAGATTGATAGTTGTTGAAATAGCAAATTCACTACTCTCCATATCGTTTTCATATATATCTAAAGAATCTGAATTTCTACCCCAAACCAGCGCATCATTGCAATCAACAACTCCTTTTAAATATCGCAATTGCATTCTTGCTTGAACTCCGGTACCGATAATACCGATCCTATTAATATTCTTAGGAGCAAAATATTTTGCACATATTGCTCCTGCTATAGCTGTACGCACATCAGTTAGATAACATTCATCATTTAGAACAGCAATAGGTTGTCCATTTTTTTGATCAAAAACCATTATCATCCCATTGCCTGTAGGAAGATCAAACTCTGAATTCTTATAGAATCCTGAAGCAATTTTAATCACATAAATATCGTCATTTTTTATATAACCATATTTAATGTGAACATCACCAGGCGGAGAGTCAAAACTAAGTTCTCCAACAGGAGGAACAACTACTTCACCATTAGAGTATGCCACGAAACCTTTTTCAATTTCATTAATTAAATCAACTTTTGGAAGAATAGATTTAATTTTGGATAGATCAACAATTTTTATCATAAAATTGTTTTTAATACTTCAGAACTAATATTTCCACCGCACATCACAATAACAACAGTTTTACCAATTAAATTTGACTTATACTTTAAAAACCCAGCAATAGCTGTACCTGCTGCCCCTTCAATTAATTGATGATGTTTTTCAACTCCAATACGAATTCCATCTATTATTTCATCTTCTGAAACTACCGTAAACTCATCAATAACATCTTTACATAATTGAAAAGTGATTGAACCAAATTCTATGCCGCCAGCAGTCCCATCCGATAACGTTGGTTTTGATGGTAGGTCTAATTGCTCACCCGCTTTTAATGATTCATACATTACACATGAATGTTCTGGCGAGACCCCATACATCTTTGTTCGTTTATTAACCGATTTAAGATAGCCTCCTACGCCACCAATTAATCCGCCGCCACCAACTGAAATAAAGGTTGAATCAACATCTTGCAAGTCTTGATTTACTTCTAACCCAAGTGTTCCTTGCCCACAAACAATTGCTTTATCATTATAGGGAGAAATATAAGTGGCTCCAGTTGTTTTAGATATTTCTTGGGCCCTTTCTTCTGCATGGATACAATCAGTACCATAGTATTCAACTTCTCCTCCAAGATTAAGTATATTTTCAACTTTATTCTTATGAACGTTTTTTGGAACAACTATTTTTCCATTTATTCCAAGTAAAGACATTGCTAATGAACATGCTGCGCCATGATTTCCAGTTGAAGCAGTAACCACTCCGTTTAACTTTTCTTTTTCTGATAATGAAGTCATCTTACTGATCGCACCGCGGAATTTAAATGAACCAGTTTTTTGAATATTATCTAACTTTAGGTAGACTTCTCCATCAATTAGATTACTTAGATAAGGGGAATGCTCTAGAGGAGTTTTTCTTATATAAGGTTTAGATCTTTTATATGATTCTTCAACGTGATTAGGAAAATCAATCATAAGGACTTTAGTACTGGTGAAATTCTATTAAGGGCCTCTTTAAGATCAGAAGATTTAGCTCCATAGCCAAATCTTAAATAATGATCCATTCCATACCAATCACCGGCAACAAGCATTACACTGGTTTCATTTCGTAATTTTTCAATAAGTAATGACGAGTTAATCGACCAATCATAACCTACAAAAGCCATGGCGCCTGCCTGAGGAGTTATGAAACGAAAATGTTCACCGAATCCTTCAAGCCAGGTTTGAAAAAGATCTAAATTATTTACTAAAGATTCTCTAATCTTACTAAGTGTATTTAAGCGATTATCTGGGTGCAGTACATAAGACCCAATTAGATCACTTAGCCGCCCAATAGATATGCTAGTATAATCGTGATTAGCCCAACATTGTTTAATATAATCAGGATTAGAAATAGACCATCCTAAACGTAAACCTGGTAATCCATATGCTTTTGATAAACCACAATTCACAATAGTTTTTTCATAACCAATTTCCCAAAATGAGTCACATTCATTTCCATCAAGCTCTGCTCCTCGATAAACTTCATCCGAAAGGATCCAAGCATCAAATTTTTGTGCTATCTCGCCTATCCTATGTACCATGTCTTTCGAGAGAACTGAACCAGTTGGATTATTAGGATTACAAATACATATCAATTTGGTTTTTTCGGATATAATTGAACTTAACTCTTCTAAATCGGGTTTCCAGCCTAAGGACTCTTTCAGATTAAAAGTCTTTACATCTGCCCCTAATCCTCTTGAAAAACCATATATTTGGAGATAATTAGGCATCATATAAGCAATTTCATCGCCAGGCTCGATTAGTGTCATTATCGCGACCATATTTGCTTCAGCAGAGCCATTAAATGCTTGAATATTATCTATAGTTGCACCTGAATAAATAGATGCTATAGATTCTCTTAATTCAGGAGAACCTTCAGTAAAACCATATGTTATCTCGGTATTTTCTATTTTCTGGATGAAATCTGAATTAAAAAGAGATTTAAGGGTTCCAGGGTGAACACCACTTTCAGTCAAATTATAATCTACTTTATTTTCCCACGTAGATTGATTCCGTTCTAATTGAAATTCTTCAAATTTCATGATTTAAGAGCCTTTTTTATTGCCAACTCAAAAAATTCTTTATTTTTTTTATTTTGCCAATAATCTACAAGATATCCATTTTTATCAAAAACAAGAGTAAATGGTAGAGCTCCAGACCAATCTTCATGAATATTATTGATAAATTCATTATCATCTAATTCGTCTGTTAAAAATGAAATACCACTAACTCCTATATTAATTAGAAATTTCAGCACAGCATTTTTTCGATCTAACCAATCATTACTTACAAAATAGATTTTTAATCCATTATCTTTGTATTCTTCCTCAAGTTCAAGAATGTATGGAATTTCTTCTATGCAAGGACTACAGTGCGTGGCCCAAAAATTAACCAAGACTGCTTCTTTCCCCTTGTGTGTTTCGACCTGTTCAAAAATATCTGCTGCATCAACAATTCTTAGATCAACATCAGATTTAGCACAAGAAAAAATAAAAAGTAATAAAAGAACTGATATTTTTTTCATTTATCCCCCAACAATGAATACTGCATTACCAAACAAAAGTTTCCCATTATACCAAAATGCACGGAACAAGGGGTTGTCAGCTAAGTAAATCACACGCCCCCTGCCCATATGTTCAACCCCAAAAACCATTGATTCTCTAAAATTTTCTTTAGCTTTATACCCAACAAAACCACTAACTACTGAAGAAGAATCTTGAGTAGTTCCAACATTCCATCCTTTACTAAGGAAGGCATATCTACGATTACGTAGTTTCAAGGAAAAATAATCTTTATTATAACCAAAAGCTAAAGGATGAGTATTATCTAAATTTATTTTAACAATCGCACCATATGCGTTATAACTCAGATTATTTCTTCGACGATCCTTATAAGGATTTAACCTTTCTGACAATTTTCTTTTTTTCTGCTTTTTCTCATAATTCTTTTTTTCATCATCATTTGAAAATTGTTTAAGAGCATATCCTTTTTGATCTACGAATCTATCCATTGCCGAATCTATTAATATTAAACGACCACCTGAACGAACCCAATGACGTAATTCATTTCTTGTTTCATTATCCAAAGAGGAGTGATTACCTGATGGAAGAATAAAGACATCATAATCATGTTTTGGGACAGAATTAAAATTATTATTATCTATTACAGTAACAGGAAACTCAATTTGCCTTTCAAAAAAATGCCAAACCTCACCAAAAGAATAACTTCTAACAGTATTACCAGCTACTAATCCAATCTTTGGTCGTTTAACAACTTTCATTGAAGATGAACCAAAATCTTTTCCTTTAGAAACGAACCCACTTGAAGTAGTAATTAATGTTCGATTGAAAATTTCGGCTCCATTCTGAATTACATCATCAAAATTAATTCCCTGCTTTTCATTTCCTTTTCGAGTTATCACTAGAGTTCCCGGAGCATAGGATTTTCCATCTATAGCAAATGAGTCCATTGAAACGCGAGCAACGATATCATTTTTAAATAAATAAGCTAAGAATCTAAGATCTTTAATATTTTTCCAGGGTAATAAATAAGCATAGGGCTTCTCTGAACTAGATATGATGGTTTTTGACTTATTACTTTTTGAATTAGGATTTGCTTTAATATCACTTTTGATCGCATAAGCTTCTAATCCATATACATAAGGAATTGCCCATGCAGTTAGATCATAGGTTAATGTATCTGTAAGTAATGTTTTCGGTTCAAACAAGACTTGTACTAAAACTGATTTAGGTTGATATGCGGATATAACTAGATCCCCTTTTATCACCTTTGCCTGTTCAGATTTTCCAGTATAATAATTTAATCCTCTGTAAGTTTTAGTGATGCTAGCAGTTCCATGTTGAATTCCATTGCTATCTAACCATGTTTTCAGATCATCTAATTTATCTTCAGAGTTAGATTTAGAGATCACATATGACATATATGTGCCTTTTGGACTATTTTTACTTTCTGAAAAAAACTTTTTAAATTCACTAACCATTTTTTCAACATTATTTGAAGCAACTTCTATCGTAGATAGACCTGTGGTATAATGGTGAATTAATCTATCTTTTAAAGTAAGGGTATCCCCATCATCTGTTTCAACCGCTAATCCTCCTCTACTATGTCCAGCCTGTTCATAAGTCATCCCAATGGCCCCACTGTAAGTTGGATAAGTGTCGCCATAACTTGGATATAAGAGATCAAAGACTTCTTTAGTAAAGTACAACCAATTGTTTTTATCAAAATATTTGGCATGGTTTTTCCCAATCATGGTTTGGAAATCACGTTGCCAATTAGTGATATATTCATGGAATGGCTCCGCAGCTGGAGCAAAATAGTATTCTTCATTTATACCTTGCTCATGAAAATCAACATGAACATGGGGAAGCCATTGATTGTATAGATTAATCCGCGCTACAGATTCTGTTTGGGTCTGCCATGCCCAATCTCGATTTAAATCAAAATAGTAATGATTGGTCCTTCCACCAGGCCATGGCTCCATATGTTCTCTTGAATTAGGATCTGCATCAGGCCATCTATTCCCAATCATTCTAAACCAATTTGCATATCGATCACGACCATCAGGATTAATGCACGGATCTAAGATAACAATGGTATTTTCTAACCATTTTTGAGTGGTTTTATTATTTTTGTTTGCTAATGAATAGAGCGTTTTCATTGCTGCTTCAGTTGAATTGGCTTCATTTCCATGAACGTTATAACTTAGCCAAACGATTCCAACTTCTTTGTTCTTCGGCTTGCCGTTGGCCATACCGCTCCGCTTAAGATTATCAACCCGCAACTCTTCCAGCATACTCATATTTAGATCGCTAGAAATGATCGCAGTCATTAAAGGTCTTCTCTCATATGTTTCACCATAAAATATAGTTTTTACATTTGATTTTTCTTTAGCAACATGCTCATAATAAGCTACAACTTCATGATGAGCAGTAAAATAATCTCCAAGCTCATAGCCTAAAAATTCAGCTGGTGATTTTAACTCTCCAGAAATTAAAACTTTATTTATTGAAATAATTAATATCAGCGCCTTACGCATGGACACTCCTTAAGTGAATTGATACAGAACTTAGTAAAATATCATTAGCGAATTTAATCTCCCAATTGAGAGAAATGGAACCTTTCCAAATGTGACTTTGTATGAGAATCCGCCATGAAATTCTGAATCTTTATAATAATTTCAGGATGAGCACTGGCAATATCATTCTGTTCTCTATAATCGGATTCAAGATCATATAGTTCTATTTCCATATTCCCATCAAATATATTTCGCCTTATTGCTTTCCATTTCCCCATTCTAACAGCTTGCTGACCTTTATAGGCTGGAAATTCCCAGTAAAGGTATTCATGGGTATTGGATTGATTTTTACCAAAAAGTGTAGGCTTCAAACTTATGCCATCAGTATTATTAGGAATAGGAACACCAATTATATCACAGAATGTTGGCATCATATCTTGAAAAGCTGAGATATGATTCGAACGACTTCCCTTTTTTATTCGCCTTGGCCAACTGGCAATCATTGGAACTCGGATACCGCCTTCATGAACAAAGCCTTTTGCCCAACCATATTCTGTCTTAAAAGGTCTTGCACTATCAAAGAATGGAGTGTCAGCGCCCCCAGTATAAGTGGGACCGTTATCACTAGTAAAAATGATCAAAGTATTTTCATACTGTCCCATATCTTTCAATTTCTTAATTAAATCCCCAACTTGTTCATCAAGATAGGAAATCATGGCTGCATACGTTGCTCGTGGTGTCAAATTGGGAAAATAAGATTTTCCAGTATAAGGTTCTTCATCTCCAATTTTTGATCTATAATAATCCACCCAACGTTTTGGTGCTTGCAGCGGCAAATGAGGAAGGGGGGATGCATAATAAAGGAAAAAAGGTCCATTTTTATTTTTTTCTATAAACTTTAAAGCCTCATTATGCATTAACTCTGGTGCATAATCTATTAATTCGAAATCTGCATAGCTAAGCGGATCATTTCTATCTGCATCATCTTCAAGATTAGCATGGGGAGGTACATTTTTATTTTTTAGGATATGACGTTCATCATTTCGCCAAAGATGCATCGGATAAAGTGTATGTGCTTGCCTTTGGCAGTTATATCCATAAAAAAAATCAAAGCCTTGTTTATTAGGAAGACCTTC
>Ga0315319_10000593_pt1 | contig 11757 bp, 10 predicted proteins | sample M1500m3416metaG_FD_203463 | JGI IMG/M metagenome (GOLD analysis project Ga0315319, IMG submission 203463) | Ammonia-oxidizing marine archaeal communities from Monterey Bay, California, United States - M1 500m 3416 | ecosystem: Environmental > Aquatic > Marine > Intertidal zone | place: USA... | reverse complement strand
ACGATCTTCCAACGGAAGAAGGCATTGACCTGACCGGCCTCCCTGCTCTTGAGATCGTCGGGCCAGGGCAGCTTCGAGTTGGTGGAGGCCTTCGTGAAGACCGGGTAGGCCTCGTCCTTCCTCACCCTCAACCAGTCGAAGGAATCAATCAGGTCGTTCACCGTCTTGATGCTGGCCGAGTTGTTGGCATGCCCGAAGGCCCCCCAATAAAAAAAGAGCGCGTAGTTCCGCCCTTCCATCGCATCAAGGAAACGATCATGCCCGATAGACCAGCCGTCATTCTGGGCGGAATAGTTGATGCAGATTGGCGGATCCGGCAGGGACACCTTTTCCGGGACACTCTTGGGCGGGAAGAAGAGACGCTCGGACACGTGCTCCACCCCCGCCGGAACATTCGCCTTGATGGCCGCAAAGACGTCCCCATGCCTCATGCCGATCCCGAGGGTGCCACTGCCACCCATTGAATTTCCGGACAGGTAAACCCGGTTGGGATCAATTCGGTAGCGCTTGATTGCCCACCGCACGGTGTCGATCACCCGTTTCTCGACCGGCACGGTGTCTCCTCCGGAATTCCGTTGGGTCAATCCCTTGTCCCGGCGGTGCATCCCCCCCCACCACCAGTCATTGCGATTCTTCCGACAGTCGAGATAGAGGGCATAGTGATCGTCCGGGGAACGATAGATGTCGTGGTTGCCGACCGTCTTCGTACAGTTGACGCAGGAGAAAACATCATGCCCGGCGGAATGCAGTACGACATAGAGAGGCGCGTTTTCCAGGCTGGTCTTCGGATGCATCACCACGAAGGCATCTTCCTGGGCCACCGCGTAGCCCCACTCCGGGTTGACCCCATGCCGGAAGGTCTCCGTCTTCCGTGCATTGAAGATCTTGCTGCTGGAGGGCTCCCCCGGAGGCCACTCGGCGGCCTCCACCAGGGGCGACACGAGAAACAGGAGAGCAAGAGGGAGCGACTTGTGCATACCGCAGGTTTCACTGATCCAGGGAACGGAGCAATCCCCGAAAACCGTTTGGGAACCACGAAAGAACTTCTCCGGATCTTCCCTCCAGACCGGATCCGGGAAATCATTTCGTAATTGCGAACAGCCCATTGAATCTGCATTCTCGCGACCTCAAGGAGGGGTGGCAGAGTGGTCGAATGCACCGGTCTTGAAAACCGGCATAGGGAAACCTATCGTGGGTTCGAATCCCACCCCCTCCGTTTGCCCCTCTCTCCGTCGGGCAAACCGGTTCCTAGGGAACCGGGAACTCCCCGGAGAAAAACCGGTCATACTGTTCGCGCAGACCCACTCCCGCGTCGGAACTTGATCCACCGTGAAAGCTCCCCTGGACCGCCTTGCGCGACCAGGCAACCGCCTCTTCGCGATTGCGCTTGGCGAACCAGACTTCCGCCATGGTGTCGAGATAGGCCGCCTGCCGGGGACGCATTGAGAGCGCCTTACGGATCTTCTCGTGGGCATCGGGGAGCTCACGACATGCACGGGAGGCCATCCACGCCGCACTGTTGTAGGTGTTGTGTGCCCGCGGGTAGGCGTCGATCGATTCCTGGAGACGCTGGTAGACGATCTTGAAATTGCGATCGTGTTCCTCGACCAGACCGGCTTCCCGAAGCAGTGGAAAATAGTCATCGGCCAGGATCCCGTCGCCATTCAGGATCTCGAACGAGCTTCGGAAAAGTTTCATGGCCTCCTCCATATTACCCTCCTGGTGCAGGGCGAGGGCGCGATAGAGGTCCGCTATGAATCGCTTACGGATGAACCCTACCGGATTGATGGTGGTGGAGCGTCCCTTCAGATACTGCATGGCATCCACTTCCGCGAAGGCAGCTGCCACCCGCCACTGCTTGTTGTGCCGCGCATGCTTGGCAAAGTAGGAGGCCGCCGTCTGCCAGTACCAGTCACTTGGCCCACCGGTCATGATGAGCTTTCTCCAGAAACCTTCAGCCTCCCTGACTGCTCCACTACGCTCCATATCAATGGCCAATCGCAGCAGACGAATGGGCTCGTCGAGGGAGAAGGTCTCCACCGTCTCCAGGGGTCGGGCGGATTCCTCGCTCCGATCCGCCCGCACCAGGACCCCTCCGTAGACGGCCAGGTAGCGCAGATTGGTTGGCTCCTTCTCGAGAATCGACCGCAGGGAGACGGCGGCCTTCTCCCAGTCCGAGACATAGCCGTAATAGGCCGCCAGCTTCTTGCCCCACTTCTCATCCGTATCGAGTTTAACGAGCTCTTCCAGGAGCTTCAGGGAAGCCTTGGCGTCATCCCGCGCCTCCGCCGCTTCCAGCAGATCTGCCAGGGTCTGCACCCGGGCCTCCTGCTCCCCCGCCTTCTTTTCCAGTTCCTCCAAAAACGCACGGAGCCTCTCGTCCTCCAGATGTACAAACCCGTAAAGGGCTCCCAGAAGGATGATCCGCTTGGCCTTGTCCTTTTCCAGTGACTCCAGCAGATGCCAGAGCCGGGGCGCGGAATCTCCCTCCCCAAACAGATGCGAGACGATCCTGAGATCGTCCCGCTCCTTCGAGTCCGGAGTCAGCTTTTTTGTCGCAATGAAGAATGCCAGTTCATAGAGGCTGCCTCCGAGATCGTTGAGGCGACCAATGAATTCCAGCCAATTGGAATGGCCTTCGCCGGAAGCGATCGCGGAAATCTGTTCCATGATTCCGAGACCCTCGGCACTCTCGCCCCTCGTATGAAGGAACGAGGCAATCGTGAGCGCTTCGTAGCGCTCCTTCTCCGATTCCGCCCAGTCGTCCCGCATGGCCTGGTAGCGCTTCTCCAGCCACTGCGTCTTTTCCTCGGCGGTCCCGGCATATCCCAGCACCTGCACAGCCTTGGTGGGTTGCTCGACGGTCTCGTAATAAGTGAAGGCGGCATCCTTGTTGGATTGGAACAAGGGAGGAAGCCCGGCCTTGAGATTCCCATTGAGCAGAAGCGAAAGCATCGCTTCGCGTCGCTCGTCGCCTCCACCTGCGGCCTCCTCCGCCATCTGCCTCATCAGGCGATCGGCCTCCTCGTGATTCAACTGCCACCTTTTCAGGACGATCTCGGCATGTGCCTGCACGATGGGCGACTCCTTGGGGCGATCCATATACCACTCAAGATAGGGGACCGGATCTCCCTCGAAGAGCGCCATCACAGCCACAATGTCTGAGCGGCCCATTTTTTCAGCGAGGTGACGCGCTTCGGTGTATCGCCCCTTGGAACGGAGCAGGGCCAGCTGGCGATTCGCAAAATCGCGGGTCGCCTCCGTGACCTTGCCATCGTCCCCGTAGGCTATCGCGGGAACCACCACATCCATCTCACGGTCCAATTTGTCCTGCACGCGCAGGAGGCAGGCCAGGCGACGACTGTTCTGGTCACTTACCGGAGCCAGTCGCAACATCGCTTCCGCCTGGCTCACATTCCCCTCAACCAGTTCCCTGAGGGTGAGCGGCAGAACCGCCTTTTCCACCAACTCTGCACAACTCTGTCGGGCCTCTTCGTCTTCTTCAAATCGGTAGATGCGAAGCATCTGGATAAAGGCCTCGGCATCGAGGAGCGCCTGGAAAACCGCCTTCTTTCCCCCCACGCCCGAGCGGAAGTAGCGTTGGACGAGATCCACCACCTTCCGGGGAGTATCAGGAGTGATCCCGGTGAGAATACGCTGCAGGAGAATCCGTGAACGGTGAGCCACCTCCGGATCATCGGTTTCCATCCCTTCCCTGATGGCCACGATTCCGATTTCTCCGAGCCCCCACAACCCCTTGGTGGCCTCCTCCCTTACGCGGTAGGATTCGTCGCCCAGCTGGATGACCAGTTTGCGCGCCTGAAGGAGCTTCTCGTCCGGGGCATCAGGTTCGGTTGCCTCTCCCGTTCCTGATTCTGCCACGGTCCCGTCCGCCGCCGGGGCCGGAGGGTCCGCTCCGTCCTGAGCCGGGGAGACGAGCGCTACGCCGAGGATGGCCGTGCTCAGGAGAAGAATGAATCGTTTTTCTTCCATGGGGTTCCTGCGGTTTACCAAGCCACAACATCGTGATTCTTCAAGTCTCTCCTCACGGAATTACCGGAGAAGATAATGCTGGAATCTTCACCCCGGCCCCTTCCTCCCTTCCTCAAGGAAAGGCTCCCCCCCGGTATTCCGGCCCGCTGGAACGCCTTAAGCCTCCCCGTCCGGGTTCCCCCACCGACCCTCGGAAACCAAAAGGTGATCGATTTGCCCACCATCAGAATTCTATTTGCCAATACAGAAGCGCCCGAAGATTTCACCAAGCAATTCCTCCGTTTCCACCTTCCCTGCCACTTCGCCGATGGCATCGAGTGCTATTCTCAAATCGACAGCCGCAAATTCCGGGCTCTCACCCGCACTTAATTGCTCACGAGCTACCGAGAGCGCTTTCTCCGCGCGCCGCAGGCAGTCCTGGTGCCGGGCATTGACAGCCACCGCCTCCTGCCCCCAACTGGCAGCCCCAAGGGAAAGCTGCTCCCCAATCGCTTCGCCCAGAGCATCCATGCCGGTTCCCTCTTTACAGGAGATCGCAACCCCTTTCCCCTCTTGGTCCCAGTCAGGATGAGCGCCCAGGTCTGCCTTGTTGAGCACCAGGAGATGATGGCGATTCTCACGGTTATCACTTGATAGCAGCGCCCCCTTCTCCCGGCTTGCATCCACCACCTCCAGGACCAAATCGGCCTCTGCGAGATGCTGCTTTGTCCTTTCCACCCCCTGTCGTTCGATTTCATCAACGGATTCCCGAATCCCTGCGGTATCAATCAACCGCACCGGAATTCCACCGACGTTCACGACCTCCTCGACGGTATCCCGGGTTGTCCCGGCCCTCTCACTCACAATCGCACGCTCATAGCCCAGTAGCACATTGAGAAGGCTGGATTTCCCTACATTTGGTTTGCCGCAAATGACGGTCCGCGCCCCTTCCCGCAAAATGCGTCCCTGCCCGGCGGTCGCCAGCAGCTCATCGATTCGGGTCTTCACTCCCTCCAGCCTCCCGATCAACCCGGCCCCTGTATCCGGATCAATATCTTCCTCCGGAAAATCGATGTAAGCCTCCACATGGGCCAGAATCTCCAGAATTTCACCCCGCAGGATTTCGGTCTCCTCCCCAATGCGGCCACCCAGTTGATGCTGGGCCGCCCGGAGAGCAAGGTCGGTCTGCGCCGAGATGACATCCATCACCGCTTCCGCCTGGGTGAGATCCAGCTTTCCATTCAGGAACGCCCGTTGAGTGAATTCTCCTGCTTCCGCACTCCGCGCACCACACTCCAGAAGACGTTCCAGCAACCGCTGAACCACCAGCACCCCGCCATGACAGCTGATTTCCACCACATCCTCGCCGGTATAGCTTCGCGGCCCCCTGAAGACCGTCACCACCACATCGTCCAGCACCATGCCATCCTCGGCGCGCACTTTTGCCCGGTGCGCGTGCCGTTCCTCGAGACCTTCAGGGGCACGGCCCAGGGCCTGCCCGGCCACCGGCAGGGCCTCAGCCCCGGAAAGGCGGATCACCGCGAGGGCACCCTGGCCGAAGGGAGTAGAAACGGCCGCGATCGTCTCAATCACGGATTGACGGGGCCCTTGGGGCTCTCCTCATTTCCCTCTTCTTCCTTCCCTCCATCACCGCCGCCGGAGCCGTCCTCAGCCCCGCTGGACCCAGGGGGGATTCCCTCCCCAGGCTCCCCTTCACGAATGGAAACCGGGTTGATCGGCTCTCCGGGCGCAAAGGGAACGGACTTCCCCGGACCGGGTTCCCCCGCCACATCCTCTCCGAGGAGATCAGCGTTTCCCGCCTCCCCGCCCAGACCGAGAAACTCCCAGCAGATCACTTCGTCGAGATGGACCTGACTTTCGGGAGCGCTCGTCCAACTGAGGCGCACGGTCGCGTAACGGTTCTGATCCCGTCGGTTCGGAATATTGATCCATGCCAGTTCGGAGAGTATGCGGCCCGGCAGTTCGTCATTGAGCACGGTGACCGTGACCTGGTCCCGGGCAAAGGCCGGATCACTCAGGCTGAAGTTCCGCCCAGCGTTGGCAATCGTGCCGGTCTTCGTGACAGGCAGGGTCTCCCGGACCATCACCCGAAACACCCCGCCCGCACCTGGTCGTGGAGTGCTGATAAAATGCCTGAAAATACGATACTTCGTCTGGGTGTAAACCTTCCAGTCCAGAAGCAGTTTGCCACTCACCTCCTTGAAGAAGGCCATCACCCGCACTGGCTCCATCGCAAAGCGCTCCCTCGTAGAAAAGGCGGAGAGGAGCAGACCTGGTTCCTTCAGGCCGTGCTGGATCTCAAGCGGGGCCACGGGCCGGAAGAATTCAGACATCTTCAATTGCGAGGGTCTTTCGAAACGCATGAGGAAAAGCCCCCTCCGGCGGTCCATGATGTCGAGTTGCTGATGACTGAAGGCATTGACTGGAGTGTCTGACTCGTCGATCTCGCTGACACCGGTGTAGAACTTCTCCATCTCGCCCATCAGCACGTCCCCACCAATGACATGGCGCGCCTTCTCTTCAGAGCTGCGAGCCTGCAGGAATCCGGTCAGGGCCTTCGAAGCGTCAGACTTCCATCCCTGCTCAAGGAAACGCTCCCGGCCCTGTTCACTCACCTCCCTCTCAAGCGGAGCCGTGACCTTCTTCCTCGCGGCAACCACCACGAGCGCCCCCGGATCTGGATCCTTGCGATTCAGCACCACCAGGGTGATCAACACGCCCACAACAAGAACCACCGCGGCCAGGAATAGAATCGCTGGATGCAGTCCCCGCCCCTGCTTCGGTCGACTGCGCTCCGACTTCGGGAGTGACGCTCCCGCCAGTGGAGACGGGATCGGTGCTGCCGGCGGCATCGCCTCTTCGGATGCTGTCGGAGCAATACCTGCCGGAGCGGGAGGTTCGCCAGAACCAGAGGGTGGAAGCTCAGCCTGTCCCAGCGGCGACCGGTTCGCAAAGACAACCGGAGCCGGGGGGGAGGAGGTCCCGGTCCCGCAATGGGGACAAGGAGCGGTTGTCGGAGGCAGATCAAACGGGATCTGAATTTCACCGCGACAGGAAACGCAGTGAAAGCTCCGGGTGGCCGGAGAGGTAGTTTGGGACATCGGATTATTAAGAAGTCTTAATAGAATAGTCCCATGTCTATTGCGTGTCAATTCGCGAGCCCGTCCCTCTCAGTCGGCCAGAACCTGGTCCAGAACCTCCAGGCAGCGTTCATTCTGAGCTCGGGTTCCCACCGAAATGCGGACCCACCCGGGCAGCTTGTAGCCTCGCATGGCCCTTACGATGACCCCATGAGCAAGCATCTTCTGGAAAACCTCATCACCGTCTCCCACCTCCACCAGGACGAAGTTGGCCATGCTGGGCACGTAACGAAGCCCACGCTTTTCGAAGGCATCCTGCAGTAGCGACAGACCATCGTCGTTATTGGCAACCGTGCGGGCCACGTGCTCGGGATCACCCAGGGCGGCCAGGGCGCCGGCCTGAGCAATACCGTTCGCGTTGAATGGCTGCCGGGCCCGGTGCAGAAGATTCGCCACCGGCTCAGAGGCGATGCCGTAGCCTATTCGCAGGGCTGCGAGACCCTGGGCCTTGGAGAAAGTACGCATGACACATACATTCCTCCCCTCCCTGACATATTTCACCGTATCCGGCGGATCGCTCAAAAACTCGTAATAGGCCTCGTCAAAAACTGTCACCACGTGATCCGGAAGACGGTCCATGAAGCGGTCGATTTCGGTCTGGCCCACGAGTGTCCCGGTTGGATTGTTGGGATTGGCGATGAATACCAACCGCGTATCCGTGGTAATCGCGTCCGCCATGGCATCGAGATCGTGCACGAAATCCGAGTCGGCCGCCTCCACGTATTTCGCCCCGAAGAGGGTGGCCATCAGCTTGTAGACCACAAAGGCATGCTCGGACGCAACAAGGGATCTTTCACGATTGAGAAAGCAGTGACAGAGCAACTCAATGATTTCATTTGATCCATTACCCAGCACCACGTGTTCCATTCCCACCCCGCACCTTTCTGCAATCGCATTACGGAGGTTCCAGCCCCCTCCGTCGGGGTAAAGATGCCCTTCCTCGATAGCCGCCTGCATGGCCTCCTTTGCCTTTGGTGACGGACCAAGCGGGTTCTCGTTACTGGCCAGCTTGATGATCTCCTCGGGCCGCAAGCCCAATTCACGCGCGGTCTCCTCGACCGGTTTCCCTGGCTCATAAGCCACGAGGTCGCACACGAACTGATTGGCTGATCCCTGGATCGGCATGCGGGAAGTGTGGCCTCTGGAGCGCCCTGTGTTAAGCGTTAAGACGGCATCACGGCAACTTGTCCGGTATAAATGGAAGCGATCCCTCCGCTGAGGGGCAGCCACTCGCTCTCCTGCAATCCCGTCCTTGAAAACAACTCAAGCATGGCCTCCCCACAGGGAAATCGGTCGATCGATCCCGCCAGATACTCGTATGCGTCGCGCTCCCCGGTGATCACTCCGGCGATCCGGGGCAGCAACTTGTTGAGATAAAAGGCATACGGTCTTTGCAGAACTCCCCTCGGGAGCGAGAAGTCCAGGATCAGGACATGTCCTCCGTCCCGCACGACCCGCGCCATCTCGTGCAACCCGGCCTCCCAGTTCCCCATGTTTCTCAACCCGAAGGCCACCGTGACCACGTCGAAACTTCCATCCTCGAAGGGAAGATCAAGTGCATCACCCACGACCGTGTGGCGTAGTCCGCGCTTCGTCGCATGCAGGAGCATCTCCTCGCAGAAGTCGACCCCCGTCACCTCAGCCCCGGGGCAATGCCGTTGTATTGCGAGAGCCAGATCACCGGTCCCGGCTGCCACGTCAAGAACCCGGGTCGGTTGCAGATCCGCGACCATGCGAGCGGCCTTCCGCCGCCAGAGAATATCCGTCCCTGCACTCAGGAGGTGATTGGCCAGGACATACCTATCCGCGATCCGGGCAAAGGCCCCCCGGACATACTCAGGATCCTGACTTCCTCTGGGAACGGCTTTGGACACCAATCTGAAACGTGAGATATGAACCTGAGTGCCTGCCCGATCAGGGATCGGGCAGGAGATCAGCGAAAATTCCCGGGTCACTTCCCGGGATTTCAATCGCCCCGCATGCCTTCTCGTAGAACTCCCGCGGCCCTACCCCTCCGATGATTGCATAGGCGTAACCCTCCTCGCGCATGGCTTCAAGGGCCTTGTAGAGAAGAGCCTTGCCGAGACCGCTGCCCCGCTCTCCTTCCGCCACCCCGGTCGGTCCGAAATATCCCTTGCCCGTTGTTTCGTAACAGGCAAACCCGAGTATCTCCTTCTCCCTGGTCGCCATGAAGGCGCTCACGGGTTGCCGACTGAAGGCCATCTTCGCCTCGCTGACCCACTTTGGCGAAAAGTGCTCGCCCACCCAATGGGTCAGGATGTGTCGCTCGTAACCCTGTGGCCTCCGCAGGATCACTCCCTCCTCCTCCACGGCCCGATAGGCCTCCAGGGTCTCGGGCAGGTCGTAAAGCCGCACCAGCATGTCGATCATGAAACAAGACTACGTCCTGCACCATTCAGAGCAATCGGGAATGATCACACCGCTCCCCAGGCGCAGCTTCACCCGATTCCTCATCGATCTCCCCGGCCGATCCGGCAGGGAAGAGATGAGTCGTGACGGGAGATCCTGGCCTGTCATCATCTCCTGCAGATTCCTGCCAGCATGCACATCCTGAGCTTCCTCCTGGCACTCGCCCTCCTCGCCATGGGAATAGCGGGGGTCCAGGAGGGCGCCTCGACCGGGGAACTCCAATCCATTGCCATGCCAGGCATCTTTTTCGGCGGGGCGGTTCTCATTGCCTCCCTCTACGCCATCGTGGAACCCCGTCACGGGCTCGCTGGAGCCACCTTTCTGGCTTTTCTGGCCTTCCTGACCAATGCAGCCACATGCATTGGCCCCGCCATCGGGGGAACCTACGAATGGGCCAGCCCTGAACACCGCAACGCCACCCTTGCGCTGCTCATGTGCACTTTCTATCTCGGAGCTGCTTTTCGCTCCTGGAAACACGCCCGAAAACAGCGGGTTATCGCGGAACTTGAGAACGGATCACCCTCCTGAGCTGGCAGCGTCACCGTTCCGAACAACGACCTTTGTTCCCTTAACCGGATGGGCCCTGGCCTGAATCCGGAAAGATTTCCGGAAATTGAGTCGCTGGATATCAATCCACGCTCCACCCCCGGCCACGGCGAAACGCTTCCTCAAACCGTCATCAACTCCTGCTCCTTCTCGCCGAGTTTTTCGTCGATTTCCTTGATGTACTTGTCCGTAAATTCCTGAACCTCGCTCTCAAAATCGCGCATCTGGTCCTCGGTCAGCACATTGTCGGCCTTCATCTTCTTTGCTGCATCCATGCCGTCCTTCCGGTCGGACCTCACCCTGATCCGTGACTCCTCCGCCATATTCCTGATGACCTTGACCAGTTCGACCCGGCGTTCCTCGGTGAGTTCGGGAATGGGGAGACGGATAACCTTGCCATCACTCACAGGATTCAGTCCCAACTTGCCATTCTCCCGGATAGCTCGCTCGATATCACCGGTCACCCCGGGATCAAAGGCTTGCACCATGATGGTGCGGGCTTCAGGCGTGGTAATCACCGCCAGTTCCTTGAGTCTCATGTTGCTGGCATAGGCCTCGACGTGCACTTCGAGGTTCTCCACCAGACCGGGAGAGGCTTTCCCGGTTCGCACACCCACAAATTCCTGCAGCATGTGGTCAACCGCCTTGCTCATCGCAGCGTTTACTTCCTTCTTAGTATTTTCCGGGTCCATGATAACTGAAATTGAGTGAAGTCGTGATCGGGCAGAAACCCTACTCTCCACAGACGATCGTGCCAAGCTCTTCGCCACACAGCGCTCGCTCGATATTGCCGGGTTCGCCCAGATCGAAGACAATAACAGGCACGTTGTTGTCCATGCAGAGGCTGAACGCCGTCGAGTCCATCACTTGCAGCCGCTTTGTGATGCATTCGTGAAAACTTACGCTCTCGTAACGCTCGGCATCAGGATCCTTCTTCGGATCCGCAGTGTAGACTCCGTCCACCATGGTCGCCTTCAGGATAACGTCAGCACTCATCTCGCTGGCCCGCAGGGCGGCGGTTGTATCGGTGGAGAAGAACGGGCTGCCGGTTCCGGCAGCAAAAATGACGACCCTCTTTTGGTCGAGGTGCCGTCTGGCCTTCCGCCGGATGAAGGGCTCCGCTACATTCTTCATTTCAATGGCGGACTGCACGATGCACATCACCCCTTCTTCCTCCAGGGCGGCCTGCAGAGCCAGGGCGTTCATGACGGTGGCCAGCATGCCGACGTAATCAGCGGTAGCCCGGTCCATTCCGCGGGCACTGGCTGACGCACCGCGCCAGAAATTACCCCCTCCCACCACAATGCCCAACTCCACTCCTGACTCCAGGGCAGTCGAAATCTCGGAGGCGATGCGCCCCACAATCTCAGGAGAGATATTGTCCTTGCTTCCCAGTTCCCGCAAGGCCTCCCCGCTTAACTTCAGTATGGCTCTCTTGAAAGAGCGTCCCTTTTCGCCCATACAATCAGAAGGTTGTAACATTTACCCAATCCAGCTCGGCTCTACAAAGTGAGAAGGCCGGGCCCATCGTGTGAATTTCAGCCCCCATCCTGATTCTGCATGGCTCTCGTGTGAAAAGAACCCTTCCCCGCCCCTCGTGCAGGCTGCAGGAGCAGCAAGAAGCCGCAGTAACTTGGTCACAAGTCAT
>Ga0315319_10000592_pt1 | contig 11763 bp, 9 predicted proteins | sample M1500m3416metaG_FD_203463 | JGI IMG/M metagenome (GOLD analysis project Ga0315319, IMG submission 203463) | Ammonia-oxidizing marine archaeal communities from Monterey Bay, California, United States - M1 500m 3416 | ecosystem: Environmental > Aquatic > Marine > Intertidal zone | place: USA... | reverse complement strand
TGCTTGACCTTTTTGACCCATCCATCACTGATAATTCAGTGAGGGGAAATTTACAGGTTCCCGCCATGTCATTGATTGCGGATTTGAGTTCTCCTTCTTCTAACGGTTCAAATTTATTAAATAGGGGCAGAATAACTGCCGGTGCCAAATAAGCCATTAGTAAGGAGAATCCTGAAAGGAAGATCCAGCCCCAGAGCCAGGCATTTTCAAAACTTTCAAATAACCATATGATCAGGCCGAGGACAGGAAGCCCAATCAAGGCCCCAAGAAATAACCCCTTAATTTTGTCACTGATGAATGTTGAACGTGTTGTTTTATTAAAACCAAACTTTGCTTCAATTTTAAATGTATCATAAATTTCAAAGGGTAAATTCATTAGGCCTGCTGCGATGAATAATATGCTGAAAAACAATAAGCCTGAAGGGACCGGGTCGTGACCGAGTTCAATGATTTTATGGCTTAGCCATCCGAACCCGCCAATGATCCAAAAGAATAGAAATATTATGAGGTCGAAGCTGGACTGGATTGCTCCAAATTTGGTGGTTATGCGAGTATATTCTAGGGATTTTGAGTATTTTTCCTGATCAAAGACGTCCTTAAAGTCTTGAGGGAGTTCGAGTCTTAAGCCTTTGAGGTTGAGCCATTCGGAGAACAGATCAAGGGCAAAAATTCCTACTATGGCGACGAGAATGATCCAGAAAAAGAGATTAGGTTCTATGTTCATGCTAAATTGAAAAGGGAAAGGTTTTTTTATACTAGAGCAACGGGTTCGATGAGGTCGGTTTTATTTTCATGAAATTTTATATGCTCCATCGAAAGGGTCTCAATCTCAGCCATTGAAACAATAGTACTGAGCTTTGATCTTAACCGTTTACTGCCGGGGATACCCTTTGAGTAAGCCATTAGTCTTGACCGCATTGCCATTAATGTTTGCCGTTCATTTCCGTAACGTCCCCAGTCAATGGCTTGGCGGCAATGTCTTTTAATTAATTTCCATCTTTCTTCAAGTGGAGCTGGAGACAGTTGCTGTCCGGTTTTAAGATAGTGCTTGGCGTCGCGGAAAACCCATGGATTTTGCATTGCTGCCCTTCCTATCATTATACCTGATACCGCAGTTGTTTTTTTTCGATGTTCCACGTCCTTACCTGTCGAGATGTCACCGTTTCCGATTACGGGAATCGTTACGGCTTGAGAGCATTCGTTAATCACGTTCCAGTCAGCCTGGCCACCGTAACTTTGTGAACGTGTTCTCCCGTGTATTGAAATGGCTTGCATTCCTGAACCTTCCAAGATTTTTGATACTTGAACAGCGTTGATGGATTCTTGGTCCCAACCAATGCGTATTTTTCCAGTCACTGGGACCTGGGATCCGATGCCCTTGACAACGGAAGTGGCTACTCTTTCCAAGACAGGGCAATCTCTCAATAAGGATGATCCTCCATTTTTGGAAACAACTTTATTAACTGGGCACCCGAAGTTGATGTCAATGAAGTCAGGTCTTTTCCATTCGAGGATTTTTTTGGCGGCTTCTGCCATTTTTTCGCCATCAGCACCGAAGAGCTGAACTCCTACGGGGCGTTGTTCATCATCGAATTCAGTGTATTTCCTTGTCCTATCATCCTGCCTAATGATGCCTTCAGAAGATACGAACTCGGTTACCATTACGTCTGCCCCTAGTTCTTTACATATAGAACGAAAGACTCGGTCAGTGACACCGGCCATTGGGGCTAGATACAAAGGGAATTTGTCGTTATTGAACCAGGGGAGCATCAGATACCTTAAGAGATGTAGTTTACCCTTGTGGGGGATTTCAGGCAAGTGATGCATTTCAATCGTTCAAAGATTGTATTTTGCTATAAGAATTGAGCGTTGACCTTGATGCTTTGCTGTGTAGCGATTTATATATCTATCTTAATGGATTCACAAAAAAAAGCGTTGCTTCGTGAGCGTATTCTTGAACGATCCGCAGAGATCGGGATGAGAATCGCTGCCCTTGAAGAATCAACCAAGCCAATATCTCCTGACAAGGGGCTTGGAAGGTTGACTCGACTCGAGGCGATGCAAGACAAAAGTGTGAATGAGGCTGCGCTCGAACGCCTAAAGGATGAAGAGGTCAGGCTTCAGAATGCGCTGATAAAAATATTGATGCCTGATTTTGGCATTTGCCAAGGGTGCGGTAATGAGATTAATTTTGATCGGTTAGAGGCTCTGCCGGGAAGTACACATTGTACGGCATGTGCGGGATGAAACAATTTAACGTCAATATGTCTGATCCTTATCAAGTCCTGTTGTATTATCTTTACACCCCGATTGAGGATCCAAATAAGTTTGCTAAGAGGCAGGCCGACTTTTGCAATGAGCATGATTTGAAGGGAAGGATCATTATTGCGGAAGAAGGTATTAATGGCACTGTTTCAGGAACAAAAGATTCAACTGAGGCTTATATTAAGGAAACTCTAAAGCTTTTAGGAACTTCGGAAATGGAATTCAAGACTGATCTTAACGACGGGCATGCTTTCAAAAAACTTTCTGTTAAGGTTCGCCCTGAAATCGTTTCTTTGCACTTGTCCAAAGAACAGGACATTGATCCTGAGAAAATTACTGGAGAACGGCTTTCACCTGAGCAATTCCTTGCAGAAATGGGAAATGAGGACGTTCTCTTGTTTGATGGTAGAAACAAGTACGAGTCTGATCTTGGGCGATTCAAGGGAGCCATTTGTCCGCCAGTCGACAATTTCAGAGATTTTCCTGAATGGATTAGAGAAAACTTCTCTGACGCAAAGGACAAAAGAATTCTCTCGTACTGTACTGGTGGAATTCGTTGTGAGAAGTTGTCGGAATTTTTAATTAAGGAAGGATTCAGTTCGGTGGCTCAATTACAAGGAGGGATCATCAATTATGGGAAAGATTCCTCAACGAAAGGTAAAAATTTCGATGGTCAGTGTTATGTGTTTGACCAGAGAATCGGAGTCGAAGTTAATTCTACTAACCCCAAAGTGATTGCGGCTTGTCGCCGTTGTGAGATTTCCACCCAAAGATATAAGAATTGCGCATACAAACCCTGTAATTTACAGATTTTTATTTGCGAGAAGTGTGAATCTGAGAAAGGCAGATTTTGCGATGAGAATTGTCAATCATCAGCCTGTTCAGCAAAGTAGGTATTTCCGATCTAATGGAGGCCGTCAAACCCTTTATTTTGACCTCAAAAAAACTGAAGAAAAAGTATTTTCGTTCTATTTATAATTGCCAAATACTTTCAGTCTCAGAGCGTTGGCAGATTTAAATAAAAATACTATAAATTTCGCTTGTGAAATTTTTCACAAGATACTATAGAATACTTAATTAACCCTGAAATGGCCAATCCTTTTCCGCGTTGGATTAATACATTACCCCTGCAGATTGTCGGTGCCCTTATTATATTAGGCATCGGAGTCAGTGCAGCCGTTACTTATTATTTTACTCCAAAGTACGCCAGAGTAGGTTATCAGCCTGATCAACCCGTTCCATATGATCATAAGCTTCACGTGGGGCAGTTGGGAATGGATTGCCGATACTGTCATTCATTTGTTGAGAATTCTGGCCATGCCAATGTGCCTTCAGCGTCGACTTGTTGGAATTGTCATCGACATGTTAAAGCTGACAGTCCAAAGATTGAGCCAATTCGTAAAGCAGTTGATAAAAATTACGAATCCTATGACGGGAAGCCAGTCGAATGGGTCAGAGTTCACCGTGCCCCTGACTATGTTTATTTTGATCACTCTGCGCATGTGAATCGTGGAGTTAGTTGCGCCAGTTGTCACGGTGATGTTGGGGAGATGCGAGTGGTTCACCATGACAAACCACACAGTATGAGTTGGTGCCTCGATTGTCACAAGGAGCCGGAAAAACATTTAAGGCCGCTTGACCAGGTATTTAATTTGAAGTGGAAGCCTGAAAATCTGGCGCGTGAGGATTTTAAATCCTACATAGAACAGAGGTTCGGATCAGAGCAAGCTGAGGAATTTGTTCCTGACAGTGATAAGCCCTTAACACAAAAAGATATAGGATCTGCTTTGAAGGATCTGTGGCACATCCGTCCGCCATCAGGCAATAACTGTAGCGGTTGTCATCGATGAGAGTGAATGAATAGAAACAATTTTTTGATTATAACTAAAAAGAATAAGTGAAACACGTTTGGCAACACCCCGAAGATTCATTAGCTGGGAAGCGGATGTTCCGTAGTCTTGGTGAATTGGAACAGAGTCCGGCATTCGCGAACCGACTCGAAAGAGAATTTCCACAAGGTGCTGCTGAACTGAACAGAGAAGGCGATGAGGACTCTCTTTCAAGAAGAAGTTTCATGCGTTTCATGGGAGCTTCTACGGCTTTAGCGGGCATTGGGTTAGCCAGTTGTCGCAGGCCAGTAGGCAAGATCCTTCCATACTCTGATAGTGTTGAGTGGATGGTACCAGGCAAGGCAGTTTATTACGCAACTGCGATGCCTAGGCTGGGTGGAGCAACTCCGGTCATAGCCAAAGTTCATGAAGGCCGCCCAATACATCTGCAAGGTAATCCGCTCCATCCAGGAAGCGTGGGTTCTGCTGATCAGTTTGCAATTGCTTCGATATTGGATTTTTATGATCCTGAACGTTCACGTTCTTACCGCAAGGGCAGGGGCGAATCTAAGACGATTGGAGCTGATGAGTTTTGGTCATTTGTTTCCGAGAAGAAGAAGGAATGGACCAGCTCAAAAGGTAATGGCTTAGCTTTCCTTCACGGTGCGAGCACATCCCCGACAAGAGCACGGGTTGCTGACTTGCTTTATCAAGAATTGTCTGAAGTGGGCTTTTACGAATATGAGGCAGTTGATAACAAGAATCTGAAGAACGCGGTCATTTCTTTATTTGGTCAGGGCAATCAGGTCCGTTACCAAATCGATAAAGCTCACCGAATTCTTTCCATAGGCTCTGATTTTCTTGGAGTGGATCGAGTTTCGGACAGTGCCACTTCTGATTTTTCTATGGGCCGTAAGGTTGATCATATTGATGGTGAGGAAAAGCCTGGCCCAATGAATAGACTGTATGTGGCAGAGCATCAATATACGGTTACTGGAGGAATGGCTGATCACAGGCTCCCAGTCAAAGTCAGTGAGCAAGCAGCTTTGGTTAATGAAGTAGCAATAAAGGTTGCCGAGTTAACCGGTGACGCAAAGCTGAAGTCTTTAACTGTGGAAGGGGAAGTGTCAGATTGGATAGGAGAGGCAGTTAAAGATCTCCATGAAAATAAGGGCAAGAGTTTAGTATTAGCAGGGAATAGACACGGTGAAGAAATTCATGCTCTATGTCTTGCAATAAATAATGCTCTTGGAAATATAGGATCAGATAAAGTTATTGATATTGTAAGTGGAGCTCTTCCGGCATCAGGGACCATTGGTGAGCTGGCTCAAGCCATTAATGATGGAAAAATTTCAACTCTGGTAATTAGTGCCGAAAGTGACCCTGTATATAGTGCTCCGTCGGATTTGGAATTTGATAAATTGGTTTCAAAAGTTGAAACGGTAATTCATCTTGGTGTGAGAAATCTATGTGCTACTGCTCGTGCATCTGATTGGCATGTCCCGGGCGCTCATTTTCTGGAGAGTTGGGGCGATGTCAGAGCATCTGATGGAACATACTCTGTTATTCAGCCGATGATTGCGCCTCTCTTTGATGGGGTTTCAGAAACAGCGTTCTTGCTTAAGTTGTTATCGGACAAGGAGCCCGCAGCTGGCACGGATCCCGTTCAGGACGCAGTGAAGGAAACTTTCAAAGCTATTGCCGGATCTGACTCTGAGCCCTTATGGAACACGACACTACGAAATGGTTTTCTTCGGGACAGTCAATACTCTTCAGCTACTGCAGAGATTAATTACGAATCGGCTAAAGGAATCATTGGTAATAATGTTACCGATTCGGATGGTTACGAAATTGTTTTCACGACAGATAATAAGATCTGGGACGGACGCCATATTAATAATGGATGGTTACAAGAGGTTCCTGATCCGATAACCAGCTTGACCTGGGACAATGCTGCATTAGTGGGAATTTCAACTATTAAGAAATTAGCAAAAGCTAAGGGCATTGAATGGAAGAATAAAGATCTAGTAATAGAGGATAAGGCTCACCTCATTAAGGTTGAGCTTAACGGAGGAGAACCTCATTACTTTCCAATACTTCCTGCATACGGACATGCCAAGGATTCGATTAGTATTTCAATGGGTTACGGCCAAGAAGGAGCGGGATCCATTGCAGGGACTCCACAATCTGCCGGAGAAGACACTGGGAACACGACTGGATTTAATGTTTATCCCTTAAGAGGTGCTGATTCATCACTATTTGCTACCGGAGCGAAAGTTGAGCTTGTTACTGATGAAGTCGAATTAAGAAAGGGTTACAACACTAAAGCTTATCCTATAGCGATTACTCAGGAACATTTCCTGATGGAAGGACGAGCACTTTACCGAGACGGAACCAAAAAAGAATTTGATGAAGAGTCCGTGAAGTCAAAGAAGGCGCATGCCGAGCATCCGGAAGAGGAACACTCATCATCATTCCAATCTAGGGGAATGGATTCTCATATTCCTCCTGAGCAGTCTGTTTACCGTGGCCAAGATGTTAAGAAGCTAATCGACGAAGGGGTGCAGCAATGGGGCATGTCCATTGATTTGAATCTTTGCAATGGCTGCAATGCTTGCACAATCGCATGCCAATCAGAGAATAATATACCTATCGTGGGTAAGGATCAGGTCATCATTGGAAGAGAAATGCACTGGGTGCGTATGGATCGTTACTTTGCTCCAAACACAGACAGTCATGGCGATTTTGATGAAGAAGAGGAGGACTTTGAAAATGTTCAACTCTTGCCTCAGCCAGTGGCTTGCGTGCAGTGCGAAGCAGCTCCTTGTGAAACTGTTTGTCCAGTCAATGCCACGGTCCATACCGAAGAGGGACTCAATGCAATGGCTTACAATAGATGCATTGGTACACGTTATTGTGCCAATAACTGTCCTTATAAGGCGAGACGTTTTAATTTCTTTGATTATAACAAAAGACCACTCGACCAGTTCTATAAAGGACCGCTTTCTGATGAGGATAAGACTGGAGTTGCACCTAGCTTGAAGTTACAGAAAAACCCGAACGTGACGGTCAGGATGAGGGGGGTCATGGAGAAGTGCACCTATTGTGTCCAGCGAATTCAGGAAGCTAAGATAGATCAGAAGCGTAAGGCAAGAGATTCGGATGACGTAAAAGTACCGGATGGCACGATCAAGGTTGCTTGCCAAGTTGCATGCACTGCAGATGCCATTGTCTTTGGAGATATATATGATCCTGAATCGAGGGTCAGTAAAGTGAAGGCGTCGCCACGGAATTATGAAATGCTTAAGTATCTAGGGCTCAGAGCCAGAACGACTTATTTAGCGAGGATTAAGAACCCGAATATGAAAATGCCTCATGCTGATCAGGTAGGAACTGTGAGTAAGAAAATACATTAATATTTAGTATAATGGCTGACGCTCAAACATCTGAACCAATTCGACCGGTCCTCGCTAGGGAGCCGTTAGTCACTAATGGCCGGTCAATGAGTTGGGTCACTAATAAGATTTGTGGCATTGTTGAGAATCGTCAGCCAGCACTTTGGTGGTACCTTTTCATTCCAACAGTGATTCTTATGGGAGTGCTAGGATATTGTTTATCTTATCTAGTTGTCACCGGTGTTGGAGTGTGGGGAAATAATCATCCAGTCGGATGGGGATGGGCGATAACGAATTTCGTTTTTTGGATCGGTATTGGTCATGCCGGAACATTGATTTCAGCTATTCTGTTTTTGACTCGTCAAAAATGGAGAACTTCTGTGAATCGCGCAGCAGAGGCCATGACACTTTTTGCGGTGATTTGTGCGGGTATTTTCCCAGCAATTCACGTTGGACGGTTCTGGATGGTTTGGTTCCTTGCCCCTGTTCCTAATGCTAACGGCATTTGGCAAAACTTTAAATCGCCACTGCTCTGGGATGTGTTCGCCGTTTCGACATACTTTACTGTGTCGGTAATTTTTTGGTACGTGGGTCTTATTCCGGATCTTGCCACATTGCGGGACCGTGCGAAGAAAGGTATACGTAAATTTGCCTACGGATTCTTTGCACTTGGTTGGAGAGGGGCGAACCGGCATTGGCGTCACTATGAGATGGCATATCTTCTACTTGCTGGCTTATCAACACCTCTAGTCTTGTCTGTGCACTCGGTCGTGTCATTTGATTTTGCTACATCTATTGTGCCGGGCTGGCACACAACGATTTTCCCGCCTTACTTTGTAGCGGGAGCAATCTTTGGTGGGTTCGCAATGGTGCTTACTTTGATGATTCCTGCGCGTAAAATTTACGGTCTTCAGGATCTAATTACGCACAAGCACATTGATAATATGGCAAAGATTATCCTCCTCACAGGCTCAATAGTTGGCTACGCCTACATAATGGAGGCATTCATCGCGTGGTACGGAGGCAATAAATATGAGATTGCAGCATTTGAGAACCGTCAATTCGGATATTACAAGTGGGCATATTGGGCGATGTTCTTCTGTAACGTCATTTCCCCACAAGTGTTCTGGTTCAAATATTGTCGACATAATCTATGGGTCGTTATGGCCGTATGCATGTGTGTGAATGCTGGTATGTGGTTTGAGAGGTTCGTTATTATCGTGACTTCAATTGCGCAGGACTTTTTGCCAGGAGCATGGGACTTCTATCATCCTACCAGGATTGAAATATGGACATTTATTGGAACCTTTGGATTATTCCTTGGCCTGTTTCTACTTTTCCTCCGTTTCTTCCCTGTCATCGCAATGTCAGAAATTAAGGGAGTGCTTCCAGAAAGTGATCCTCATTATCTTCCACCTGAGACATTTACTCATGATGCAGAAGGCGAAAAGTTATCCCATAAGGGCTTAAAGAAAACAGCAAAGAAAACAGCAAAAAAAGCCACGAAGAAAACAGCAAAGAAAACAGCTAAAAAGAAAAGCACGTAGATATAAAGTATTGAATACATTAAAGAGAGTTCATGGCTACATAGCCGAGTTTGAAACTGCACGTGATGTTTATCACGCAGCGGAAAAGGTTCGTGATGCCGGATTCAAGGATTGGGATGTTCATTCTCCATTTCCTATCCATGGTCTTGATGGTGCAATGGGTCTCAAAAAATCATCACTTTCATGGTATGTATTTATTGGCGGTGCAACTGGTACTCTGGCGGCATTTTTATTGCAGTTTGTTACACAGGTTTTGATTTATCCTACGTTCGTGCAGGATAAGCCAGCCAATATAGGTACTTTGCCTGCGTTCTTTCCTGTGATGTTTGAGCTGACTGTTTTATTCTCCGCTTTCACTGCTCTCTTTGGAAGTATGATACTGAACAGACTGCCAAGATGGAATCACCCTCTTTTTGCTAGCGAGCAGTTTGAACGTTTTTCAGATGATGCTTTCTTTTTATGCATTGAGGCACGTGATCCGCAATTCTCAAAAGATGAAACCCTTAAAATGCTCAAGAACATTGGAGGGAAGAGCATCGAACTAATAGAAGACGATATTTAAAGTTATGCGCTATATTTTCCTCGCAACAATTCTTAGCGGACTGCTCATATTGGGCATGTTCGGCTTGCGGGGTCATAAGTTTAATGAGACGCCGGTTGAGATCTTTCCTGACATGGACCGTCAGGACCGGATTAACGCACAAAGTAGATCCGACTTTTTTGCTGATGGAGTTGGATCCCGAAAGCCAGTCAATGGAACTGTTCCTATCGGATTTAGTATTCCTGAGGTAGCAGCGAATGAAGGTGATGCAATTCTTGATGGGTTTTCTCTAACAGGTAGTTATTTTAACTCTGGACAAATGGGAGATTATTTTGGTGATGGAATGCCAGTGGAAATTAAAGCGAATAAAGCTTTCCTCATTCGCGGCAAGGAAAGGTATGGAATTTATTGCGCGATTTGCCATGCAGATTCAGGTAACGGCAATGGTCCGGTCCGCTCTTTTGGGCCGAACGGGGGACAGATTCCGATAGCTAATCTCCACGATGCAAAATTCTCGGACCCATCAAATTCAGAATATCGTCCTGACGGTGAAATATTTAGTATTATTACCAAAGGAAGAGGGCTAATGGGTCCGTACGGTGGTGCTATTCCAGCAAAGGACAGGTGGGCAATTATTGCTTATCTGAGAGTCTTACAGGACGCAAAAATTTCGGCTGCCAAACAAAAAGATAAGGAAGAGGCAAAAGAAAGCGAAAAAGTTTCAACTGAACAAACTTAATTAATCAATAATTAGAAATGTCCGATCATGGAGTAACACTGACCGACCTTCCCCTTGACGGGGAAAGGGTAGAGGTTTCGAAGTTCTCAAAGGTGATCAATATCGCCGGTCTAATTGGAGCCGTTACATTGGTGATAAGTTTAGCTATCTTATTTTTTGGGAGCGAAGAATTAAGGGATTCATTCTCCTATTCATGGCTCTTTGCATGTTACTATTTCTTCACTATCGCTGTGGGTGGTCTTTTTTGGGTATTGCTACATCATGTGTCTAATTCAGGGTGGGGTATCGCGGTCAGAAGGGTCATGGAGCATCTGGCAAACATGCTGCCGTTTTCCTTTATCTTTTTCATTCCGATTCTCATTCTTGAAGAGCCGCGAGAGGCTCTGTATGAGTGGATGGAACTTTTGCATACGAATCCTGATGATGTTTTGCTAAAGGGAAAAGCGCCTTACCTGACCATGGGTTTTTTCTTTTTTAGATTTGCAGCTTATGCTGTATCGCTTTCAGGCATGGCATGGCTGATGCGACGTTGGTCCTTGAGTCAGGACAGAACTGGTGATGTAAAGTATACATTTTTAGCGAGAAGGTTCAGTGCCGGGTTCGTTCCGGTCTTTGCTATCTGTACTACTTTTATGGCCTTTGACCTTTTGATGGGGCTTGACTACGCATGGTTTTCCACTATGTGGGGTGTTTATATCTTTGCTGGCTCAGCCCTCAGTTCGATGGCAGTGATTATCCTCACGGTTACATTTTTGCGGAGTAAGGGTTCTCTGAATAAAGTCGTTTCAATTGAGCACTACCATATTATGGGCAAGTTGATGTTCGTCTTCACAGTGTTCTGGGCATACATCTCTTTTAGCCAATTCTTCCTGTATTGGTATGCAAAAATTACAGAGGAAACAAAGTTCTATATTCTTCGCAATACAGAGGGATGGCATTACGTTAGTCTTTTCCTTGTTTTCGGACATTTCGTCATCCCATTTGTGTTTCTCCTCCGTCAGCAGGCCAAGAAAGATATGAGGCAAATTTGCGCCGCGTGTTGCTGGGTTCTTTTCGTTCACCTTATTGACATTTACTGGATCATTATTCCTGAGAGAGGACCTTCGATCACGGGAGGAGATAAGCTCATGATCTCTTATGGAATTTTAATTGATGCCCTTGCTTTCATCGCTGTTGGCAGTTGTATGATTTGGATATTTTTAAGATCTATTGGCAAATACAGTATTTATCCTTCAAGGGATCCGAGGCTTCTAGAATCGACAAGACTCGTTAACTAATAACAATCTATTAATTTGAATAATACCGTAGACAGTTCACCTCTTCAGCGATTAGGCATCTTCCTTTTAGGATTGATGGCTTTCGTTGCGTTCGGTGTTGTGGCCTGGCTTGGCTTTAAAGTGAGTGGTGGCGACAATGATCCATATTATGCAAAGAAAAGTGAGGAAAG
>Ga0315319_10000591_pt1 | contig 11771 bp, 14 predicted proteins | sample M1500m3416metaG_FD_203463 | JGI IMG/M metagenome (GOLD analysis project Ga0315319, IMG submission 203463) | Ammonia-oxidizing marine archaeal communities from Monterey Bay, California, United States - M1 500m 3416 | ecosystem: Environmental > Aquatic > Marine > Intertidal zone | place: USA... | reverse complement strand
GCGGCCCGCCCCTCGGGGCGGGCCGCTCGTGCTTTTCGGGCAGATCTCCCAGCCCTCCTCCACCATGAGGAGGGCCCCGTCACTCCACGAGCAGGCGGGCTTCCATGCCGCCGATCCGGTGGCCGGACACATCGCAGTAGAGGATGTAGCGGCCCGGCTCGAGGAAGATGGTGCCGGTGTCGGTCCCGTCGTTCTCGACGGCGAGGCGCATCTCGTCCTCACGACCCTCGATGACCAGCGTGTGCTCCTGAAAGCCGGCCAGCATGTACTCCACGGTGATCTCACCAGCGGTGGCCCGGTAGGCGTCGGCATCGAAGTCCTGGGTGTCGTCGGCCACCACCCGCAGTACACCGTCGGCGACCGGGTCCGCCGTAGAACCGCCGCCGCTCCCCCCGCAGGCCGAGGTCACCAGCGCGGCGGCCACGACCATGCCGATGCCGATACCGGAACGCTGACGGTTCGGCTGACGGACGTGGTCCATGGGTCGGAGGCTACCGATGGGCGATGATGGGCTGATGTCCGGCCCGTTGGTTCCGCGCAAGGGGGCGCAGGTGGCGCTGCTGGCCAATCCGGCGGCCCGCCGGGGACGCGCGGCGGCTGACGTCGGTCGGATCCTCGAGCGACTGCGCTTCCGGGGGATCGAGCCTCTGGTGCTGGATTCCTCGTCGGCCGACGAAGCCCGAATGGCGGCCCACCACGCCGTCGAGACCGGGATCTCGCGGCTGGTGGCGGTCGGCGGCGACGGAATCGTCCACATGGCGGCCCATGCCGCCGCCGGGTCTCCGACCATCGTCGGCATCGTGGCCGCCGGGACCGGGAACGATGCCGCCGAGGCACTCGGCCTGACCGGCGACCCGCCAGCCGGAGGCCTGGACGCCCGGGTCGACCGGGCACTGACCGATCCCACCCCTGTCGACCTGCTGGTGTGCCACTCCGGTCGGAATTTCGAGCGGATGGATGGCGACGACCGCCCGCTCCATGCTGTGACGAGCTGCGTCGTCGGCTTTCCCGCGCTGGTCAATGCCCGGGCCGAGGCGATGCGAATGCCCCGTGGACCGTCGCGCTACACGCTGGCCACGCTGGGTGCCATCCCCCGGATGCGACCCGGGCGGTTCCGGCTCACCCTCTCCGGTGGCCCCGACGACGGGGTGGTCGTCGACCAGTCGGCGGCCGTGGTGGTGGTGGCCAACACAGGCCTGTTCGGCGGCGGCATGCGGATCTGTCCCGACGCCCGCCCCGACGACGGCCTGCTGGACGTCTGCCTGGTGGGTGACGTCGGCCGCCTGGCCCTGCTGCGGGCCTTCCCGAAGGTCCGAACGGGCGCCCACCTCGACCATCCCGACGTGACCACCTATCGGAGCGCCGCGGTACGGCTGGAGACGGTGGAGTCGGAGGGAGCCTCCGCCGACCCGGCGATGCGGGCCGACGGCGAACCGTTCACCACGCTGCCCGCCACCATCACGGTGCGACCCGGCGCACTCCTCGTGGCGGGTGCCAGGACCCGTGCTCCCGGTCGGGAAATGGGCCAGACACGGGGTCGCTCACGGGGTCGCCCGAATCCTCACCAAGACCTAGGGTCGGATGCATGAGCCACCGCATCCGAATCACCTACTGCGTCCCCTGAGATTATTCGTCCCGCGCCGTGGGCGCGGCTGAAGACCTGCTGGCCACCTACCAGAACGTCATCGACGATCTGGTTCTGGTCACCGGCGAGAACGGTGTGTTCGACGTGGTCGTCGACGACACGATCATCTACTCCAAGGCCGAGACTGGCCGGCACGCCGAGTCCGGTGAGGTGCTGGACCTGTTCACCGCCCACGTCGGGCCCGAGGTCTCCCGCTACGGCGAGGATTGACGCCCGGTCCGGCGACCCGGTCGCCGCGACACCGGCATAGATTGTCGTCACGGGTTCCCTCCGGGAACCGATCCCGCCCAGAAACCAGAGAATCAGGAGTTCCATCGTGAGCCTCGACGACAGCCAGACGCTCGAGAACCTGAAGGCCGCCTTCGCCGGCGAGTCCCAGGCCAACCGCCGCTACCTCTACTTCGCCAAGGTGGCCGACATCGAGGGCTACCCCGACATCGCCGGCAACTTCCGCGACACCGCCGACGGTGAGACGGGGCATGCCCATGGCCACCTCGACTACATCAAGGCCGTCGGCGACCCGGCCACCGGCCTGCCCATCGGCGACACACTCGAGAACCTGGCCGCCGCGGTGGCCGGCGAGACCCACGAGTACACCGAGATGTACCCGGGCATGGCCAAGACGGCCCGCGAAGAGGGCCACGGCGACATCGCCGACTGGTTCGAGACCCTGGCCAAGGCCGAGAAGTCCCACGCCGGTCGCTTCCAGTCGCTGCTCGACGGGGTCAGCTGAGCCCAGTCGTACCTTCCAGGTACTGAACGTGGACCGCACCGGTCGTTCCCATCAGGGGCGGCCGGTGCGCCGCGTCTGACCGAACCTCATCCCGAAAGTTCACCAGTGGCCGACCACATCCCGTACGCCCCCACCCCGGGGCTGACCTACGACCCGTCGGATCCCGTGTACTGGGACGCCGCAGCCCTCCAGGACGAGGTGGACCGCACGTTCGAGATCTGCCAAGGGTGCCGGATGTGCTTCAAGTACTGCGACTCGTTCCCGTCGCTGTTCTCGTTCCTGGACGATCGGCACGACGGCGACGTCCGGTCCATCACCACTGCCGAGACGGCACAGGTCATGGACCAGTGCTTCCAGTGCAAGCTCTGTGAGGTGCAGTGTCCGTACACGGTGCGTGACAGCCACGCCTTCCAGTTGGACTTCCCCAAGCTGGTCCACCGCTACAAGGCCCAACGGACTCGGGCCGAGGGCCTCGGCCTCCGTGACCGGATGCTGGGCGACCCCGATCGCACGGCGACCCTCGCCCGGGCATCAGGTGGTCTGGCCAACGTGGCCAACGCCCGTAGTCGAATCCACCGGATCTTCCTGGAGAAGGTGCTGGGCATCCACCGCCACAAGGACCTCCCCCGATTCGCACGGACCACGTTCACCGACTGGGCCACCCGCCAGGGCTTCATCGCCGACGATCCGTCCACGGGCGAGGCCGTGCTCTTCCCGACCTGCTACGTGGAGCACAACGAACCCGAGGTCGGTCACGATACGGTCGCCGTGCTGGAGCGCAACGGCGTGGCGGTCACCTGCGAAACGGGTCTGGCCTGCTGCGGCATGCCGGCGTGGGAGTCGGGCGACCTGGACACCCTGCGGGATCGGGCGACCACCAACCTCGACCGACTCCAGCCTCACGTGGACGCCGGCAAGAAGGTGCTGGTCATCAACCCGACGTGTTCGATGATGCTGCGACGCGAGTATCCCCAGTTGGTGGCCCCCGAGGATCGGGACCGGGCCGAGCGACTGGCCGCCGCGGTATCGGACACGTCGGAGTTCCTGTGGTCGATCCGCGACGAGAAGCGATTCGACACCGGCTTCGCCTCGACGCCCGGCACCGTCGCCTACCACGCCCCGTGCCACCTCCGAGCCCAGGCCGTGGGTTTCAGGGGGCGGGACCTGCTGCGGAAGATTCCCGGTGTGAAGCCGTCGACGACCATGGAATGCTGCGGACACGACGGGACGCACGCCATGAAGGTGGAGGGCTTCGAGGCGTCGGTTCGCATCGGGAAGAAGGCCTTCGACGGTCTCGCTTCACCAGATGCCGAGGTGTGGGCCACCGACTGTCCGCTGGCCGCCCTCCAATTCGGCCAACACGCCGGGAAGCGGCCCATGCACCCGATGTCGATCCTGGCCCGGGCCTATGAGCCCGATGGCTTCCCCACGGCCGTGGTTCCACCCGAGGAACCAGTCACCGGCGAAACAGGCGCACCATGACGGACAGCCTGGCCCCAGCCCCCCATCACGTCCGACGAGACGAACTCCTCGACTGGCGGACCTATGCCGACGGGCGGGACGCCATTCGGGCCGAGGTCATGGCCATCAAGGCGGCCCGCCGGATCCATCTCGGCGACAACCTGACGTTCCTGTTCGAGAACCACGACACGATGCGCTACCAGGTCCAGGAGATCATGCGGGTCGAGCAGATCGTGCGGGAGTCCGGCATCCGCGAGGAACTCGACACCTACAACGGGATGCTCGGCGGGCCCGGGCAGCTGGGGTGCGCCCTCCTCATAGAGATCGAGGACGAGGCGAAACGCCGACCACTCCTGGAGGCATGGCTGGGCCTCCAGGAATGCCTGTACGCCGAGACCGCCGACGGCAGCCGGACCTACGCCGAGTTCGACCCGACCCAAGTGGGACGTGGCCGACTGTCCGCGGTGCAGTACCTGAGCTTCTCGCTTGAGAGCGGACCGCTTCGGCTGGGCAGCGACTTTGCGACGTTGGAACTGACGGTCGATCTGACCGAGGACCAACGGGCCGCGCTCGCCGCCGATCTGGCGGCCACCCACTCCTGAGGGACCTGCCAGACGGGAGTTTCCGGCCGGGGTTCCTGACTACAAGTTGGCCATGACCTCGGCGTGGGAGTCGAGCAGGGGCAGCACCTCGTCGCGGGGAGCCGACGGGACTGCGAACGCCGCCCGCTCGATGCCGTGCTCGGCCAGGTCGGTGAGCACGCCGACGTCGGCCGGCGCGTAGTAGATGGAGATCTCCACCTCGGCAGGATCACGCCCCGCCTCAGCACATGCCTCGGCCCGCATCGCCGAGAGTTGGGCGCCGTCCACCGCTGTCCGACCACCGATCGGTATCCAGCCGTCACCGTAGGCCACGGCCCGACGCAGCCCGCCGGGGGCCACCCCACCCACGTGGATCGGAGGATGGGGTCGCTGGACCGGCTTGGGATTCTGGTAGGTGGCGTCGAAGTCGACCTGGTCACCGTGGTACTCGGCCGGGTCGCCGGCCCACAGTGCCTTCATGGCCTCCACCCGCTCGCGCATCAGACCGAACCGTCGGTCGGGGTCGGTGCCGTGGTCGGCCATCTCCTCGAGGTTCCAGCCGGCACCCACGCCGAACAGCACCCGGCCGCCGGACAGCACGTCGAGGCTGGCCACCTCCTTGGCGGTGTGGATCGGGTCACGCTGCACGACGAGCGCGATGCCGGTGCCCAGCTTCAGGGTGGTGGTGGTGGTCGCCATGGCGCCCAGCGTCACGAACGGGTCAAGGGTGTCGTGGTACATCTGCGGCAGGTCGGGGCCGCCGGGCCAGGCCGACTCCCGGGATGCCGGGATGTGGCTGTGCTCGGCCAGCCAGATCGACTCGAAGCCGCGGTCCTCCAGAGCGGTGCTGAGTTCCACGGGGCTGATGGCGTACGCGGTGGGGAAGAAGCAGGCTCCGAAGTGCATGTTGCGGAAACCTAGATCCCCGGATCGCCGACGATGGTGACTGGGGATCCGCCCGGAAACCACCCGAGAACCACCAGGGACTGGTGCGTTACTTGATTCTCCGATAACAACGGTTATTATCGGGTGATGGCCGACACACGCAGCTCTCAAACCAGGAGCACCGGGAGCGAACTCACGGACCGCCTGCTGCACGCGGCGGCCGAGGTGTTCGCTGAGAAGGGCTACGAGAAGGCCGGCGTGGCCGAGATCGCCCGCCGGGCCGGCGTCACCACCGGCGCCATCTACAACCGCTTCGGCGGCAAGGCCGAACTCCTGCTGGAGGCCGTCGACCACCACGTACCCGATTCGTTGGACGCCGTGCTCAACAGCGGCCGAAGCGGCTCAGCGACCGACGTGCTGTCCAGCCTCGGCGACCACCTGCTCGACGACCTGGACGGTGGTCACGGGTTGTTCCTCGAAGCCGTGGTGGCCGCTCGTCGCGACCCCGAGTTGGCCGCCCGCCTCCGCAGTCGGGTGGCCGACGAGGACCGACGTCTCGGCAAGATCATCAACGAGGGCACCAGCGACGGGCTCCTGGACTCGGACCTAGACGAGCAGGCCGTGGTCCGCCTGGCCCACGCCATCGGCTTCGGCATGCTGCTGACCCGTTCGATGGGCCTGGACCTCCCCGACCCCGATCACTGGCACGCCGTCATCGACCGGATCCTGGCCGGACTGGCCCTCCCGACCGACGATTCCCCGCCCGGAGACGAGACATGACCATCACCAAGCCCGACGCCGAGACCTCAGACGGCGCGACCTCCGACGGCGCCACCGCCTTCGACCAACTCATCGACAAGGTCCGAACCGAGTTCGACACCCAATTCACCTGGGACTACGAACGCGGTCGGGACGGCCTGAACCGCCTCTACGAGAAGGCCAAGCGGTCGCAGTGGAACGTCAGCGACGACCTGGACTGGACGATCGACGTCGACCCGGAGCGTATGGTCCGCCTCCAGGCCGAGGTCACCGGCATCCCCGCCGGCTACCCGGCTCGCAGCCTGCTCGACGTGAAGGGCTCCCCCGTCGCCTCGTGGAACGACGACCAGTGGGTCGACTTCGCGGTGAACTCCCAGTGCGCGTCGCTCAGCCAGTTCCTCCACGGCGAGCAGGGCGCCCTGTTGTGCACGGCGCGTCTCGTGGAGTCCGTTCCGTGGATCGAGGCCAAGTACTACGGCTCCACGCAGGTGGTCGACGAGGCCCGACACGTCGAGGCGTTCGCCCGGTACCTCGACGAGAAGATGCCCACCATCTACCCGATCAACGAGAACCTGAAGTCGCTGCTCGACTCGGTACTGCGCGACGAACGCTGGGACCTCGTCTACCTCGGCATGCAGGTGGTGATCGAGGGCCTGGCCCTGGCCGCCTTCGGCATGATGCTGGGCACCACCCAGGAACCACTGCTCAAGGCCATGCTCCGGTACGTCATGTCCGACGAGGCCCGCCACGTGGCCTTCGGAATCCTCTCGCTACAGGAGATCTACGCCGACCTCCCAGCCGACGAGTTCCGGCTCCGTCAGGAGTTCGCCTTCGAGGCCTGCGACCGGATGCGCCGCCGCACCCTGAACGCCGAGCTGTGGCCCAGCTACGGCATCTCCAACGATGAGATCGAGGCCCTGTTGCCCGACCAGAACTCCCAGCAGCGGTTCCAGCAGCTGCTGTTCTCCAAGATCGTGCCCAACTGCAAGAAGCTGGGCCTGCTCGACCATCGGGACGGCTGGCTGCGCGAGCGCTTCCAGGAGATGAACATCATCCAGTTCGAGGACTGGGAGAACACCGCCGAGGCCCTCGACCTCACCGGTCCGGTCGCCGACCGGGAACTCAACGATACGGCCAACCGAGCCTCGTTCGACCCGAACGCCCTCGAGGGGGTCGAGGTCATCGACTCCCCCACCCTCTGACCAGTCCCGGCAGATCCAACTCCGGAAATCAGCCCCGCCCCAGAAACAGGAGCAACCATGACCACCACCGAGAACCTCTCCCCCGAAGCCGCAGCCATGACGGAACTTGACACCGAGAACATCAGCGAGGCGGCGTTCGACTTCCGGACGTACGCCAACGACCCAGACCGGATCACCGACTTCTCCCGCAGCAATGACGACGTCAACTCGTTGATCAGCGTCGTCGAGGACAACGCGGACGCCATCTTCACGTGGCGCTACGACAAGGGTGAGCGGGCCAACCTCGACAAGCTCTACGAGAAGGCCAAGACCTCGCAGTGGAACGGCCAGACCGACCTGGACTGGTCGATCGACGTCGATCCGTACGCGGTGCTCGCTCCGGCTGACCCCGCCGAGGTGGCCTACTTCGCCGACAACCCCGAGTCGCCACTCCACAAGCTGAACGAGGCCGAGTGGCTCGAGGTCGGCGTCGAATCCATGAACTGGAGCCTCAGCCAGTTCATGCACGGCGAGCAGGGCGCCCTGCTGTGCACGGCCAAGATCGTCGAGACCGTCCCGTGGATCGACGCCAAGTACTACGCCGCCACCCAGGTGGTCGACGAGGCACGCCACGTCGAGGTGTTCGCCCAGTACCTCGACATGAAGCTCGGCGGCATCAAGTACCCGGTCAACACCCACCTCGAGTCGCTCCTCGACGACATCCTCGAGGACAGCCGGTGGGACATGACCTACCTGGGCATGCAGATCATGGTGGAGGGCCTGGCGCTGGCCGCCTTCGGCTTCATGCACCAGACCACCGAGGAGCCGCTGCTCAAGAAGCTGCTGCGTTACGTCATGTCCGACGAGGCACGCCACGTGGCCTTCGGCGTGCTCAGCCTCCAGGAGGTGTACCAGGAGCTCACGGTGGCCGAGCTACGCGACCGCCAGGAGTTCGCCTTCGAGGCCGCCCTGCGCATGCGCGACCGGTTCATGCGCCAGGAGGTCTGGGAGCGCATGGGGGTACCCGTCAAGGACATGGTCAAGTTCACCCTCGAGATGCCCGACGAACTGCGGCTCTTCCAGAAGATGCTGTTCTCCAAGATCGTCCCCAACTGCAAGAAGCTGGGCCTGTTGGATGCTGGCGACGGCTGGCTGCGGGATCGCTTCACCGACATCGGGGTGATCGAGTTCGAGAACTGGGTCGACACCAGCGAGGAGTTCGCCGACCTCGACGAGGTGGCCAAGGACCGGGAACTCGCCGGGAACTAACCGCCTGCGGTCTCGTGGTGGCGGATCACCTCGTCGATCACGAACCGCAGGAACTTCTCGCTGAACACCGGGTCCAGGCCGGCCGCTTCGGCCAGGTCGAGCATGCGCTGCACCTGAACCGCTTCCCGGTCGGGGTCGGCAGGCGGCATGCCGGCGGCCACCTTGTGGGCACCCACCTTCCGGGTCACCTTGAAACGCTCGGCCAACAGGTGGATGAGCGCGGCATCGATGTTGTCGATGCTGGACCGGTACTCGGCCAACTGCTCGTCAGGGAGCTCGTCGTGTTCCACCCCGCGGATCGTAGGGCCTGGAGCCGGGCGGACGGTGACCCGTATCCCGGAGGGAGATCCTTCCCGGGGCCGGGCGACATCGGGTATGCGCCTATTCTCGGACCGACGTCACGGGCCGACGACTTGGCCCACCATTTCGCCGGAGGCCCACCCACATGCAGATCCCGCTGACCATCGCCGATCACCTTCGTCGGGCGGAGCTCGTCTACGGCGACCGCGTCGCCTTCGTCGACGAGCCGGACCAAGTGGCCCCACCCCTACCCGACCTGACCTATCGTCGGGTGGGCGAGTTGTCGCGGGCCATGGCCGCTGGCCTCGACCAGATGGGCCTGGACCTGGGCGCCCGGGTGGCCATGGTGAGCCACAACGCTTCCCGCCTCCTGGTGTTCCTGTTCGGTACCAGCGCGTTCGGGCGGGTCGGCGTACCCATCAACTTCCGACTCAACGCCGAGGAGGTCCAGTACATCGTCGACCATTCGGGCGCCGAGGTGCTGATCATGGATCCCGAACTGGAGGCCGACCTGGGCAGCGTGAAGGTCGGCACCCGCCTGCTGGCCGGCGAGGAGTCCGACGCCCTGTTCCTCGAAGGTGTGGAGCCCCGCCCGTGGACCCCCGAGGAGGACGCCACGGCGACCATCAACTACACGAGCGGCACCACGGCCCGTCCTAAGGGCGTGGAGATGACCCACCGGAACCTGTGGCTGAACGCCGCGGTGTTCGGCTGGCAGACCGGCGTGAACGACCGAGACGTGTACCTCCACACCCTCCCCATGTTCCACTGCAACGGCTGGGGCATGCCATACGCCATGACCGGCATGGGCGGAAAGCACATCGTGCTCCGCAAGGTCGACGGCCCGGAGATCCTGCGGCGCATCGCCGAACACGGCGTGACCCTGCTGTGCGGTGCCCCGGCGGTGCTGTCAACCGTGTTGGACGCTGCGGCTGACTGGCCCGGAGAGATACCCGGCAAGGGCACCATGCGCTGCGTGGTGGCCGGCGCTCCCCCGCCCACCCGGATCATCGAACGAGTCGAGACCGAGTTGGGCTGGGAGTTCATCCAGATCTACGGGCTGACCGAGACCGCTCCGTTGCTCACCATGAACCGCAACCGGTCCGAGTGGGACGACGACACCCCGGCCGAGCGGGCCGCCCGGCTGTCACGGGCCGGCGCTCCCGCGCTGGGTGTCACGTTGAGCACCGCCCCCGACGGAGAGTTGCTGGCCCGATCCAACCACGTGCTCAAGAGCTACTGGGACCAGCCCGAGGCCACGACCGCTGCCCTGGCCAACGACTGGTTCCACACCGGTGATGGGGCGACCATCGCCGATGACAACTTCGCCACCATCACCGACCGTAAGAAGGACGTGATCATCTCGGGTGGCGAGAACGTGTCGTCCATCGAGGTGGAGGACACCCTGTTCTCGCACCCCGCGGTGGCCGAGGTGGCCGTCATCGGCGTGCCCGACGAAAAGTGGGGCGAGACCATCAAGGCCCTGGTGGTCCTGGCTCTCGGCACCGACCAACAACCGGACGAACGGGCGCTCATCGAACACTGCCGGGAGAAGTTGGCCCACTTCAAGTGCCCCACGTCGGTGGAGTTCCGTGACGAGTTGGCCCGCACAACCACCGGCAAGCTCCAGAAGTTCAAGCTACGTGCGCCCTACTGGAAGGGCATGGCCAAGCAGATCAACTGACCGGCAGGTCGACCTGCCGGGAACGGTTCCGGTCGACCAGGGAGACAGCCAGTGAACGAACGTCGCCTCATGTGGGTGGTCAAGGGCGGCCTCGCGGCCAGCCTGCTGGCCGGCCTGGTGTTCCCCGACATCCCGGGCGTGGCCGGTAAGGGTTGGCCCGAGCGGTGCGTGGGCTATCCCCTGTCGGCGCTGGTGGTGCCCGTGATCTGGATGTCCACCGGGCGAAGGAATCGCCGAGACCCACGGGTCTACCCCCATCTGGGCGACGCGTTGCTGGTCACGCCGTTCGTCCTCGACCTGCTGGGCAACCTGGTGAACCTGTTCGACACCGTCTCGTGGTTCGACGACGCCCTGCACTTCACCAACTGGATCTTCCTGGTGTCGGCCCTCGTACTGCTGGTGGCGCCGACGGGGCTCCAGCCATGGACCCTGATCCTGCTGGGTTCGGGAATGGGGGCGCTGGCCATCGTCGCCTGGGAGGCGCTGGAATGGGTGATCCAGGACATGGGGACCACGGGGCTGCAGCTCACCTACGACGACACGGTGGGCGACCTCGTGCTGTCCACGACCGGAGGGATCCTGGGTGCCGCGGTGGCGGCCAGCCTGATCGCCCGACGGACCTGACCAGCCTCCTGGAACCAGCCACACGACCGGTGCGGGCCATGGCATCCTTGGTCCCGGGTAGATCGCCTGCCCCGACGTGGATCTCGATACCACCGACCCGCTGACCATGACCCAGCCACCCGATTACCACCGTCCCATCGCCGACGAGTTCGTGGCGGCCAACCGGTCGTTCGCCGTGGACTTCCCCGACGCTGAACTCCAGGTCGAGCCGACCCGCCACGTGGCCGTGGTGGCTTGCATGGACTCCCGGATGGACATATTCCAGCTGCTGGGGCTGGGTCACGGCGAGGCGCACGTCATCCGCAACGCCGGCGGGGTCATCACCGACGACGTGATCCGATCGCTCTGCCTGTCCCAGCGGTTCCTCAAGACCCGTGAGATCGTGCTCGTGCACCACACCAACTGCGGTCTCGAGCAGGTCGACGAGGACGACTTCCGAGCAGACCTGGTCGCCGAGATCGGCGTGGCACCGGCCTGGGTGCTCGAAGCATTCACCGATCCCCACGCCAGCGTCCGCCAGTCAATGCAGCGACTCCACCTGTCGCCCTTCGTGCGCCACAAGGACCACATCAGGGGCTTCGTCTACTGCGTGATGACGGGCCTGCTCGACGAGGTCACTATGGTCGAACCCAGAATCGGCGACTGAACT
>Ga0315319_10000590_pt1 | contig 11772 bp, 8 predicted proteins | sample M1500m3416metaG_FD_203463 | JGI IMG/M metagenome (GOLD analysis project Ga0315319, IMG submission 203463) | Ammonia-oxidizing marine archaeal communities from Monterey Bay, California, United States - M1 500m 3416 | ecosystem: Environmental > Aquatic > Marine > Intertidal zone | place: USA... | reverse complement strand
GAGCTTACGCACCACCGTGTCCGCAATGCCCTCCTGCACAAAGAGCCGTGATCCCGCACAACAGACGTGGCCCTGGTTGAAGAAGATCCCGTTGACAATCCCCTCCACGGCCTGGTTCACCGGGGCGTCGTCAAAGATGATGTTGGCAGCCTTCCCTCCCAGTTCGAGGGTGAAGCGCCGGCCGGTTCCGGCCAGGTCCTTCTGGATCAGTTTGCCTACCGCGGTCGACCCGGTGAAGGCCACCTTGTCGACATCGGGATGCCGCACCAGGTTCTGCCCCGTCTTTCCAGCCCCGGTGATGACATTGACCACTCCGGGCGGAAACCCCGCCTCTTCGATCAACTCCGCCAGCTTCAGGGCCGTCAGCGGCGTGGTCTCCGCCGGCTTGAGCACCACCGTATTGCCACACGCGAGGGCGGGAGCCAGTTTCCAGGCCGCCATCAGGAGGGGAAAATTCCAGGGAATGACCTGGCCCACCACCCCCAGGGAACGCGCCCGGCGCCCGGGAAAGGCGTAATCCAGCTTGTCCGCCCACCCCGCGTAGTAGAAGAAGTGCGCCGCCACCAGGGGCAGATCGATGTCGCGGCTCTCCCGGATGGGCTTGCCCCCATCCATGGTTTCCACCACCGCGAATTCGCGCGCCCGTTCCTGGATGAGCCGCGCCAGCCGGAAGAGATACTTTCCGCGCTCCCGTCCCGGCATATCCGACCAGGTCTTCTCATAGGCCTGCCGGGCCGCGGCAACGGCCCGGTCCACCATCCTCGGCCCGGCCTCTCCCACTTCCGCCAGAACCTCCCCGGTGGCCGGATTGATGGTCTCGAGCCGCTTGGGCGCCCGCACCCACTCCCCTCCGATGAAAAGATGGTAGCTGTCCCTGAGGGAAACATGATCGCTGCTCTCCGGGGCGGGCGCATAACGATCCCCCTCCACGAAGTCGTAGCGACTCTTCCCGGCCCCACCCGCACTTTTGGCTTTGGCAATTCTGGGCTTCGCTCCGGCCGCGCCCTTTTTCTGTCCGTCTGGCATCAGAATTCAGTCCTTGGTAAAGTAGTCAGCCGACTGGTAGCGGCCCGTTTGCTGTTTGCGGATCTGCATGAGCAGATCGTTGGTCAGGGAACTGACCCCGAAGCGGAACCACTCATTGGTCAGCCAGGCTTTGCCCAGGGTCTCCTTGAGCATGACGAGGTAGTGAATCGCGGTCTTGGCATCACTGATCCCTCCCGCCGGCTTCATCCCGACCATGCGGCCCGTCCGGTCATGATAGTCCTGGATCGCCTCCAGCATGACAAGGGTCACCGGCAGGGTGGCGGCCGGCTGCACCTTGCCGGTGGAGGTCTTGATGAAGTCCGCTCCCGCCGCCATCGCGATTTCACTGGCAATTCGCACCGTATCGTAAGTCTGCAGCTCCCCGGTCTCGAGGATGACCTTGAGGTGGGCCGCGCCACAGGCCTCCTTGCAGCGCACGATCTCGTCGAAAATGCTGCGGAATTCCCCGTGAAGCAGCTTTCCCCGGGAGATCACCATGTCAATCTCATCAGCCCCCGCCCCCACCGCGTAGCGGATCTCGGAGAGGCGCTCCTTCAGCCGGCTCTGTCCGCTCGGGAACCCGGTGGCCACGCTGGCCACCCTCACTCCACTCTGGCCGACCGCCTCCCTTGCCACCCGCACGAGGCGGGGATAGACACACACTGCCGCGGCCGGACCAATGCCCGGATCGTCGGGCAGCGGCCGCATGGCCTTGACGCACATCTGCTTGACCTTCCCAGGGCTGTCCTTCCCCTCCAGGGTGGTCACGTCCAGCATGGTCACTGCCAGCTTGAGGGCCGAGAGCTTGCTCTCCTTCTTGATACTTCGCGCCTCAAAACGCCTCGCACGCTCCTCCACTCCGACCTGATCTATGGTCGATAGCGTTCGGAGGTCCGGAAAACTGGGGTCGGTGGCGGACATGCGTGGCGGGGAAATCTAGATACGGGTTGGCGGAAGGACAAGGTGTTAGAACAATTGGGGAAATCACAACAAGTCGATTTCCAGCCAGGTTCCACCCTCCAATTTCAGCGAAACAGGATGCCGGGGCCTGGACCGTGCCTCCCGTTCAACCGGTGGGATTCCCCTTTAACCGAAAAAGAGGGCAGTCCGAAGACCACCCTCTTTTTATCGCACAACGCACTCGCCTCAGAAATCAGTTCCCCGGCTTGGAATGGTCCGGCCTTCGCCCGGGGTCCCCCCAACCACGCCTGGGGTCAAAAAGTTCGACCGGTTCTCAACCCGCACTGCCTGGCCACTCTCACCAGAGAGTCGGGGCCTGTTAGGACATGCAACTTGATATTTCACCTTTCCGAACAATTTGCACTACCCCCTCTTCAGCACAAGAAAAAACTCGGTAATTTTTTCCGGCCTGCCCGGCGGATCCGGAAATTTCTTCAGGGACCCGAGAACCGTCGCGGGAAGGAGCCTGCGCAAAGCGGCCAGCCCCCCCGCCAGGCCGGGCTCCGGCATCCGGCCTCCCTCGGCATTCGTGTCTACCAGAAGGCGCCGCCTTGCGGCGGCGCCTGAAAAAACGTTTCCCTGTTCCCCGTCTCCCGCCCCTAGGAAAAGATGCTCTTTATGGGATTCCCGATGCCCTTCTCGGCACCAGCCATGCGGAAGGGCCGCCCACTTGGAGAATGAAGGATTTTCTGGGAATCGACACCCAGGGCGTAGCCGATAGTGGCATTGAAGTCCTGCACGCTGACACCGTCCGTGTCGGGACGGCGGGCTTCGCGGTCTGACTTGCCATAGGTGGTGCCTCCCTTGATCCCGGCACCGGCCATGACCGTCGAGAAACAGGCCGGGTGGTGGTCACGCCCGTTGTTGTGCTCGGTCACGATGTTCGGAGTCCTCCCGAATTCGGTTCCGATCACCACCAGGGTGGTTTCAAGGAGGCCCTTCGCTTCCAGATCCTGCACCAGGGTGGAGAAGCCCTTGTCGAGCACGGCGGCCCGGGCTGCCACCGAGGTAAAATTGTCATAGTGGGTGTCCCAGCCACCGAGACCGACCTCCACGAAACGCACTCCCACTTCCACCAGACGGCGCGCAAGAAGGCAGCCCTGACCAAAGCTGTCTTTGCCATACTTGGAGCGGGTCGAACTGGGCTCCAGCTTGATGTCAAAGGCCTTGAGGTCTTCGCTCTTCATGAGGTTAACCGCCTCGTCGTAGAGGCTGTCGTAGGACTTCACGTCCTGGGACTTGTAGGTCTCATGAAACTTTTTGTTGAGCACGTCCGCAATGGCAAGCCGCTTGGTAAAGTTCTGCTCGCTCACCGAATTGGGGCGCTTGGAATCCTTGAGTCCTTCGTCGGGACGCCCCAGGGGCACACCCTGGTAGTCGGCACCGAAGAAACCCGCGGAGGCGTTCTTGGGGTTGGTGCCCACCGTCACGAACCCGGGCAGGGTGGTATTCTTGCGTCCCTTGTGACGGACAACCCATGATCCGATGGCGGGGTGTACGATGGTCCCTCGCGGCGAGTAGCTCCGGTGCAGGAGATACTGTCCCTGCTCGTGAGCACCCTGGCGAGAGGTCATGGAGCGAATAACACAGGCGCGATCCGCCAGCTTGGCGAATTCGGGAAGATATTGGGAGACCTCGTAGTCGCCACTGGTCGGGATTGCTTCCACCGGCCCCTGGACCTCCTCGTTCTTCGGCTTGGGGTCAAAGGTATCAAGGTGGCTCATGCCACCCTGCATGTTAAGGAAGATGACATGCTCGGCGAGCTGGCTCGGTCCCGTGGACTTCCTGGTGGCCCCGATCGCGCCGGTGGCAAGAGAGCCCCCCAGCATGGGTGCGACCGTCACACCGAGGTAGGCGCGAGCCGCGTTCACCATGATCTGACGCCGGGTCAGTTCATCCTGCCTGTTAAACTTGTGGTTGTTCATTTGAAGTAGCGATGGGTATGGAGTTACTGGACAAAGATGAATTCGTGGGTGGCGATCAGGGCCGAAGTGAGATTCTCGAAGCTCTCCTGGCTGCCGTCGATAACATCGCGCATGAGGAGGGCCATTTCTTCGGGGGTGGGAGAACGGCTCAGGATGGAGTAGTAGAGGAAGCGCACCTTGTCGCGATTGGTGCTACCGGCCTCCAGGGCCTTGTAAGCCGCCGAACTGCGGTTGCTGACCACCATCTTCTCGACGTAGCCGTTCATGATGGAGAGGACCTGGGCCATGTTGGGCTCCCGGGTGGCGGAATCAATGAGATCGCGATCCGAGGATCCGAACATCCGCAGGAGGTGCCCGTTGGGAGCTGGAGCGGACAGTTCGGAAGCACGGGCCATTCCGCTGGCGGCACCCGGGCGCCCGGCTCGCTGCATCGACATCATGGCCTCCTTGCTGGCTCCGGAGTTGCCCGCCTTGATGTCGGAGAGCAACTGCATGGCAAAGGACTTGTATTCGCCGGGCTTCTGGATGGCGAGAAGCTCCTCGCTAAGCTGCGACATCGTTTTCTTACCCACCAGCACAGGTTTACCGCCGTAGTAGATTGTATCGCTGAAGCGCCTCTTGGGAAGCTTGTCCGGATTGCCCGCGGTGAGGGTGACGAGGGAATCCCAGACCTGCTCTGCGCTCATACGCTCTATCTGACGTCCGTTGAAGGCTTGCGGCATACCGGCCTCGAAAGCCTCCGGGTTGGCCACGAACTGAAAGTTCCGGGTAAGCAGGAGGACGTGCTGGAAGGCCCGCAGGTCAAACTTGAGATCCTCACGCATGAGAGTCATGAGGTAGCCCATGAGCTCGGGCGTGATGGTCTTATCAGCCTTGATGTGCTCATCCACCGGCTCATAGATCCCCTTGCCCATGATGCGCTTCCACATCCGGTTCACAATGATGGAGGTGAAATTGTCATTGGCGGTGACCACCCACTTGGCGAAGTCCTCACGGGCGGTCTGGTCGTCCCGGCGGTCGGAGGAGCGGATGCGCTTTCCAAAGTGCGTCTTGCCACCGATCACCTCGCCGGGATCGCCGTCGCGGTACTGGTAATCACTGGGCAGCTTGATACGTCCCTTGCCACCACCGGCGAGAGTGAAATAATGCACGTTGTCGCCCAGCCATTCAACGAGGCGGCCGAACTCCGTACGCTCCTCCTCGGCATCGCGCACCTCGCGCCACACGCTGCTCCAAGGGCCGCGGTTGATCTCCTTCTGACCGTTGGTGAAGGCAGCCAGCTCATAGAATTGCATGCGCTCCCACTTGTGGAAGGGGGCGTCGTGGCACTGGGCACACTCCATGCGCTCTCCGGTGAAGATCCGCATGGTGTTGGAAAGGTTGTCCAGCGGCATGCCCTTGTCCCGGATGAAGTAGCCCACTGCGCCGTTGCCCTCGCTCCACCCGCTTCCCTTCGCACCGAGCAACTGCTGCGCAAACTGGTCCCAGGGCATGTTGTTGCGCATAGCCTCGTGAACGAACTGCACGTACGGGGCTGCCTGTCCCTCGTTGAAATCGTCGGTGAGACGCAGGAGGTCGCTCACCCAGTTGACCATCGCGCTGCGATAGCCGTCGTTCTTCTCGCTCATGAGGTAGCTGGCGAGCATCTCCCGACTATTCTTGTCCTCGATCTCGAGGAACATGCGGGCTTCCTCCAGGGTGGGGATCCGGCCGGCCGCCACCAGGAAACTGCGCCGCAGGAAGGTCGCATCATCGACCACCTCGGGCACTTTCAGCTTCTTCCGCTTGTAGAGGGTGGCGACATACTTATCGATGTTGTAGGCCGCTTTCTTGAGAGTGGCCAGATCGGGCCCTTTCTTCCGGGCCTGCTGCGAGAATGCTGGAAACGCGAGGCCCAACACCCCCAGTCCAACCACCAAACGGCGGAAGGTGATAGTCCTATGAATTTTCATGCGTGGTGGATGGAGTTGATTCTTGGAAGAGCCCTCGAAAGAGGATAAGAGCATTTTTCCATCTCAAAAGTCAATATCCCGTATTTGAAGGGGTTACAAGCTCGCTAAGATCCCTCTCACGGGCCCAACTACCCGTAACGGGGGAGGATTTCGGAGTGTCAAATTGTCCCACTTCCTTCTATTGCCACCTTCTGCGAGAGCAATAAGCCCGGTGGCTCCCTCGTCGGCCGGGACCCCCGCAACGCAACGTCACCCCCCACTCGCGCTGCGGACCCCCGTTCCCGCCTGCCGCATTGACCTGCATTTCGCCCCCTGCCACCCTTTCCTTGTTTTCCGGATTTGCCCGTGTCCAGACTCCCTGACAAGACCGTCATCGTAACCGGGGCCAGCCGGGGGATCGGCCGCTCCACCGCCCTCTCCCTTGCCAATGAAGGGGCGCAAGTGGCCCTTCTCTCCCGCGATCAGGCTGCCCTTGAGGAGGTCGCGTCCGAAGTCACCCGGGCCGGGGGCCGGGCTCTCGTCTTCCCTGTCGACTTTGCCGACTCCTCCTCCGTTCCCGCCCTCGCGTCCTCCCTTCTCGCCCAGCTCGAATCGGTCCATGCCCTCGTCAACAATGCAGGCACCTTCCTGGAGCAGGATCTCGCGGAAATGACTGATGACGAGCTGCGCCACGTCCTCGACGTCAACCTGATGGCTCCCTTCGTCCTGACGAGGGAACTGCTCCCCGCCCTCCGGAAGACCCGGGGGCAGATCATCAACGTGGTGAGCACCTCCGCCCTGCAGGGTTACCCCCAGCAATCCGGCTACTGCGCCAGCAAGGCGGGTCTGCTGGGAATGATGCGGGCCCTCGCCCTCGAGGAAAAACCGAATGGGGTGCGCATCCACAATCTCTGCCCCGGTGGCGTCGACACCGCCTTCATCGAGGGGACAAGGCTCGGTGAACGCCTCGCCGGACAGGTCATGATCTCCCCCGACGACATCGGTGAGATGATCGTCTTCCTCCTCCGCCAGCCAGCGAACGTGGACCTTTCGGAAATGGTCATCCGCCGCTTTACCTGAACCGCCGGCAGACCGTAGCGACGATTCCGCTTCCTTCCATGAACCTTCCCCTCCCCTTCCGCATCTTCAACGGTCTCGCCGTGGCCCTGTTCGCGGCCTTCGCGTTTTTTCAATGCAACGACATTCCCCAAGACGGAGATAAGACCGGCGATCAACACTCGACGTATTTCGAACCCTCCGTCCTCGACGCTGCCCTCTGGGTTGGATTCTACGCCTTCGTCGCAGTGCTGTTCGCTCTTTCGCTTTCTGGCCGAATAATCCCGCGCTGGGTTCTCCTCGCTGGAGCACTGGCATGTTTCGTGCAGATGGGCCGTACGGACTGGGGCCTGTGGGATAACCTCTTCGGAGAGAAGGAATTCACCATGATGGGAACCAGCATGAGCTCTGCAGACCCCCGGGTGGAACTCTCCCGCGAATTCTTCGGAGCCCTCCTCGCCCTCGCCGCCGTGACCCTCCTCTGGTGGGAACGCCGCAAGTTTGCCGCCACGGCCGCCTCTTCCCCTCCGGGAAGTGGAGGAGAGGCCGATGAATCCTGACGAAGGACCTGTCAGTGGACCCGCTCAGTCCGGGATTAAGGAACCCCTCGGAGACAGCGCAGCATTCCTCCATTTCCCCCAGCCTGAACTGGCGCCTCCTGGCGAGGTCACGGATGGGCCTCTTCACCATCCCCCTCCAAGGGTATGGCCAGCATCCACGGTGAGAGATTCACCCGTCACCAGATCGCTGCCGGTAATCAGGCCGAGGATCACATCCGCCACATCCTCAGGACTACACGAAGTTTGAAGGGGCGCCTCGGCCTCCTTCGAGGCCACGAAGGCATCGTAGTTCTCACCCACTCCGCGACGGAGCCAGTCGCCCTTGATAAACCCTGGCGCCACCGCATTGACGCGCACCCCTTTTGGCCCCAAGACGCGAGCCAGGGACTTGGTCATGGTGACCAGAGCTCCCTTGGAAGCGCAATAGGGAATACAGCTGCCCCGCCCGGTGAACGCGGCAACGCTGGCGACCGAAACGATTTCCGCACTCCTCGCCGCTTCGAGGTGAGGCCGCGCGGCCCGCACACATTGGAAGGCCGCCTTCACATTGACATCCATCAGGCGCGACCATACCTCGTCATTCACCGCCTCGAAATCATCGGCCGGGATGAACGCGGTCGTGCCAGCATTATTGATGAGGATATCCAGTCGCCCAAATTCCTCCACGGCAGCCTCCACCATGCCCCGGCAAACCGCGTCATCGGAGACATCACCCTGGAAGAGGGTCGCCTGCACGCCACATGCCTCAGCCTGCGCACACACCCCGGCAGCCGCCTCACTGGACTGCGCGTAATTGATCAGCACCGAACACCCCTGCCGGGCCAGCGAGAGCGCAGTGGCGGCCCCTACTCCACGACTCGCCCCGGTCACAATCGCCGCTTTCCTCTCGATCAGCATGGCGTTAACGATAGCGGCCCGCACCCGCGGATCAAACCATCCCCGGAAAGAAAACGGCAACGGGAAGAGCATTACGGTGAACTTCCTTACGAAGAAACGGGAACGGAGCCCGGCTTTACCCGGGAGGGGCCAAAACAAGGAAGTGCATCCGGCGGCCCGATGATGTGAACTCCCGCAGTGCCCATCGCATTCAACAACAGCTACGCGCGCCTCCCCGAGCACTTCTTCTCGCGGGTCGATCCCACCCCGGTGGCCTCCCCGTCCCTCCTTCGCTTCAACCATGCTCTGGCGGAAGAGATGGGAGTCACCGCCAGGGACTTCCCCCCCGACGTACTTGCCGGCAACGCTCTCCCGGAGGGGTCCGAACCGATTGCGCTTGCCTACGCCGGACACCAGTTCGGTGGGTGGGTTCCCCAACTCGGGGACGGCCGGGCGGTCCTTCTCGGCGAGGTTGTGGGACCTGACGGAAGACGACGGGACATCCAGCTGAAGGGATCGGGTCCGACCATCTTCTCCCGCAACGGAGACGGCCGTGCCGCCCTTGGTCCCGCCATCCGGGAATACGTGGTGAGCGAAGCGATGGCCGCACTCGGTATTCCCACCACCAGGGCCCTCGCGGTTGTCACCACCGGAGAAAAGCTCCTCCGCGAACGCCCCCTGCCCGGCGCGGTCTTCACGCGGGTGGCCAGCAGCCACATCCGGGTGGGTACTTTCCAGTATCACCATGCGCGTGGAGATCTTGATGCCCTTCGCTCCCTGACCGATCACGTCATCACCCGCCACTACCCCGAAGCCGCAGAAAAGGAAGTTCCCGAACTTGCCCTCCTGGGTCTGGTGGCCACCCGGCAGGCCGAACTGGTCGCGCAGTGGATGCTGGTCGGATTCATCCACGGGGTGATGAACACCGATAACTGCTCCATTTCGGGCGAAACCATCGACTACGGCCCCTGCGCCTTCGTGGACAACTTCCACCCCGGGAAGGTCTTCAGCTCCATCGATCAGCACGGGCGCTACTCCTGGGGGAACCAACCGCAGATCGCGCACTGGAACCTCCTCCAGCTCGCACAGTGCCTCTTCCCCCTCCATCCCGGCAGCGCGGAGGACGCCAAGGGAGAGTTCGAAGCTGTCCTCAACGAATTCCCGGGCACGTTCGCTCGTGCCTACGACCAAGGGTTCGCCCGTAAGCTCGGGCTCCTCGACCCGCGCCCCGGAGATCTCGACCTCGCGAGGGATCTTCTCACTCTCCTCGCCGACCAGGAAGTCGACTTCACTCTCTTCTTCCGCCGCCTCACCGCTCAGGTGGAATCGCACGATGAGGACCAGTCCGGAGTGCACGATCTTTTCGGGTGCGCCAAGGGATTCGACCAGTGGTCCGCAAAGTGGCAGGCGCGGACCTCACAGCAGGATTTTCGCGACCAGGCACAGACCATGCGTGCAGCCAACCCCATCTTCATTCCCCGCAACCACCGCCTCGAGGAAGCCATCACGGCTGCCGAACAACAGAACTTCGCCCCCTTCGAACAACTCCTCGAAGTCCTCACCCGGCCCTTCGACGAACAGCCGGAGAATGCCGGGTATGAGAACCCACCCCAGCCCGGGGAAGTCGTCCACTCGACCTTCTGCGGGACCTGATCACTTCTTCCGGAAGGCCTCCTTCTCCTTCCCCGGCCTGCTCTCCTCATTCGTCTCCAGACCAGCACGCTTCTTGAGCTCCTTGATCTGATCCCGCAGGTGGGCTGCCCGTTCAAACTCCAGCCTGGCAGCGGCCTCCTGCATTTCACCTTCCAGTTCCCTCAGGACGTTCACGGCATCGTAGAGTGAGGCCTCCTCGGCCACGAGGGAACGATTGAGTTTCTCGGCCCGACTCCTGTCGTCCTGGTGCTGATGCAGGCTCTTCTGGACCGCCCGCACCACGCTCTGCGGCGTGATATTGTGCCTTTCGTTGTAGTCCTTCTGCCTGCTGCGGCGATACTCGGTCACGTCGATGAGGCGCTGGATGGAATCGGTCACCTGGTCACAGAACAGCGCACATTCGCCATTGATGTGACGGGCCGCCCTCCCCGCGGTCTGGATCAGGCTGGTCTCGTTACGCAGAAAGCCCTCCTTGTCGGCATCGAGGATACACACCAGGGAGACCTCGGGCAGGTCGAGGCCCTCCCGCAGCAGGTTGATCCCCACCAGGATATCGAACTCCGCCGCCCGGAGCTGCCGCAGGATCTCCACCCGTTCGACCGCGTCGATATCGGCGTGAATGTAGCGCACCCTGAGTCCGGCCCCCTGGAGATACTCGGTGAGATCCTCGGCCGTGCGCTTGGTCAGGGTGGTCACCAGCACGCGCTCACCCTTCTCGGTGCGCTGCCGGCACAACTCGATGGTCTCGTCAATCTGCCCAGCGAGGGGCTTGAGGGTGACGACCGGATCGAGCAGGCCGGTGGGACGGATGATCTGCTCCACGATGAGGAGGTTTCCCTTCCGGGTCACATCAAATGCCTCCACCGGTTCATCGGTGGGACTGGGCTCGATGCGAAGCTGCCTCAGGCTGATGGGATCGATCCCACGTTCCTTGTTTCCATGCACGGGGATGCAGCCCTTGTTGTCCGGACGCGAGTTGACCACTTCAAAGGGGCCCGGGGTGGCACTCACGTAAACGCGCTGCCTGGTGAGTTCCATGAATTCGTTGAAGCGCAACGGGCGGTTGTCGAGCGCACTGGGCAACCGGAACCCATGGTCGACCAGAACCCCCTTGCGACTCATGTCTCCTTTATACATCCCGCGGATCTGCGGCAAGCTGACATGGCTCTCGTCCATGAGCACGAGGAAGTCGTCGGGAAAGAAATCGAGCAGGGTATAAGGCCGCTCACCCGGCGTCCGACCCGTGATGTGCCGGGAATAGTTCTCGATTCCCTGGCAGAATCCCATCTCCTGCATCATCTCCAGGTCGTACTCCGTGCGCATCTTAAGACGCTGGGCCTCGATGAGCTTGCCATTCTTCTCGAAGAACTCGATCCGCTCATCCATCTCGGCGCGGATCGCGATCATGGCCCGCTGCATCTTGTCGACCGAGCTGACAAACTGCTTGGCAGGGAAGAAGGTGTGCCTGTCGACCCGCTCGATCACCGCCCCGGTCAGGACATCGACGGTGGACACCCGGTCCACTTCGTCCCCGAAGAACTCAACCCGGATGGCGGTGTCCTCGAGATAGGCGGGATGCACCTCCACCACGTCACCCCGCACCCGGAACTTCCCACGGCCGAAGGCGATGTCGTTGCGCTCAAAGAGAATGCCCACCAGCTGTCCCAGGAGCTCGTCACGCGCCAGTTCCTGCCCCTGCCAGACGGGGACCATCATCCCCTCGTAGTCGTCGGGCGATCCAAGGCCGTAGATGCAGCTTACCGAGGCCACCACCACGACATCCTG
>Ga0315319_10000589_pt1 | contig 11773 bp, 10 predicted proteins | sample M1500m3416metaG_FD_203463 | JGI IMG/M metagenome (GOLD analysis project Ga0315319, IMG submission 203463) | Ammonia-oxidizing marine archaeal communities from Monterey Bay, California, United States - M1 500m 3416 | ecosystem: Environmental > Aquatic > Marine > Intertidal zone | place: USA... | reverse complement strand
GGGGACTGTTCTTGCAGTTGAAGCTTTCGAGGGGACGAACGTTGCAATTAAGAGGGGCGGGGAACTTGGACGTGGCGGGGCAGTAGTTGTTAAAGTTTCTAAACCTGGTCAGGACCTTCGGTTTGATGTTCCCTGCATCGGACCGGACACTATTGAAGTTGCCGCGTCGGCTAATGTTTCAGCGATCGTGGTCGAAGCAGGAAAGACCCTTCTCCTGGGAAAAGATCGGATAGAAGAACAGGCCAGAGACAAGGGAGTCACAGTCTTTGCTTATGAAGAATAGAGATTATAAAAAGTTATAATGAGTAATACAATTAAAGCAGGTGTCATCGGGACAGGGGCAATAGGCAAAAATCATGCACGTATATATTCAGAAATTGATTCCACTGACCTCGTCGCTGTCTTTGACACAGATACTGATGCTGCGGAAGAAATAGTTAATCTCTATGGGGGCGTACTTGCCGGTTCGATTGAGGAATTTTCGAGCCTCGTCGATGTTGTTTCGGTTGCAACGCCCACGAACACGCACCGGTCAATTGGCGAATCTTTGCTGGAACGAGGAAAGCATCTTCTGATTGAGAAGCCGATAGCTGACAGTGCCACCGATGCCCAGGCCCTAGTGAATCTTGCTGCAGAAATGAATTGTGTGCTGCAAGTTGGCCATATCGAACGCTTTAATCCAGTCCTCGGAGAAATTGAGGAGCGGCTCAAGGACCCACGATTCATCGAGGTTCACCGACTCTCACCGTTTCCGAACCGTTCCATGGACATCGGAGTAGTTCTGGACCTAATGATTCATGACTTGGAAATTGTTCTGCATCTTGTGAAGTCTAAAATCCAAAGCATTGACGCGGTAGGAGTGCCTGTTCTGACCGAACGCGAAGACATTGCCAATGCCCGCATACGATTTGATTCTGGCTGCGTTGCAAACATTACCGCTAGTAGGATCTCTCCTGAGAAGATGCGTAAATTACGTGTCTTTGAGGGTGACAGTTACCTCTCACTTGATTATCAGGCTCAGGAAGGTCAGTTCTACTGGAAGGACGGTATGGAAATTAAAATGGAACCTGTCGAAGTTGAGAAGGATGAACCGCTAAAACGTGAGCTTGAATCCTTTGTCGAGTGCGCTTCGATGGGCCGACAGCCTGCCGTATCAGGTCACGAAGCGACCGCGGCACTTGAGTTGGCGATCGAAATAACTAACCTCATTGATTCCGGTAACAAGGGTTAGCCCGATGTCTCGCAAGATTTACATTGTAGCGGGTGAAGTGAGCGGGGACAATCATGGTTCTGGCCTCATGAGGGCTATCAGTTCACGTGATAAGAGTGTTCAATTTTCAGGTATCGGGGGGCCTCGCATGGAAACATTATCTGAATCTGTTAGGAACTGGACAGAGGATTCGGCTGTCGTTGGTTTCTGGGAAGTCATAAAGAAGTACAGATTTTTTAAGGAGGTCTTTGATGAGGTCCTTAATGAGATTGAGAGTGTTTCTCCTGACCTCGTGGTCCTGATCGATTATCCTGGCTTTAATCTGAGGTTGGCTGAAGCGATCAAGAAGAGAGGAATCCAAACGAAGATCGTGTATTATATTAGTCCGCAGGTCTGGGCCTGGAAGCGTGGACGAGTGAAGAGGATGGCCAAAGTAATAGATTTGATGCTTTGTCTATTTCCTTTTGAAGTGTCTTTCTATGAGAGTTCTGGACTCGATGCCCAGTTCGTTGGTCATCCTTTGTCTGAGACACTGGGAGAATTTCGAGGCAATGCTAAAAGAGACGATGAGCTCATCGCACTTCTCCCGGGCAGTCGTGACCGGGAAGTGGAAAAAATTTTCCCTCTTCTCCTTGGGGCGGCCAGTGAGATAAGCAAGATAATGCCTAAAATGCGTTTTGCGGCATCCGCGGCTAACCGTGCCTGTGCAGAAAAGATGAAAGGGATGGCACAGGAGGCTGGCCTGCCTTGCCAGGTCAGTGTTGGAAAATCTCATGAATTGATGTCCGTTGCCTGTTGCGGTGCAGTGGCTTCAGGAACAGCCACTCTTGAAGCAGCGTTCCTGGGACTTCCGTATTGTCTGGTCTATAAAGTTTCAGATTTCACTTATTACTTAGCTAGGGGCCTGATTGCAGTTAATTTTCTTGGGATGGCGAACATACTTGCGGGCCGTGAACTGGTCCGTGAACTTATTCAACATGATGCTAGTTCTGAAAGAATCGCTTCTGAGATTTTACGACTCATTGGTTCCGAAGAGCAGAGAACATTGCTTTCGGAGGAGTTGGAGGCAATTACTGAACCATTAGTTGAGACAGGGGCTTATGACCGGGCCGCAATGGCCACGATAGGAGTCATGAAGGATGACCCGATGAGCGGGGCATAATTTTAATTTACCTGTTATGAAGCAGTCCAATGTCATTAAGTTTGCTTTGATTGCATTTCCTTTTGGGCTGTTCCTCTTTGGGGTCATCGCTCTTAGCTATTCTTTTTTGTCACCAGCTTCGCGGGTCCGTGACGGGGGCCGTGCATTGTTAAATTCCAAGGTCAGGGCCACGGAGAAGGATCTCATGGCTTGGGTGACTAGGCAGGCTAATGATATTGGCTCAAGACCGACGATGGATCAGGAGAAGACACGGATAACAGCAAAGTGGATCGAGTCAGAACTCAGTGAAGAGAATATCGGTTATCGTCCCAAGGTAACGTTCCTTGATGGCAAGAACGGCAATTACCGGAACGTTGAAGTGGAATCACCTGGAACTGACAGGGCAGATGAAATTATCGTTGTAGGAACTTGCTACAGTTCTGCAGGGGACTGTCCCGGAGCCAATTGTAATGGTACAGGAGTAGCAGCCCTCTTGGCTCTGGCCCGGTACTTTGTTGATACGGAACACTCCAGAACCATTCGATTAGTTGCTTGTGTGGGGACATTTCAAGTAGGAGACGGGACCCAAAGTTCAGGCATTTCGGTCCTCGCTAAAACGTGCAAGAAAATAGACCAGCAAGTAGTTGGAATGATCCATTTGGATTCTCTCGGTTATTATACGGATCAGGTGACTGATCAGAGAGTCCCACCTCAATTAAAGGAAGACTATCATGGGAAAGGTAATTATCTGGCATTGGTTAGTGAGGTGTCATCGGAGAAATTTATAGAATCTTTTTATTCAAAATTCTCTGAGGATTACGAAATGCCTGCCCGGAAGATTATCCTATCGAAGGATTCATTGGCTTATTTGAGTGAGGATTTTGTTTCATTAACGGGGCAGGGTTACCCCGTGCTGCAGTTGTCAGACAACTCAGTTTATCGTTATCCGCATTACCAGAAGGGCACGGACACTTCCGATCAAATTGATTATGAGAGACTTTCAGGAGTCGTGAAGGCGCTGGTTTTTAGCATTGAGTCAATGCTAAGTCCTTAACCGTCCCCGCGGACGATGATTTTAAAATTACCGGGATCTTTTTTTGCTCCACTGCCGTAAATCAGCTTGAGAGGCTTTCTTTCCTGATCCGTTTCACGGTAGACATTGATTTCAAAGTGGGTCCGCGATTCCTGACCCTTCTTTTTATTTAGGGGGCGCGTTTCAATAAAGATCGGGTTAATGCCTTTTTTTAGGCCTCCAATAATGAGTCCCTTATGCACGTTATTAATGACCATGTGCTTGGATCTTTCTGCAACGTCCACTTTGGTTTCGTATCCGATTGAAACAATCTCAAGATAACCAACCATTTCAGGCACTGGGCACAACTTTGGTATCGGTGGGACCTTGCCCGGAGGTTTGAACTGAGGGCTGTCTAAGAAAGAGTAGTCGCCTAATTGTGCGGTCGTGGAAATCTCTTCAGCATTATTAAGGTTCATGAAGCGTGACGTGCTGAATTTCCAATCATCATTTTCCTTGATGAACATCAGGAACAAGAGTCCTTCGGGGGCCTTGACCCCTTCTCCGATTCCGAAGTCCGCCTTACCAAAATAAACGAGCTGAGCCGTGGGCCCGTTGACCATGGTCCTGGCCATTTTCATGGAACTGAGATTGGGTGGCTTCACTGGTCCTTCGAAGAGTGATTCTGGCCATTTATTTTTTTGCGAAACAATCATGTTCCGTATTCCGATCTGTCGAAACTTGGCTGTACTTTTCTGCCATAGAGCGAAGTCCTTTTCTGTCATGGCCTTGCTCCAGTCATCGAAGACAGCTTTGAGGGTATTAGTGACTTTGCTTGTGTTTGGTCCTTGTGCTTTGAGGGCAGTTCCTGTGATCGCTAGGAGTAGAAAAGCGGAGAGCAGGGACCTGTACATTGTTAATGGACGCATAATCAATTAGTCAGTGCTGAGGACCTTAGGCACGGATTCGAGAAGTTCTTTCGTGTATTGGTGCTGTGGATTTTCCATTAATGATTCGGCTTCTCCGGTCTCAACGATTTTTCCATAATACATGACTGCTATCCGGTCAGCGATGTAACGTACAACACTAAGATCATGGGAGATGAAAAGCATGGTCAGCCCGAGGTCATTTACCAGGTCCTTGAGGAGGTTCAGGATCTGAGACTGAATGGAAACGTCAAGGGCAGAGACCGGTTCGTCAGCAATGATGAGTTTCGGTTCGGGGGCCAGGGCCCTGGCAATTGCAATTCTCTGTCTTTGTCCGCCTGAGAATTCATGAGGATACTTGCGAATGAATTTGTGATCGAGCCCTACCCTCTCCATTAACATAATGACCGCTCTTTCAAGTTCTTCGTGATTGAGTTTTCCGTGCCTTGTTGTGAGGGCCTCCTTGAGGGTGGACCAGACTGTCATTCTTGGGTTCAGAGATGCGTAAGGGTCCTGAAAAATCATTTGGAAGTCCGGTCGTCTCTGCCGGACCTGCTCGGCATTAAGACTGGTGAGGTTTTCATTCTCCAGAATCACTTCTCCCTGAGTCGGAGGAATTAACTGCATGATGGTTCTTGAGAGGGTCGATTTACCGCAACCGGATTCACCAACGAGTCCAAGAATTTCCCCTTTCTCAATTGCAATGCTGACACCGTCAACGGCCTTGACCGTGTCAACAGTACGCGAGAAAAGGCCTCCCCTTTTCTTTTGGAAGTGTGTTTTTATATTTTTTATTTCTAGGAAAGGCATTCTTTGAGTCTTTATGAGAGGCAGCCCGGGCAGTCCTGGGCCCAGTGATTGGGTTCTATTTCTTTGAATTCGGGTCTGGAATCAGTGAGGCATTTGTTCTGATCGCCGATCTGGTTCCTTTCCCTGAACGCACATCCCGGGATGATCTGAGAAGTGTCAGGAGGAAGTCCTGGAATTGTGTAGAGTTTTTCGCCCTTGGTTTGATTTGCCGGAATCGATTTGAGTAAGGACCGCGTGTACGCGTGCCTTGGATTTGCAAAGAGTTCATTGGCGCCTGCCTTCTCAACGATCCTTCCCGCGTACATGATATTTACGTCCTCGCAAATTTCTGAAATGACAGCCAAGTCATGAGTAATAAATATGACCGCGGTTCCCAGTTCCTTTTGTCGTTTTTTAATCAGATCCAGGATCTGTTTTTGGATAGTCACATCGAGTGCTGTGGTCGGTTCGTCAGCGATTAGGATTTCCGGGTTCGTGATCAGGGCCATGGCTATCATTACCCGTTGTCTCATCCCTCCTGAGAATTCATGAGGGTACATGGTTATCCTGTTATCAGGTTCGGGTATCCCCACTTCATCCAACGCATGGATAGCTTTTTCTAGAGCTGACCTTTTGTCCATTCCCATGTGCAAGCGCAGCGGCTCAATGATCTGATCAGCAATCCGCATGTAAGGGTTAAGTGAGGTCATGGGGTCCTGAAAAATCATTCCGATCCTTTTTCCTCTGACAGTGCGCAGAACCTTTTCACCGCAACTCAGTAAATCCGTATTTTTATCGAAGATTGCTTCTCCACTCTCGATCTTTCCAGGAGGCATGGGGAGTAACCCTAAAAGAGAGTAACAGCTGACAGATTTTCCTGATCCTGATTCCCCAACAATGCCAATGGTCTTTCCTTTATCAACAGAGAATGAAATACCGTCCACTGCCCTCACGATTCCGTTACGGGTGTGAAAGTATGTTCTAAGGTTATTTACTTCTAAAAGAGGCATTTTATCCTTGTTCTGTTTAATCTTTTGAAGCCCTCACGTCCAGAGCGTCTCTGAGCCCGTCCCCGAGGAAATTCAATGCAAATAGGGTGATAGAGAAAATAATACCGGGGAAGATCAGCAGTTGTGGATTTGTTTCCAGATAATTGGCTCCTTCCTTGATGAGGATTCCCCAGGAACTGTTAGGTGATTCGACACCTAGTCCAAGATAAGAGAGGGTCGCTTCGTACATGATGAATCCTGGAACGGTCAGTGTCGCATAGACCACTGTTGGTCCCAGAGTATTTGGAATGATGTGACGAAAAAGGACTGTAAGTTTGCTGAGCCCGAGTGAGGTGGCAGCCTCGACAAATTCCCGTTCCTTGAGGCTTAATACCTGTGCCCTGACAATGCGTGCCAAGGTCAGCCAGCCTAAGAGTCCGAGAGCGAAGAATAGGGGCAGTACATTTGTGATGCGGTCCGTGAATCCTTTATCCCAATTCAAATTGGTAACAATCCATGCGGAAGTCTCACGTGACCATTCAGAGAGGACAGCCTGTAAAACGATGACGATCATCAGGAAAGGAATAGAGAATAGGGTGTCAACGATACGCATCATGATGGCGTCTACCTTTCCGCCGAAGAAGCCAGCCAAGGCTCCGTAAATGATTCCGATAGTGACTGAAACGGCCGTTGCAATTAGCCCGACAAGGATAGAGACCTGTCCGCCGTAGAGGATTCGCGAGAAGAGGTCCCGTCCCAGAGCGTCTGTCCCTATCCAGTGCTCAGAGCCGGGGCCGCTGAACTTGTTCACCAGATTGACCTGGTTCGGATCCTTGCAGAACCAAGCGATGACAAAACAGAAGAAGCAGGTGACAGTGAAGACCATGATACTTGCAAGGGCGATCTTATTTTTGCGCATCCGTAACCAGGCATCTTTCCAGAGCGAGGTCCCCGCTTCTGTGTCTGTGATCTGATTGGTCATGGTTTTAATTTTAATCACTCGTTTATTTTTGATTCGAATCTAGGCGGACCCGAGGATCCAGGACCCCAGTCAGGATGTCAGCGGCCAGGTTCATAATGACAATGAGAAAACCGAAAAACAAGGCTACCCCGAGAAGCAAAAATTCGTCCCGTGCAATGACAGCATTCACGAAGTGCTGCCCCATTCCTGGGACCTGGAAGATTGTTTCAACGATGAATGATCCGCTGATGAGGGCGGCGAATGAAGGTCCGATAAAAGCAATTGCCGGGAGCAGGCCTCCGCGAAGAGCGTGCCTTGTGATCAGTTCATTGGAGGGGACTCCCTTTGCCCTTGCCGTTCTTATGAAATCCTGAGAAAGGATTTCAAGCATGCCTCCACGGGTCAGTCTTGCAAGGTACGCAGCTGTGGTCAGCCCAAGGGTCAGGGCGGGAAGTATAATATCTATAGGGCTTCCCCATCCTGCAACTTTGAGGCCCGGTAAGTGTGCTGCGATGTAAATCTGGAGCAGGGGGCCGACAGTGAAAGCTGGCACACATATGCCGATCATTGCAATTGACATTGATCCCCAGTCGACCCAGCTGTTCTTTCGCATTGCAGAGATGACTCCGAGAGGAACGCCGATACAGATGGCGATCCCCAGAGCGCTGAGGCCTAAAATGAGTGAGTTAGGAAAGGACTGGGCGATGATGTCTCGTACCGGTCGCCCTTTGCTAGTCGATACGGCGAAAGAACCTTCAGTAATGATATTAATTGGGTAGCGTACGTATTGTTCGAGCATGGACTTATCCAGTCCGTACAGCGCACGCTGGTACGCCTTGGCTTCTTCTGAGATATTCTTTTCAGTAGTGAACGGTTCGCCCGGCATCGCCTTGGCAAGAAAGAAAGTGATCGTGTACAGGGCGAAGAGGACCAAAAGACCCTGCAGCAAACGATTAATGATAAAACGAATCATGAGCGTTATCTATTTTTCAGATTTGGATTTTTGTTGCCGCTCAAGTTTCAGGAACTTGTATGGATGGTTATCAAGTATGAGTGGGTTCCATCCCTTGAGGTCCTGGTGAATGAGATAATTTCTCGTGTACCAGTAAAGGGGAAGGATCGGCCTCTCGGATAATAAAAGAGTTTCCGCCTCTTCGAGGATCCGGTAACGGGTCTGAGGGTCTCCGGTGTCCGCGGCTTTTTTGAGAAGAACTTCAAATTCGGGGCTGTGCCAGCCTGTCCTGTTATTGCCTCCATCCTTCATCCACATGTCCAGAAAAGTTAGAGGATCCAAGTAATCCCCGATCCATCCTCCTGCCGCAAGGTCATATTTTTTTTCAAACATGGTCGTGATATATGAAGTCCACTCCATTTGTTTTATTTTAACGTTTGCTCCCAGGTTCTGCTTCCACATTGCCTGGAGAGCTTCCGCCATTGCCTTGGCCGTTTCCTTGTCCGTAGTTAGAAATTCAATGTCCGGGAGGCCCTCTCCTCCGGGAAAGCCTGCCTCGGCCAGAAGTTTTCTTGCCCCTTCCGGATCGAATCCCACTGAATTATTTGCTTCATACTCTCCGAAAGGTGGGACCAGGCCGCCTGCCGGTTTTTGTCCACCCTTGAGAACATTTTCAATGAGCGCTTCCTGATCCATGGCCTTGGAAAATGCGATCCGGACCTTCGGGTCAGTGAACGGTTCCCGGGTCACGTTGGTGCGGATAAAATAAGTTCCCAGGTAAAGTTCGTTGCGGACTTCATTAGGATATCTTTCTCTCGAATACTTGATCAGTTCGGGGGCCAAGGAGTAGGTGAGGTGCATTTGACCGTCATAGTACATTCTGTCCTCGGTATAGAGGTTGGAAATGGGTAGGTACCTTATCCCGTTAATTCCCACATTATTGGCGTCCCAGTATCTGGGGTTCCTCTTCACCTCAATGTGCTCATTGAATTTCCAGGAACTTAAGATGAAGGCTCCATTACTGACGATGTTCTCTGGATATGTCCATTCGGGAATACGTTCCCAGACCTTTTCTTTCCCATATTTTTCCAGCACGTGCCTCGGGACCGGGAACCAGGTATAGTGTTTGGTGATTTCGGGAAGGAACGGGATCGGTGAATTGAGTATTACTTTGAGCGTGTGGGGCCCTTCGGCACTGGCTCCAAAATCAATCAGTTCCCAAAGTGATTTACTGCTCTGTGCAAATTCAAGGTTCTTGTCTACTATCAGTGTTCGTATTTCCTTTGAAATATTTTCTGGCCATTCAAATAAGGACGGGTCCTTTTGGAGTTCTATAAGTTCTTCAGTTTTTAAGTGATCGATGCCTTTTTTATTAAAGTCTGGTTCTGCTTCTCCGTTAGGACCAAGGTCCACTCCCTTGACTATGTTCCAGTTATCCTTGAACGGGGAAATGTTACGACACAATAAATAAGTGCGTTGCGATTTATGGTAAGGTTCTGCGTCCCTGATGTAATAAAGCATGAACGAATAATCTGATGCCAGTGCCGGTGTGAGGATTCGCCTGAAGGAGAAAATAAAATCATCCGCAGTGATCGGTGTTCCGTCTGACCATTGAGCATCCTTACGCAGTTCGAATATCCATTCGTCCGGTTTCTGCGGATCCTTTGGGTACCACTTTTCCGCCATCCCGGGCAAGGCGACGCCGTCCTTTGAGGGATGCTCCACGACGAGCCCTTCGAAGAGAGCCCTAATGACATTGTTTTCAAGGACCCCGCTCACGATGTGAGGATCGAGCCCCTTCGGCTCAGAAGTGTTCCCCATAATGAGGATTCCGTCATCCGTGGCCTTATCGACAGCGGTCTTACTACTGTCACAACCATTCATGACAAGAATAGTTGAGGTGGCTAAAAATATTAGGAACAGACGCATCATTGTGATTTTGAACCCACTTTGGCAGAAGGTCACGCGCTTTTCTTCTCTCTAATCTAAAATAAAAAGGGTTGATCACTCAAGTCCGACCGATAGGATCATGGTTTCAAAGGATTGATGAGAGAATACTTTATCAGACGTTTCCTGCTCATTCCCCCAACCTTGTTGGGAGTGACTCTGATTGTTTTCTTAATTACCAGGCTCGTACCTGGCGGTCCGATTGAGCATTTTTTGGAAGAGGCACAAAAAGCTTCTGAGGGTGCAAGTTCGTCCGGCGGACAGATGCCCGGCGGGATGAACGAGGAGCAGATCGAGAAGTTGGAGGAAGAGTACGGTTATGATAAACCCATTTTCATCTCTTACCTGCAGTGGTTAGGAGTCCTTCCGAGGGAGCGGTTCATCAGTAAAGCCGATTTCAGACCGGTCGGAGGCGATAAGATAGGGACCGGTGATTTGATTAAAGATCCTGAGAATGAGGTTCTCCTAGTTCTTAAAAATGATGGACGCCAAGTCATGGTCAGACGTGAAGAAAAAGAAATCAAAGGTGCTGCCTTCGTGTCTTCTGACATGACATTGTCAGAGGATACTGATTTGGGGGGTTGGCAGTTTCGTATTGAAACAGTGGATGACCGAAAAAAACGTTGGGCGGACCGTAATAAGGAACCGGTTGATAAGGCTCCACAGAATTATGATGATAGAGTAGTCGGGTATAAAAGAACGTATGCCGGGATCCTGCAGGGAAGGCTCGGTGTCTCGACCGAGTTCGGAGACCCTGTCTGGTCACTGATCAAGGATCGGATCCCTATAGCGCTTTACTTTGGTATCCTGACTGCCTTGATTACTTATGGGATTTCCTTGCCTCTTGGGATTCTTAAAGCAATTAAACATCGTAGCGCAGTTGATAACCTGACATCGGTCTTAATCTTCATCGGTTATGCGATTCCGGGCTTTGCATTGGGTGCTGTGATGTTGATTTATCTTGGGGCTCGTGGAGGTTGGTTCCCTCTGTTCGGGCTCACTAGCACTGATTTTTCACAGATGAATTTCTTTGAGCAAGTGAAGGACCTTGCTCATCACACGGTCCTCCCCTTGACCTGTTATGTGATTGGTGGATTTGCCTGGCTGACCATGATGATGAAGAATAATCTCATGGAAAACCTTGCAACGGATTATGTGCGAACGGCCGTTGCCAAAGGGGTCAGTTTCCGATCAGCGGTATTCAAGCATGCCTTCCGTAACTCAATTATACCGATCGCCTCTACGATGGGTCAGCTCATTACGATGATCGTTGGAGGCAGTATCTTGATTGAGTCTGTATTTGATATACAAGGCTTCGGACTCCTTCAGTATCAGGCCCTTCTGGGTCGTGACCAGACAGTCATCATGGGAACTTTGACCATTGCTGCTGCGTTATTACTTATAGGTAATGTGCTCTCTGATATCATCGTGGCGATCATTGACCCGAGGGTGAAATTTAACTAAGGATGATTGCAAGACTCATTGGACCATTACTCATTTTCGCTGCCGTTCTTGGTAGTGTCGGTGAGTATCATAAGCTGGAGTTTCCGACGGTTCGTTTCCCTTTCACTCTGTGCCGGGAAATTCCTCTCCTCAGAATTGAGTTTGCCTGGGTCACCATGGCTTTGCTTTTCATAGTTGGACTTTGGTTCACGATAAAGTTCCGTTCAGGGTTCAGATTCACACCGATGACCCAGAGAAGGATTGAGCGTTTCAAGTCGATTAAGCGTGGATATTTATCGTTAATTATTGTTGGGTTACTTGTTTCCTTAGCTTCCCTCGATCATTTGATTGTGGGGAATGAGGCTCTGGTGGTAAAGAAGGGTGATGACTGGGTGTTTCCGGC
>Ga0315319_10000581_pt1 | contig 11821 bp, 8 predicted proteins | sample M1500m3416metaG_FD_203463 | JGI IMG/M metagenome (GOLD analysis project Ga0315319, IMG submission 203463) | Ammonia-oxidizing marine archaeal communities from Monterey Bay, California, United States - M1 500m 3416 | ecosystem: Environmental > Aquatic > Marine > Intertidal zone | place: USA... | reverse complement strand
GGCCGCTTCACCAATACCTACCCCTGTCCTATATATTGCTAAATCCCAAAATTGTTGAGCTAGTCCGCATAGTCCGGTTAAAATACTCCAACCCAAAATGGCTAAAATAAGAACAGTTCTACGATTGGCTTTATCAGCAAGCCAGCCAAAAAGCACTGAAGCAATACCAAAAAAAATTGCAAATAATGTTCCAGAAATTAATCCGATCTGCGTATCGTTAAGGAGAAGATCGGCACTTAATTCTCCAATCATTATTGAAGGAATTTGTCTGTCGGCAAAAGACAGAATAGATACTAAGGTTAAAATAGTAACCGAAGTCCAAGCGAGTCTGGAAGAAAATTTTTCAGTTGGATTCATTAATGATAAGGGTTAGAGATCTAGATATCTCTTTTTCCACCTTTATATATAGAAATTTTAGGCTTTGCTAACACCCTTTGAACCATAGGCTCAAAATCTTCCAAAGACATAGACTCGAAATTATTGTCAAATGAGTTTTGATCATAGAGATGGCAGAATTGGGCTGTATATTCAAAATGCTCATGACCTCTAAAACCTTCTCTCATGTCTCTATCAAGACCGAGGTGATGGAAAAAGTAATATCCCTGAAATATACCATGATGGTAAAGCATCCAATGATTTGCTTCCGAAACAAAAGGCCTAAGGATTGCCGCTCCGATTTCGGCATGGCTATATGAACCAAGTATGTCGCCGATGTCATGAAGTAAAGCACAAACTACATATTCTTCATCTTTTCCATCTTTGTGCGCTCTCGTTGCAGTCTGTAAGCTGTGTTCCAGTCTATTCACGGCAAAACCTCCGTGGTCGTCTTTTAACATTCTTAGGTGATCTAAGATTCTTGACGGTAATTCCGCATTAAAATCCATAGCGTAACTTCCAATGATATCCCAATCTTCCTTAGTTGATTCGGCCATAGTATTATAGTCAGCGCGTTCTTTTTTAACCTGTTGATCCATTTTTCCCCCAAACAAACATCATTAATCAAGATTGTTTTCGTTTACAAGTTTCTATATTCCCTTAAATATCATATAAAAAAGACTTTAAGAAGTTATAAATGAAAACAAAAAGTACATTTCTTACCCTTTTCTTATCTATAGCCCTTTTAACCAGTTGCGAAACGATAGATATACTCAAACCTGAAAAAAAATCTATTGTGCCCTCACCAGACACTTATCGTTCTATAAATTCGGGACCAGTGATAGGTTTTAAGGGAAGTGTTGGCGTTCATACTTGGCTTGGAATTCCTTATACTAAAGCGCCAAAAGGAGACTTACGGTGGCGAGCTCCCCGGAAAAATGAACCTTGGGAAAAAGTTTACGAGGCGTTGTATCACTCTTCGCCATGCGTCCAATTTCAGTCCGCTTTGACCGGTAGCGGATTATCAAAGCCTGGAGACATAATAGGCCAAGAGGATTGCTTGTATTTGAATGTTTATGCTCCTCCCTTTCCGAGCCAATTGGTACCAGAAGGTAAAGAGTCTCTACCTGTAATGGTATGGATCCATGGAGGAGGAAATACAACAGGGGCGACATCAGATTATAATCCGGAAAAATTGGTGTCCTCCCAAAGAGTCATAGTTGTTTCCGTTTCTTACAGATTAGGTTTATTTGGTTGGTTGTCTCATCCGGATATTCGGAAACAATCTGATAAATTAGATCGATCTTCGAATTTTGGGTTGTTGGATCAAATAGCCTCCCTTCAATGGGTTAGAGATAATATTGGCTTCTTCGGTGGCAATCCGAATAACATAACTATTTTTGGGGAGAGTGCTGGGGGTCAAAATGTAATGGCTTTGTATGTTTCACCTTTGTCAAAGGGACTGTTTCACAAAGCGATATCCCAATCCGGAGGAATAGGTATAACAACGATTGAAGATGCCGAGAGTATAGATAGAAGCAATCCTAAAAAAAGAAATAATTATAAATATCAACACAAAACAACCGAAGAATGGATTGGTTCGTTGAAGTCTTTAGGTATGATGAAATCCGATTTTAGTGAAGGCAATCTTCAAGAACTTCGTTCTCTTTCACCCAATGAGCTGTTAAGTGTCTGGGACAAAGAACAAGCTGGGGACGAAGAAAAACAAATGGCAAGAATTATAGGTGACGACATTGTCATCCCAAGTATGGGTATTTTAGAAGCCCTAAGGGACAAAGATCTGCATGCAAACGTGCCCATAATTTTGGGTATTAACAAAGATGAGAATAAACTTTTTAATCTTTTTGATGAAGAGTTGGTAACAAATATTTTGAACCTTACTTTCATTGTGAAGGATTCTTTTTACTATGATTTGAAATCCGATTATCAAAGCCTTGCGTGGCGTTCGAATGCGGTTGATACTCCTGCGGATGCTATCGCGAATGGTGGTTACGAAAATGTATACACCTATCGTTTTGACTGGGATGAACAACCGAACATTTTGGGGATGGATTTTTCTTTCATGCTTGGAGCTGCCCATGGTTTAGAAATTCCTTTTGTAATGGGACATTTCGATATGGGAAGAGAAACTGCATTCTTGTATAACAAAAAAAACGAACAAGGTCGTTTTGCTCTTTCTCGTATTATAATGGACTATTGGGCTGAATTCGCAAGAAATGGACATCCTGGAAAAGGCTCTAAAGGGGAGTGGGAAGAGTGGAAGAAATGGCCTGCAGGTGGCACTAGGTCTTCTAGAATTATGATTTTAGATACACCTTTTTCTGGCGGCCCGAGAATGAGTGAGAGTTATGTCCCTCATGATAAGCTTGTTTGGCTTTTTGATGCGGATTCGAGATCTTCGAAAGTTAAGGATAAATGTTCTTTCTTAAATGATGTGTATGCCTGGGTTGATAATTGGAAGGAAATAAACCAGGTTTGTTTAGGGAGTTATTCTGTACAATGAAGCACGATTGCCTGTTCATAGGAAATGCTATTGTTGATATTCTTTCCAATGTAAGTTTTGATTTCATGTCTGAAAACGGTATTGAAACTGGTTCGTGGCGACCAATTGGAATTGAAGAAATTAATCAATTGCAAGAAACCCTCTTAGATACCGTAATCTCTTCTGGGGGCTCAGCAGCCAATTCTGCAGTTGGTTTTGCACTCTTGGGTGGAAAAGCCTCTTATATTGGTAGGGTTAAGGATGACGATTTAGGAAGGGTCTACGCCAAGGATATGGAAAAGGCGAAAGTTAATTTTGCCTCTAAACCTTCTCATGAAGGATTGGAAACGGGAAGATGTTTGGTTTATGTTACACCGGATGCCCAAAGGTCAATGAGAACCTATTTGGGCGCGGCATCGCAACTTTCTCCTGAAGAAATAGAGGAAGATACGATTGCAGAATCTAAAATCCTTTATCTTGAAGGATATTTATGGGATGAGGATCTCGCTAAAAAATCTTGTCAGAAGGCTTTTGAATTAGCTAAGAAATACCAAGTAAAAACTGCCCTAAGTCTTTCAGATCCATTTTGTGTTGAAAAATGGAGAGAAGAATTCCGCCAGCTGGTAAAAAAATCAGATATTGTTTTTGGAAATGAAGAGGAACTAAAATCTTTATATGATACCGAAATTTTGTCTGATGCTATTGCTGCTGCAAGGTCTGAAATTGATTTATCAGTTATAACAAGAAGCGAGCTCGGATCAATAATCATTAATAAAAATGAAATTGAAGAAGTACCATCTTTCCCATGCGAAAAGGTTATTGACACTACTGGGGCAGGCGATTTATTTGCTGCTGGATTTTTATTTGGAATGGTTAACGATAAGAGATTTTATGAATGTGCGAACCTCGGTTCTTTTGTGGCTTCTCAAGTCATATCTTTCTTTGGCCCACGACCTGAAGCTGATCTTAGGGAACTTGCGATAAAACAGGGATTGTTAGTATAAATGAATTTGCTATTATTAAGGGGGAGAAATAAATGCTGATATCCATACCAGATCCTGAAGAAGCCTTACCCGGAAGACATATAGCTATAGAGGTAAATGAGAAACATTTCGTAAATGGAAATCCAATTAAAGGAAAATTTCAGGAAAATATCCAAGTTGCCGATTTTGCCATGGGATGTTTTTGGGGCGCAGAAAGAAAATATTGGGAATTGGAAAGTGTCTTTTCTACTGCCGTTGGATACATGGGAGGGTATACTCCTAATGCTACCTACGAAGAGGTTTGTTCAGGTCTGACGGGTCATGCAGAGGTTGTGAGAGTTTTTTTTGATAGTTCTTTGGTTGAATATAAAGAATTGTTAAAAGTCTTTTGGGAATCTCATAATCCAACTCATGGTATGAGACAGGGCAATGATATTGGAACACAATATCGTTCCGCTATTTATTTCCACAACGACGAGCAAAAAAAAATGGCAGATCAATCATTAAGTATTTATAATGATATACTTCAAAAGAATGGAAATACAGCAATTACCACAGAAATTAAAGCTGCGGAAGATTTTTACTATGCAGAAGACTATCATCAGCAATATTTGGCTAAGAATCCAAATGGCTATTGTGGCATGTATGGAACTGGTCTGATTTGTTCATTATAAAGCTAACACCAAATGAAAAAATTAGGATTAGAATTCTGTTTCAAAGGTGAAGTGGAACTCTCTTTCATGCCCAACAAAGTAACGGTAACTTCCAAAAGCATAATCGGCCCGGTTGGCATAATTCTTATCTGTCAGATTGTTTATAGAAAAACCAAAATTTATTTTCTCAGTCAAAGGGAATTTGGCTCTTAAATTAAATATATCATGACCCTTATAAAAATGAATATTTCTTTCATCAATTGGATAATTATCTATCTTAAGCCATTCAATTTCTATTCTACCTCCTAATGTAGGTAAATAAGACAGTCGGGTGTTACCAATAATCTCGGGTGAAGAATCAATTGTTTTGCCCTTTTCAATTCCATTAGGAGTATGATTAAAATCATACTCGTGTTCTGCAAAACTTGCTGATCCTGAAATTTCGAAATTTTCTGTTATTTTACTATAATACCCAATTTCTATTCCATGGTGCGAAGTTTTTCCATTTTCTACATTAAATCCTTGAGAATCTCTAAAGAAAAATTTTTCTTTCTGCATGGAATAACCAACTAACTCGAGCTCAAGATTTCCTGTTAATCCACGTATCCCAATTTCGATGCTATCTAATTTTTCTGACTCGGCCCCACCTGCAATTTGTTTACTTTGTATTCGATACAAATCCGTAGTTTGTGGAGCTCTACTTCCTCGTGAGAGGTTAGCAAATAAAGATAGGTTTTCATTAATCTTATGGTTCAGAGCCAGTTTAGGTGATACGTTGGTAAAATCGTCTGAACGATTAGGCGTAACTTGAATACGCCCCTTAGTTCCAGATTCGATGTTTGTGTTATAATTGTATTCGACATTTTCTATTCGAAAGCCTGCTGTAAGGCTAGTTTTTTTATTCAAATTCCATTCAGTATTTATAAAAAAAGAAATTATTTGACTATCAATATTATAATCATAATGGGCACCGTTAGGGTATGCTAGGCGAGGTCCAAAAGAAACGTCTGGGGCCGACTGAAATTCATTAAGATCACCTTCCGTTATTTCAAGGTCTGAACCGATATAAATAACATTATTTCCAAAGGGTCTATTGTAAAGGACCTGAAGTCCTAAACTCTTGTGACTGTTTTGTTCCAGGGGTTTTCCAGGAAGAAAGTGCATCTTAAAGTCCATATCCGTATAACGCAAATAGGGTGTCAGGATTATTGATCCTTTAGATAATTCTTGAACGATCTTTAAATATGATCTTATGCTATATGTATCCCTAAAAGCCTCAGGATCGGGATTGATCGATCTCTTTTCTTTGTCCTTATAGGCTTGAAATCCCTTAATATACCCCATTGTCTCTTGATTCAGATTGGTTCCGGAAAGAGAAAAGGTATAATTTCTTGAACCTTTAAGAATATCTTTACGAAGAAGAAATTTTTGTTGCCCATAATGGGGTTGGTCAAAATTTTCCTCTTCTTCGTGACCATTATCTTCTTCGTGACCATGATTATGAGAGTGCCCATTATCTTCTTTCCAATAAAATTTTAACGAAGTACTTTCATCTACTGAGGATCTGAAAAAACTCACATCTGCAAAAGCTTCATGCTTAGAGTAATGGATCCCAAAATGATTATGATCATCTTCATCTCTTAATTCTGTTAGGACATTAATTACACCATGAATAGCGTTGGAACCGTAAAGAACAGAACCAGGACCCCGTATTACCTCGGTTCTTTCACCAATCTCCATGATGGTTTCCATTAAACCGTTGACATTGCCAAATCCTGGTGAACGAAGAGGGATTCCGTCTTCAAGATACAAGAAACTTCCTGCCCCAGCACCTCCTGAAAGGATAGGTGATCTAATAGATGTTAAATGTTCTTGACCACTTCCTTGACTGATGTAAAAGCCAGGCAGGCGGTTAAGGATTTCTGCCGGAGCGTGTGAGCTGATAAATACTATTTCTTCTTCCCCAATATAGGCAATGTTTCCTGCGCTATTTAATAAAAGGCTTTTGCTTTTATTTCCTGTTACAACTATTTCATCAATTACTTGTGAAAAAACTGGAGTTATTGAAATGCATAAGAATATGCAGAGGATGTTTAAATAAAGCTTCATTTTGCTAATCAAGACTAAGTTTTTATTATCCTTATAAGATCATGAAAATGAATAAAACCTTTTGGCTTGCTTCCTTCCTCCGTAACGAATAGGCCTTGTATACCAAGATTATTTATAAGGTCAAGCGCATCAGATGCACGCATATTTTTACTCACGGTTTTAGGGTTTTTTGTCATAACATCATCAACATTCTGATCAAGTAATTTAGGGCCCATGTGCCTTCTTAAATCTCCATCTGTGACAATACCTATTAACTCATCATTTTTGATAATTCCTGCGCATCCGAAACCCTTTTCTGAGATACCAATTAAGGCTTCAGACATAGGTGTGCCGGATTCTATCAGCGGCATATTTTTTTCCACATGCATAATTTCACTAACGGAAGACAAAGCTGCTCCGAGTTGTCCACCGGGATGAAGTGATTTGAATTTTTCTTTATCAAATCCCCTTTCGTTTAGAAGACAGATGGCAAGTGCGTCACCTACAACAAGCTGCATTGTTGTAGAGGTTGTTGGCGCCAAGCCATTTGGACATGCTTCGGTTGCTTTAGGAAGAACAAGAGATATATCAGATGATTTAGCGAGATTGCTTTCCTTGGATGCTGTGAGAGATATAAGGGGAATGTTATTATCCTGAGAGAAACGAACAAGATCTCCAAGTTCTGACGTTTCACCCGACCAAGAAATAGCAAAAATGATGTCGTTTGTACTTACCATACCCATGTCACCATGACTGGCTTCTGTGGGATGGACAAAATAGGAAGGGGTACCAGTCGACGAGAATGTTGCTGATATTTTCCTTCCAATGTGACCAGATTTACCAACACCGGAAACAATTACTTTTCCATTAGAAGAATAAATTTTATTGACTGCATTTACAAAATTTGTGTCAAAAAAATCTCTTAACAGACTCAATCCGCTGGCTTCATCGTCGAGAACTTTTTTGGCCACATCTATTATTGCTTTTCCCATTTTTAACCTCTGCCAACTGAATAGTATTCAAAACCCAGTTTTTTCATATTATCAGGATTATAAATATTACGAAAATCATATATCAGCGGCCTCTTCATGGCGTTCTTAATTTTGTTTAAATCAAGATCTTTGAATTCTTGCCAATCCGTTAGTATGATTATACAGGAAGCATCATTAGCAACTTCATAGGAATTTTCTACCCACTTGACGTTTTTTATCAATTTTGTGGCTTCTTCCATCCCAGCTGGATCATAGACTGATATGTTTAAGCCTATATTTGTTAAATCGGGCAGAATAGAAAGACTAGGGGCCTCTCGCATGTCATCAGTTTCGGCTTTAAACGTTACACCAAGAACACCTATTTTATTTTCTGAAGGTATATCCAATATTTCTGATATTTTTTTGGACAAATTCTTCTTTCGACTTTCGTTTCCTTTAATAACGCTTTCAAGTAGGGTTTGTGGTGCTCCATATTTTTTACCGGATTCTATTAATGCGCGAGCATCTTTTGGAAAACATGACCCACCAAATCCTGGTCCTGGCTCTAAGAAATAAGGGCCTATTCTTTTGTCAAGACCAATACCTTTAGCAACATCGGTAATATCTGCGCCCACCCTTTCACATAAATCGGCGATTTCGTTTATAAAGATTATTCTCATGGCAAGCATTGAATTGCTCGCATATTTTATTAATTCCGATGACCTTCGAGATGTAAAAACAATCTTCTGTTCATTTTTGCGACCCTTGTAAATTTCTTTTACAACATCTCGAATATTGTCTTCATCTGAACCTATGATTATTCGATCGGGATTTTCGAAATCATATATTGCGTTACCTTCGCGAAGAAATTCAGGGTTTGATAAAACTTTGAAATTCTGATGTTTATTTTTTTCATTTAGAATATTTTCTATTTCATCACATGTTCCAACCGGTACAGTGGATTTAACAATTACTAAAGCATTCTCTTTAAGTACCCCAGCAAGTTCTCTTGTACAGTTATAGATTTGGGTGAGGTCGGCATTTCCTGTTTCTTCGTCGGTAGGTGTACCAACAGCTATAAATATAACCTCTGCATTGGAGGCAGCGTTATCAATGTTCAACTCAAAAGATAATTTTCCATTTATAAGATTATTTGAAATAATATCCTCAAGACCAGGTTCGTATATTGGGATTTTATTGTTCAAAAGGATGTCGATTTTTTCTTTTTGATTGTCTATGCATACGACATGATGCCCATCATTTGCTAAGCAGGCTCCCGTCACCAATCCTACGTATCCGCATCCTATTACAGCAATCTTCATGTTTAGCCAAAAATATTAATATTTTCTTTAACAACCTTTTCAAGATAAGACGACGGAGCAAAATCTGAACCGTGTTCGCCTTCCATCTTTTGAAGCCAGCTTAAAATCTTATCAAATCCGACAAGGTTTCCATAAAACATTGGCCCTCCTTCGTAAATTGGCCAACCGTATCCATTTATCCAAACTATATCAATATCACTCGCACGTATAGCCATCCCTTCTTCTAAGATTTTAAAACCCTCGTTAATCATAGGGTATAAGCTCCTTTCGAGAATTTCTTCTTTAGAGATTTCACGTCTTAGCACTTGTTTGCTTTCTGCAAATTCTCGGATAAGAGCTTCAACTTCAGGATCAGGTGATTTGTTTCTTTTTTCATCATAAACGTAGAAACCTTTTCCAGATTTCTGACCCAATCGTCCTGACTCGCAAAGACGATCTCTGAGTGTTTCTCCTTTAGATGTTTCTTTATCCCATCCTATATCTAATCCCGCTAAATCGGACATAGCGAAAGGCCCCATTGGAAATCCAAATTCAAATAAAGCATCGTCAATATCCCACGGTAAAGCTCCTTCTAGAATTAGCTTGTTGGCCTCTCTTTGTCTTTGTGCGAGGATCCTGTTACCTACAAATCCAGGACACACTCCGACAACGGCTGCAATTTTGCCAATTGTTTTTGAAATTGACATGGAAGATGCAACAACTGATTTAGAGGTTTTTTCTCCACGAACTATTTCCAATAAACGCATTACATTTGCAGGACTAAAGAAATGTAATCCTATAACATCCTCTGGTCTTTTGGTTTCATCTGCTATCTCATTAACATTTAAGGCTGAAGTGTTGGTCGCAAGGATAGTACCCTCCTTAGCAATTTGGTCAAGTTGTCTAAAGATATCCTTTTTAAGTTCCATATTTTCAAATACTGCCTCAATAATTAAATCACAATCGTTAAGTTGATCAAGAGAAGTATTGCCTTCAATAAGATCCATTCTTTTTTCTACATCATCAAAACTTATACGCCCCTTATTGGCAGTATTTTCATAATTTTTCCTTATAATACTTAATCCCTTGTCTAGTCTTTCTTGATTTTGTTCTATAATTTTTACTGGAATACCGACATTAGCAAAATTCATTGATATTCCTCCCCCCATGGTTCCTGCCCCTATAACACCGACTGATTTTACAGATTTAATTTCAGTTTCCTTAGGGATGTCAGGAATTTTTGCTACCTGTCTTTGAGCAAAAAAAGCATATCTCTGGGCAGCGGATTGATTGCTTGTTATTAACTCCATGAAAAGCTTTCTTTCAGTCTTTATACCTTCATCAAAGGGAAGATTTACAGCGGCCTCTATGCATTGAATATTGTATTCAGGAGCAAGAAATCCACGGGCCCGTCTGGCAATTGATTTACGAAATTCTGAAAATATAGTTTCATTTCCTTTGGCAGCATCAACCTTTTCATTCATGTCTCTAATTTTTACTAGCGGTCTTTTTTCCGATACTATTTTTTTTGCTAAGATTACGGCACCTTCCAACAATTTTTCCTCGGAAGCTAATTCGTCAACTAATCCCATTTTCAAGCATTCTTTTGCAGAAACATGTTGACCTGAGGTAACCATTTGGAGGGCCTTTTCGACCCCGACTACACGTGGAAGTCTTTGTGTTCCACCTGCTCCAGGGAGTAATCCGAGTTGAACTTCAGGCAAGCCACATTTGGCGGAAGGTATTGCGATGCGATAATGGCATGTAAGCGCTACTTCTAAACCACCACCTAAAGCTGTTCCATGAATAGCTGCTATGACCGGTTTGTTAGAATTTTCAATCATATCTAACGCTTCGAAAAGCGATGGTCCTTGAGGTTCTTTGCCAAATTCAGTAATATCAGCGCCAGCGATAAATGTTCTTCCTTTACATATGAGAACTATAGCTTCTACAGATTTATCGTCCTTAGCTTTTTTTATTCCTTCATGTAATCCCTCTCTTACTTGTGCAGAAAGAGCATTTACTGGAGGTGAGTTTAGCGTCAATATTGCAATATTTGAGTCCGTTCCAAAATTAGTTACATCATTAATTACAACCATATTTTTTCCTTTCGCATAAGCTAAATAAGTATATGCTACCTCAATTATTGGAAGTCAGACAATAGGAGATTTAATTGGCAAAAGCAAAGTTATCTTCAACAAATAAGTCAAAGGAGTCCATAGAAGAGATCCAGGCTAATTTTGAAAGGGAAGGGTATATTTGTAATTCCCACATCGCTACGGCTATTTATTTAAGCCAAGCACTAGAAAAACCTATTCTTGTGGAAGGACCCCCTGGAGTTGGAAAAACAGAGTTAGCTAAAGCGACTTCAACCTGGATGAAAAAGCCCCTCATTCGTTTGCAATGCTATGAGGGATTAGACGAGGCAAAAGCACTTTACGAGTGGAAGTATGGAAAACAATTACTTTATACACAAGTTCTCAAAGACAAACTTAATGATATTATTTCTGATACTATTGGCTTGGAGGAATCTTTAGAAAGTTTACATGATTTTGATGATATATTTTTCTCAGAAAAGTTTTTGGAACCCAGACCCCTTCTCAAAGCAATAAATAGCAATGAAGGATCTGTACTCCTAATAGACGAAATAGATAAATCGGATGATGAGTTTGAAGCATTTCTGCTGGAAATCCTATCTGATTATCAGGTGTCCGTTCCAGAAATAGGAACTATATCCGGAAAAGTTAGACCGGTTGTTTTTCTCACCTCAAATAATACTAGAGAAATAGGTGACGCTCTAAAAAGGCGGTGTTTACATCTTTATATTCCTTTTCCAGATTCTACATTAGAAGAAAAGATTATTATCTCTAGGGTACCTGAACTTGATAAAAAATTAAGGATGCATCTTGTTTCGTTTGTACAGAACCTAAGGGAGTTAGATCTTAAA
>Ga0315319_10000575_pt1 | contig 11848 bp, 12 predicted proteins | sample M1500m3416metaG_FD_203463 | JGI IMG/M metagenome (GOLD analysis project Ga0315319, IMG submission 203463) | Ammonia-oxidizing marine archaeal communities from Monterey Bay, California, United States - M1 500m 3416 | ecosystem: Environmental > Aquatic > Marine > Intertidal zone | place: USA... | reverse complement strand
TGTTGCGCCAGCCATGGTGAGACTGTGTGCGAGAGTAAATGCAGTTATCGTCCATACCAATCGACGCATATTTTTAACGATAAGGAGTAAAGCAAACACAAACAAGAGATGGTCAACACCCATCAAAATATGTTCAATCCCTAAAAGCGTATAGGTTTTAACAATCTGAAAAGATGACGCTACTTCAGGAACAAGGTAGAAGTACTTAGCAGGTGTAAGCAGAACTGATTGTGAAGCAGCATTCATAAATTCTAAACGCAGCAATAAATCAGTATTGGTAGATTCTAATCCTTTGATGGAGACTGTTTTGCCTATCAAACCATTTTCACACTTCACGCTCCATCTCTCCAAATAGGCACCTCTGATAAAATAAGAGCTAACAGGGGCAGTGTCCTTGCAATCAGAGGGAAACTGTGCATGAATATTTAGTTTTTTATCACCTTTAGCTGGTACTTTCAGTATGGCTGAGAAAATGTTGTGACTCTTCTCTTTAACCTCTAAGTAGGCAGGTCGAATTTCATCAGCAAAGGAGCTTATCGCAAAAAACAATAAAATAAAGAGAATAACTGGCTTACTCATTACTATTTAGCACTCATGTTGGCATCTTTAAGAACATCATCATCTACGATTATCGCATAACGCTGAGACAAACTTTGATAAAAAATCTCATTTGCTTCACGTTGCTTAAAACTCATCCACTCCCTTTCAACACGTTCTCGTATCTCAGACAGCGGAGGTAAGCGAGCTTCTGTGCGCTTATGAATATAAATCAGATGCATACCATACGCAGATGCAAAAGGCCCATCCCATGCATTGATAAGTGCGGAAAAGGCTTGCGTCATAAATATTTTTCCAAACATGCTGGTTATATCGCTTTTTCTTTCATTGGTAAAATCATAAGGAAGCAAAGAACGGTCTCCAAAGCCAATTGTGTCTTTCACTGTGGTTGTTCTTAATTCTTCTAACAGATCTTTTGCATCTGCCTCTAGATGAGCACCATGTTCAGAGGGCTCAAGATAGACTTGAGAAAAAGAGATGGTTGCAGGCTTTATAAACTTTGAGGGATGCTCTGATACAAACTGTTTCAATTCTGTTTCACTTGGCTTAGCAATAACACTCAGGTCATCAAAAAGATATTTCATCTTTTGTGTTAAACGACGACGTATGATCATATCATCCTTGTCTAAGCCCATAGCCATCGCTTCACGATAGAGCACTTGTTCCCGTATGTCATACTCAAGCTGTTGCTTCATTTCTTCTGCAGAAGGCTGACGTCCTTTTGCTTTTATGAAAGCATTTTCAAGGCTTTCTATCTTTGCTTTAGTGATGATGATCTGTTGGTTATTTTCATCTTCTGTTGTATTGATCTGGGAAAAAAGTAAAAATATCGCTGCACCAATAAGAAGGAAATGAAAAAGTGGCTCACGCAATAAAGTGGAAAGTTTGGAGTGTTTGGTCATAGTAAATTTTCCTAGTAAAGAAGAGTAACGAAGCAAGAAGATGCTTCGTTTGTAAAATTGATTATAAATTATTTTTTCTTAGGTGTATACCATATCGGTGAAGTGTAAGCACGTTCCGTTGTTGTCATGGGCACTTTTTTTGGCATCGTAATGTTGTAATATTTAGCTTCATAGGCAGTCCATCTTGGCGTTGGTATCTCGATAACCCTTGCATAGTAAAATGCACTTTGTGCTGCATCAAAATCAGGGTCTGTCCATACAGTGATGAGTTCAGGTGTACCAATAGTATTCGTCCACGTTGCTCTCTTAACATCTACGGTATTGCCAACAGATGGTAATTTACCTTTAGCATTTGGTTTACGGTTATCTGACCATACGACATCATAGACTTTTTCATGCAATTCATCCTTACTGTCCATCCACCCTTTGACAATCTGAATACGATCAAGGTTACCGCCTAAAGAATCTTTCCGTGCAGCTACAAGAAAGTTAGGTGCTTTTTTACCCTCAGGTGCTACACTTAGATCTCCACCCATTGGTATACCTTTTGCATAGCCGATCTTTGCGGGTAAACGGTTATAGGCATCATCTTTCGTAAATTCCCAACCACCGAAGAAACGTACAGTCATACGGCTTCCTGTTGTTGCATAAGTCTCTTTACGCTGCATCGCATCGAAGATTGACCCGCGTGTATTTTCTTCTGCCCATACAGCTGCATAGCCTGAAGCCAGCGGAGAATACCCTGCATACTCAAGATCTCCCATTTTTGCCATAGGATGCTTGTATCTGTCTGGTCCCGGCTCACCACCTGAATGTTTACCGTAAAAGTTGTCTTCTTGTGCTGTAGCTAAACCTGTGTGACTGTCAGTAGAACCGATCATACCAAATTTATAAGGGTTTGTTCCTAGGTTTTTCTCCATTCTTAACCCAATTTTTAAAGCAGCACGTGCATACTCATGCTTGAGCATTTCGTTTGTCTTTAACTCGCTTAAGTCAAGATTACCCTGGTCCCATGTACCATAATCAGCAAACTCATCATTTGGAGACAGGAAAGGGTGTGTTTCTCCATCTCCTTTGATCTGTGTCACTTCATAAAGTTTCTCACGCTTTGCGCGTGTTTCTACATACTCTTTACCTATTTTAGTACCAAATGCTTTTGTCTCTGGGAACATGAGTGCATTACTCAAGTTACCATTATGTGCGATAGCTAAAACCTGTCCGGCAGTTTTTTCTTCGTATCTGTCCATCCATTTCCATAGATCAACAGGGTTTATACTGCCAAGTGGTGGTGTAGCTGTAAATGGTTCTAAAAGTTTGGCACGCGTGGCACCATCACGGTAAATGATATTACGGTGTAGGTTTCTGCCCTTACCTGTAGAAGTCCACTCATATCCTATAAATGCTGTAAAGTGACCTGGTTCATTTGCATCTTCTGCTGCATTGATAATGTTATCCCATGTATTACGATAGACACCTGTACCTGGAGCTGACATCAACTCTTTTGGAAATTTATCTTGGGCAAATGCTGTTATCATCTCAGCAGCAGCCATCACACTTTTCTGCCCACCTTCATTTATCATTGCGTTCCATCTGCGGCCATCTTCACTTGCCATCACATAAGGAGCACCATCCTTTAACTTGGGGAAGAAACCCATATTATCAGAGTGATCAGCCACGACCAGAAAATCTAAAGGACGAGAAAGCCTGACGGGCATGCCTGTGGAAGAGGTTACTTCTTGACCCTTGGCAAACTTGTAAGCATCATCAGGTAAAAGTGTAGCACCAAAAGCACCTGCATCAAAAGAGATAGACGTATGCAAGTGTGTATCTCCCCACATTGGACGATCGGGAAAATTGCGCTGTGCATAAGGAGAATACGTTTGCTTTTTCTCAGTCTGATGAAGAGAAGAAGTATCATCAGTCACGATACCTCCACCTGATGCAAATGCACTTGAGCTAAATGCTAATGTTAGACACAACAATGCCGAGATACTTGTTTGTCTGGAGAGAGGATAGTAAGATTGGGGTATTTTGTGACTCATGTGTGTATTCCTTATCAATAATGAGTAATAGCTATCTCTAGCGACACGTTTTGTGATTTAGATTTACATCGTTATATTCAAGTATATCATATTATTATTATTATATAAATTTAAAAATACTTATATTATGTATTCAGGAAGGCGTGCGTTTTTGTAGCAGTGATTGAGAATTTGTGAAGAGTCATCTATTTCTTAGGAAGAAGAGATGCTTTAATCTGATCATATGTTGAGAGAAGAAACTCTGGCAGTAAATACTGTAACTAAAAATAGAAAAACAAACCTAACTTTGGATTATTCATATCACCTTTCTCAATGCATATAATGATATATGGATAAACTTTTACCTTATACTCTCTCTCATAAACTATCCGGGATCTTGTGAGAGATCTTTTTCGTACCAATGATCTGAGAGAGTTCATCACTCTCAACTATCTCTTGTTCTATCAGTTTAAGTGCCAAGACATTTATCTTCTCCCAATACTTGTTAACCAATTTTTCTGTATCTTGTTTTGCGACATGCATCCAATGTAAAAATCTTTTTTCAATTTGTTGCTCCAGGAAATAGTTGTCCAGGGTATTAATGGAGTTAAGATTGATATATCCCAGCTCTTTATCCATCCCAAGGGTTGTAATGGCAGCATAGACTTGCAATGAGGCTTGAGAGAGATCATTTGCAGCGCCACTATCCATATGTTCACTTCCCATTTTTTTGACCCTGGATACACGCCCGGAAAGCAGTACACAAACATCATGATACAACTCCTCTTTCGTCACATTAGATAACTGATCTTCTTCATTATAGGAAACAAAACCGAGCATTTTACTTCGTGGCGCTATGGTCACTTGTTCGATTTTAATATGTGGCAGCAGTAAAACAGAAAGCACGGCATGTGCAGCTTCATGATAGGCCGTCATCTTACGTTCCTCTTCAAGATTTTCAACCATCTGTTTTTCTATCTTGTGTCCATACTTGATGATATTGATCTGCTCTATAAGTATCTCTTCAGTAATGAGTTCTTTTTCTTGCTCTACAACATTGAGTGCAGCCATGCGTCCAACTCTTTCAAGCTCCAGTGCACTCATGCCGGCAATATAGCGCACGATACGCTCAACATCTATCTTTTTATCATGCGGCTTTTGCATGATCTTTTCTATAAAAAAACGTCTGGCATCTTTATCGAGTTCTGACACTTCCAATAAAAAATCAAGCTTCTGTGGTGATGTCAAGATGGGGTCTATATCATCAAGGTTCTCAGCTGTAGCAATAGTAAATACCCTCTCATCTGCAGACTCCAGCACTTTGGCAATATCCGAAAATGAAATATTAGTAATGGCGCCCTGCATGATACCTTTCACGTCAATATCTTCCAGAATCACCACACAAGGAGCATGTTTTGAGGCTGTTTCATACACCTCTTTAATATAGGGAAGTTCAAAAAGTTTAGAACCCGATATCTCCACATAAGAGACCTCTGCTTCTTTCGCAAAAGCCTTTGCAAGCATACTTTTCCCTACACTCACAGGACCATAGATGAGTAAGCCTTTTGGAGCAGGTGCATCAAAAGGCTCAAGCATTTCTGGATTTTTAACGATCTTAATGATCTTTTTGAGACGCTCTTTGATATGCTTATGTCCGACGATATCATCAAATCCGATCTTCGACTTGAATATTTTCGGCGCATCTTTTGTTTTTTTCGTTGCCATCTCCACCCTTTGCATCTCTATACACTTAAGTACTCTACGTATATTTTTATTTTAGCATAACTCTTTTTGTAAAACCTATAAAGGTTATCATTGATCATAACTATTTTGTATATTGATTAGATTGTAATATACTATGACTAACAAATAAGCCTAAAGAAAAAAGATGGATATTGAATACAAGTCTAAATTGAAGCGTAATGTTACTTTGCCTATGCTCGTCTTTTATGGATTGGGTAATATCTTTGGTGCAGGCATTTATGTGCTTATAGGTGAGATAGCCGGGATAGCCGGGATCTATCTACCTCTTTCCTTCCTGCTTGCTTGTATCGTTGTCTTCTTTACGGCCTTAACCTATGCTGAACTCAGTGCAAGACACCCCCTGAGTGCCGGAGTAGCAGTCTATATCAACGTTGGATTCAAAAGTTCTGCCCTCTCTACAGTCGCAGGAATCACTATCGCCCTTTCAGGTCTGCTCTCTTCTGCTACCCTTCTACATGGATTTCACAACTATCTGAGTATTTTCATACAGACTCCTGAGGTCATCACTACCCTTATAGTTGTCATCCTCATAAGTACTATTGCGATATGGGGCATCTCTCAATCAATCATCATCACTGCATTGATGACACTTATAGAAACCTTTGGTCTGACTATGGTTATCTATGTAGGATATGACCATATCCCATTAGATATCAAAACCCTTAAATCTTTTATCCCGCCGATGGAGATATCTCTGATCAACGCCATCATACTGGGTGCTTTTTTAGCCTTTTATGCCTTCATCGGCTTTGAAGACATGGTCAACATTGCTGAAGAGGTCAAAGAGCCCACAAAAACGATGCCAAAAGCCATCATTATCACTCTTGCTATTGCAACACTGTTTTATATCACTATTGCCGCAGTCTCCATCTCAGTCGTATCTGTAAATGAATTGACTCACGCCAGCGCACCACTGGCAAAAGTGTATGAAACCGCCACGCACTCCAAAGCAACGATCTTAAGTATTATTGCGCTATTTGCTGTGATTAACGGTGCTCTCGTACAGATCATCATGGTTTCAAGACTCTTATATGGTATGAGTGTCCAGGGCTGGATGCCAAACATCCTCAGTATTGTCCATCCAAAAACAAGCACACCCATCAACGCCACAATCCTTGCTGGACTGCTTGTCTTTCTCCTGGCTACCGCTTTCCCTATCGTTACTTTGGCACAATCTACCAGCTTTCTGATTTTCATCGTTTTCACTCTTGTGAATGTTTCACTCATTATCACCAAACTCAGAGACCCTCACCCAAAAGGTATCAGAACGTACCCGATAGCCATCCCTGTCATAGCGATCATTCTCAATCTCACCTTGCTCGGATTTCAAATCGTCTCAGGATTTTAGTACTGCGGGCGGGAAACTTTCTCCCGGACATTCAAATTAGGTATAATAAAATATTCAAAGTAAAAGGTACATTATGATCCATGAACTTTCAAACCCTGTTGCAAAAACCCTGTTAAACCATTTACGAGAAACAAAAACTGATGCTTTGCGTTTTCGGCATATTGTTCAAGAATTGGCACGTCTGCTCGCTTACGAGGCGCTCAAAAGCGAAACAATTGAAGAGCAAACCATTACAACTTGGCAGGGAGAACAAACATTTGGATTTATAAAGGAGGAGGATCTTATTTTTGTCACCATTTTACGCGCAGGACTTCCTATGATAGAGTCTGTCACTGCACTTTTCCCCAAAGCATCTTCGGGATTTCTAGCAATAAAACGTGACGATAAAACACATCAGAGTGTACTGTACTATGACCGTATTCCTGAATGCAAAGGCAAAACTGTGATTATTGTTGATCCCATGGTGGCAACTGCCGGTTCATTGTGTGATGCCATATCTGTCATTCAGGCCAAATCACCCAAAAAGATCATTTCACTCAATATTATCGGTTCTCCCGAAGGGGTGGCGATCCTAGAGCAGAAGCACACAGATATAGATATATATATCGCACATATAGATGAAAAGCTTAATGAGCATATGTTTATCATGCCGGGACTGGGAGATGCTGGTGACAGATCTTACAATACAGAAGAGTAATATGCCTCCTTCTGGAGTAGCTACATCAATATATTCTCTTTCATAAGTAAATATGATTGATAATAAAATATTTGATAACAACTAAAGATGCATATACGCACCAAACGACACCCCTTAAACCTTATTTTCAGTACCTATTAAGAGACAACTACCCATAATAGTTTATATATTTAACAATTGAATTATGGGTAACACTATTTAATTTCACACAGAAAGGTATTTTATGGAAAGAAGAGATTTCTTTAAAAAGGCTATAGTAGCTGCCGGAACAGCAGCTGTAGGAAACAGTACTCTGGAGGCTGGACAGACAATACAGCCTATTGATGACAGAAAAGTATCAGCGGTTGCTTTTCCTGAAAAAAGACCACTGATCATGTATTCTGACAGGCCTCCTTTGCTTGAGACGCCTAGAGATGTTTTTACCTCTAGGCTCACACCAAATGATCAGTTTTTTGTACGTTGGCATATGCCGGACATTCCCACTTATATTGATCCAGATAAGTATACGATACACATCAATGGACTTGTAGAAAAAGAGCTTCACATCTCGCTTAATGACCTTAAAACAAAGTTTGAGCAAGTAGAATTTACTGCAGTACTCCAATGTGGAGGAAACAGTCGCTCTGCCTTTAAACCTATCGCTGGAGGTATACAGTGGGGTTCTGGTGCTATGGGTTGTGCAAAGTGGAAAGGCGTACGTTTAAGTGACGTACTCGACCAGGCAGGGCTTAAAAAAGATGCTGCATGGATAGGCTTCAATGGTAAAGAAACTGCTGCGTACTATGAAACACCGAACTTTGTACGTGAACTTCACCTTGACGAGCTTGATGACCATGTGATCCTTGCGTATGAGATGAATGGCGAAGACTTACCTTATCTCAATGGCTACCCGCTAAGACTTATTATTCCTGGGTACTACTCAGACTCTTGGGTAAAAATGCTTTCAAACATTACAGTCACAAACGAGTACAAAAGCCTCTTCTTTATGGATGTTGCGTACCGAGTACCAGACAATGAATGTGAATGCGAAACGCCAGAAAAAAAGTTCCCAAAAACCAAACAGATCACAAAAATGAATGTAAAATCTGTTATAGGTTACCCTACTAAAGAGTCTATCGTAAACCACGGTTCCCACCTTGTAGTCAGGGGTGTGGCTTTTGATGATGGGCATGGTATCAAAGAGGTACTTGTGTCTTTAGACGGCGGTAAAACATGGGAAGCATCTATTCTGGATGACGGCAAAGAGGGAAGATATGCTTTTAGAACCTTTAGGTACGCGTTTAAACCAAATACCTATGGTAAAGTGACCATTATGACCAAAGCTATCAATAAGATAGGTGAAGAGCAACCATTTGCCAAAGATATCAAATGGAATCACGGTGGATATAAATATAATGGTATCGATGAAGTTACCGTAGAAGTAATATAAGGAACTTAAGATGAAAAAATTATTAATAGCAATACTCATTGCATCGCCACTCTTTGCACAGGTAAAAGAAGCTGTAGCTGTTCCTTATGTGGCTTTCCCTATCAAAATGGGTAAAGGATTTGATACAGTACAAGCAAATTGTCTTACCTGTCACTCTTTTGGATACATGATCAACAGCGGCAGACAGTCTAAAAAGTTTTGGCGCGGAAAAGTAGACAAGATGATTATACACTTCAAAGCACCCATGACCGACAAAGATGCCGAGATAGTGACTGATTATTTCTTTGCGCACTACGGTAACGGGAAGTTGAAGTAAGCCTATCTGTTCCACCTCTTAAGAGGTGGAACTCGCACAAGTATCATATCGGCCAATGTATCTCTTAGAGGTACCGGCCTCCCCTGTCTCTTTCTTCATTTTTTCTTTTTATCATTGGCAATGTAGATATCGCGTAGATTAAAAACCTATGATCTCTTCTTGAAACTCCAATGGTATCAGCCCTTTGCTTCTGCGTGACACAGTATCCCGATAGACCCATGCAGCCTTTATCTCTTCTCTTTTTTCTTTGCTAAGCAGAGGTGCATCATATCTGCCTGCATCTTCAAGTTGTCTTTGTGCTTCATAGAGTATAAGTGCCGTGGCTACAGAGACATTGAGGCTTTGCACCATCCCTTGCATAGGGATGATGATAACCGAGTCAGCCATAGAAACCACTTCGGGTGAAACACCCTCTTTTTCATTTCCCATGACAAGTAGTGTAGGCTTGGTATAATCTATCTGCCTAAAAGAGACTGCCCGCTCTTCAAGATGTGTCACAACCACTTGAAAGCCCTGCTCCTTTTTTTGTTTTAAAAATGCCACCTTGTGATCGTCATTCATGCGGTAACGGTGCGTCCATCTATGAGCACCCTGCGTGATCGTTTTATGTATACGAAGACTTTCATTCTCTTTTGTGCAGTAGTAGATATCAAGTACGCCCACTGCATCCGCGGAACGTATAACAGCAGAAAGGTTTTGTGAACTATGAACATTGTCCAGCATCACCTGCAGATAAGGTTGTTTTTTGCTTAGTGCATCATCGATACGAGCTATACGTTTTTCATTTAACATAAAGAGATTATAACCACACAAACTAAAATAGATACAAGCTGTAAATTCGGGTATAATTGCAAAAAAAATATAAGGAAGTGCTATGTGCGACTTCAATACCCTGACAGATGAAGAAAAAAAGCTCCATCATGAAAAACTTCTACAGTGTGCAAACAACTTTGGAGGCAAAAACTTTTTCCTCCAGCTCCTAGAGGCTATCCGTGAAACCAAGCCTCATCCGCTTACTGCAGGCAGCAGTGAATTCAGGATCGAGTTAGGGACGATTAAGTGGAACAAAGTCATCTTCAATGATAAACTCCAACTCCTGCTTAAAGCACGTGTAAACGAGAGCAAGCAAGGCAACTTCCTTCCAGACCCTGATGAGAAAAACTATAAAAAGATCCTTAATGTTGTGCGCACATTAAAGCCTATCGTTTTTCATGTAAAACCAGCCATCAAAGAAGACGGACCAGGTTTTTTCTTTCAGCCATTTGATGCAATAGATGAGAATAAAACAAAATTAAACCCTCTCTTTGATGCACTCTTCTTTTGTTCAGTAGATACAGTCAAAAAAGTACTCAACTATGAACCAAAGGGTTAAAGGATGACAGGCGGGCAAAAAAGAGCAGATATAAAGTATGGTTTGGATGTGGGTGTAGTACTCAAAGAAGACCAAGCCACAGGAAGACTTACGTACGGAAAAGTACAAAAGATCCTCACCAACTCTCCTACACATCCTCACGGTATCAAAGTGCGTCTCAATACGGGTGAAGTAGGTAGAGTAAAAGAGATTCTATGACCCTCTTCATCGACGGAGATGCTTTCCCAAACCTTCTGAAGCCTATAGTCCTGCGAAGCATCGAACGCCTGGCCCTGCACACAAAAGTCATTGCCAATAAAAAGATAAACGTAGGCAGATCAAAACATATAGAGTATATCATCGTAGATCAGGGTGCAGATGAAGCGGATCATCACATCGTAGAGTTGTGTGAAGTGGGCGACCTGGTCATCACTGCTGACATCCCGCTGGCAGACAGGATCATAAGTAAAAATGCCCATGCCATAGACCACAGAGGTGAACTCTACAGCGCGGACAACATCAAACAATACCTTGCTATGCGAAACCTTATGGAGAGTATTAGGGAGAGTGGGGAGATGACAAGAGGCCCAAAAGCCTTTGGTCAAAAAGATGCCCATGCCTTTGCAAATCAACTCAATGCATTTTTAGCAAAAAAATCATAAATACCGGCAAATTCGCCTACAGCTCCAATTGTGCAGAAATAGTATAGCGCCACCCATACTGACTGATATCTACCAGGAAGCCATGACTTTCAAGTATCTGTTTTAGCACTTGAGGTGTGAAGAAATTTCCAGGTTCACCCAATATTTTTTCCACCCTGCAAATACTTTTACCCATAAACGTACTCGCGTCAAATTCATATATAAAGAGTCTTCCCTCTTTTTTAAGTACCCGTACCATCTCTTGCAGGGACTTGTCTACATCATTAAAATGGTGAAGTGCTTCTCCAACAAGGATAACCTCGAAGCGCTTCTCTTCAAAAGGAAGCGCTTCTGCATTGGCCATGTGTGTTTCTATATATCCAGCAGAATATTTCAGCATCCCTCCTGCGGGATCAACGGCTACAAATTGAAGATCCTCTCTGCATGCATAAGCAAATTCACTCATAATGCCTGTGCCGGCACCAAGGTCCAGAACCGGTGCATGACTGGAAACAGGTTTTAAAAAGCTACAAAGTGACTCGCGTACCTTACAGGGATATATGGATGCTCCCATGTGTTTAAATATCCAACCCAAGTGATTAAAGGGAATCATAAATATTTCTCCTTTTTAGATGCTTTTACATGTGCCTATCTGTGATTATAGTGTAAACTTCACATATATGACAATTTGACACATATGAACAGCAGGTGATAGAACTTTGATACAATAGGCAAGCAATAAACAACTATGGAACTATATTTACCCATGAAAAAGATACTCGCAGATAAATACAGATATTTTGTTCTTTACCTTGAAATAT
>Ga0315319_10000573_pt1 | contig 11875 bp, 8 predicted proteins | sample M1500m3416metaG_FD_203463 | JGI IMG/M metagenome (GOLD analysis project Ga0315319, IMG submission 203463) | Ammonia-oxidizing marine archaeal communities from Monterey Bay, California, United States - M1 500m 3416 | ecosystem: Environmental > Aquatic > Marine > Intertidal zone | place: USA... | reverse complement strand
CAGCTCACGGGTCGGGACCCAACAGAACAAATGACCGGCGTATAGGACTCTCTCTTCACTACATGCCGCCGCATACAGAACAAACACTTAGCGAGTGGGACAGTGCCTCGTTAGTGCGTGGCACAGATCAATACCGACATTTTGAACATTGCCCGCAGCCCTCCGCGGACTTAGAGGCAAACGCCGTGGACTTTCACAAACGTGCCTCCGATGCGATGAGAGAAATCATTTACAAAGGCGCGCGCACTGACAGGCGAACCCTTTAGCTATTCGTGATGCTTGATCTCCATCACGTCCATATCTTCGCTTCCGATGCATCGGTCACTGTTGATTGGTGGGAAAGAAACCTCGGGGGAGTAGTGAGCCACGATGGTGATTTCGGCGGATCTCGAAATATCTTCATGAAAGTCGGGCAGGGGCGCCTCAATATTTATGACCAGCCGCCACGCGGTGACTCCACAGGCGCCTATCACCACATAGGAATACGGGTAGATAATCTCGCGGATTTGCGCGACCGGATGGCTTCTAACGGAGTTGAGTTCAGATCCGACATCAGGGAGTTCGGTAATTGGCGATACCTAATGTGCGCCGCTCCTGACCAGGTGCTGTTAGAACTCTTCGAAATCGATGTCGACGATCTGCCTGCGAACCTCGCTGACTTCTTCAATCTCGGCTGACTGAGGTCCGAATGTGTCAGGCTTCATCTATGGCAACTGGACATCTAGAGGTGGAACACCTATTTACTTTGGACGTAGAGGTCGCGGAAGGAATGCGAGTTGTAAAAGGCGGACCGCAGGGCACTCGCATAATTGCTCAGGTTGCCGGTGGCACCTTTAACGGTGAGCGACTGCGAGGAAGCATCGTACCTCCCGGCGGTGACTGGGTGACCGCTCGAACCGACCGCAGCGTTCAACTCGACGTTCGGTTGACCTTAGTAACCGACGACGACGCCGTCATCTTGATGCAATACAAAGGCATAGCTGAACCAAATCTTGGGGTCGCTCGCTCGGCCCCTCAATTCGAAACGGGCGATGACCGCTATTTGTGGATCAACAATGTCCAGGGAGTTGGGGTGGGAACCCTGCACCCAGAAGGTGGAGTGACCTACGAAGTGTATTCGCTAACCCAAATGCCCTAGCGCGGGGAGACCAACCAAACGGTCGGTTGAGCCAGGAAAGAATGTGCCGGCGGTTCAGAAGGCGCGCCATCGCCGAGGCGCCATAACGGCAGGACCGAAAGAGTTGCCATTAGCGAAACGATGATTGCTCCGACGATCGCGACCGTGTACGAGCCGGTGGCATCAATGACAGCTCCAGCAGAAATCGGTCCTACCAAGGCGCCGACGCCGGCGGAGGTGTATTGAATTCCAAGGACCCCACCCAGACCTTCAAGACCGAACATACCTGCCAGGGCGACAGGGCTTAGAGCGACGAATCCTCCATAGCCCACTCCTAATAAAGCGGCGAAAACAAGTAGCAGTGCGTAGTTGGGCCCGGCGAGTAGCCACACCACGTACGCGATGGGTTGAATGCCAAAGCACATGATGATCAACGGCAATACCCCCAGGCGCATTCCGAGCAGTCCCAGACCTAGGCGGCCGAGAACGCTCCCCAGCCCAAGCGAAGTGATGAGAAATGCCGCTGTGCTTGATGCGATCCCTTGTTCCTTCGCGTATTGCACTAGGAATACGAAAGGAATAAAGAGTGCCACTGACATCAAGAATCCTGCCAGATAAAGTCGCCAAAATTCAGATCTTCCTACAGCGCGACGCGCAGCCGAAATGCTTGCTGCAAGGGATGCTGGCGGGGTAGGTGGCTTAAAGGAAACCAAGGCCACCACGCCGTACACGATCGCACTTCCGATTCCCATCAGTTCAAAAGCGCTGCGCCATCCAGCAGTTCGGATGAGCCATTCCGCCACAGGAACCAAAATCAAGGTCCCGAGCCCTATTCCCACTGTGTTAACCCCCAGGGCGACAGTTCGATTTTTCTCAAACCAGGCTCCGGTGGCAACGCTGAGCGGAACTAGATAAGAGCCGATCCCTAATCCGACTCCGAGTCCGTAGACCACAATGCCGGTAAACAGAGATTCGACTTGAGCGGTAAGCCAGAGTCCTCCGCCCATGAGTAAGGCGCCCACCGCTACGAGTCGCCGAGCGCCAAAACGATCGGCCAGTGGGCCGGCAAGCATGCCCACCACAAAAAAGAGAAACGTTGTGACTGAGAAGAACGCTGCGATGCCCGAGAGGCCAGCATTGAACTCGTCGGCCATTTGTTCAAGAGCAGTCGCGAAGGAGTAAAAAACCCCGAATGTCCATGTGTTAATTGCGCAACCTGCGAACGCTACGACCCAGCCGCGACCGCTATCTACCTGGTGCTTGTCGGACATCGACTCACCCTAGAGCAGTATCTATTCTCCGAGCCGACCCACATGCAGGTCTTCATGACAGGATGAATGCATGGAAATAGATAAGGGTCTTGACTACGTGCGCAACAACTCGCGTGCTGTTCTTGCTACGCGACGTAGAGATGGATCTCCCCAAATGTCGCCTGTGACGCTCGCAGTCGTTGACGACACGATCGCTATGAGCACACGCGAGACAGCTGTGAAAACTTGGAATTTACGACGGGACCCCGTTGCTTGGCTGTGCGTGTTTCCTGACAAATGGCTGGGCCGATGGGTGCAGTTGCAATGTCGCGGCGATGTCGTAAGCCTTCCCGACGCAATGGACCATCTCGTTGAGTACTATCGCACTCTCAGCGGAGAACATCCTGATTGGGACGACTACAGGCGTGCAATGAACGAAGATGAGAGGTGCATCGTCTGGTTTCAAATAGAGGCCGCGGGTCCTGATATTCAGGGCTAGAAGGCATGATCAACAAGTTTGCTAGCGACTACCTAGTTGTAGGTGCGGGTGCCATGGGCATGGCGTTCACTGACGTCCTCATAGCTGAAACGGATGCGACCGTCACCATCGTTGATCGACACGCTCGTCCTGGTGGCCACTGGAATGACTCCTACCCGTTCGTGCGACTTCACCAGCCGTCGTCTTTTTATGGTGTTAATTCGCGAAACCTTGGAAGTGACACCAAAGATTTCGCGGGATGGAACGCGGGGTTGTACGAATTGGCGTCGGGCACCGAGGTAGTCACCTACTTCGAACAAGTGATGATTCAACAATTCTTGCCAAGTGGTCGGGTGCGTTACTTGCCAATGTCTGAATACCGCGGGGATGGTCTTATTCGAGGCCTTACCTCTGGAAAGGACACAGTGGTGCACGCTCGAAAGACTGTCGATGCCACGTATATGAACGTAACTGTTCCTGCGGTTACTCCACCTAGCTATGAGGTAATGGTCGGGGTTCAATGCATTCCCCCTAACGAACTTCCAAGCATTCGGGAGGCATCAGATGGCTACGTGGTTATTGGTGGGGGGAAAACCGCTATTGATTCCTGCCTGTGGTTACTAAGTAACAATGTGGACTCTGAGGCAATCCGCTGGGTGGTGCCCCGCGACCAGTGGATGTTAGATCGGGCGTATATCCAACCTGGATCCGAATTCGCGGAACGAGTGATGCTTCGGCAAGTCGAAACGATGGAGATCGCCGCGGCTTCGACGTCTTCAGATCAAATGTTTGACCGGTTGCTTGAGGAAGGCATCCTGCTTCAGTTGGACGCGGCTGTCCGTCCGACGATGTACCGATGCTGCACGGTCACAATGCTCGAACTGGAAGAGTTGCGTCGAATAGCAGACGTTATTCGTTTAGGCCATGTACAACGAATTGGGCGCGACCGTATCGACCTTGACGGTGGAACCATTGCCACGAGCCCTAATACAGTGCACGTTGATTGCACTGCCGACGGGCTAGCTCGGCGCCCTATCCGACCAGTCTTTGAGAACAGTTTCTTGACCCTGCAGACAGTGCGCACGTGCCAACAAGTTTTTAGCGCCGCTTTCATTGCTCATGTTGAGGCGACCTATGAAGATGAAGCCATTAAGAATGAACTATGCACAGTTGTGCCCCATCCTGATGACACGTTGGACTGGGTGCGAACCACTATGGAAAATGCGCTCAACTCGATTAAGTGGAATGCCGATCCAAACCTTAAGACCTGGCTTTCTAATGCTCGGCTGGATGGCTTTGCGGGCAGTGGGGCACCCCGCCAGAGCGCGGGCCCTGCCGGCGATGATTTGTTGCGACGGATGCGCGAAGCAACTCCCAGTGCACTCACAAAACTTTCGACCTATCTAGTTGAGGGTAGACAACTCGGCTGATGTGACCCCTCGTGCGTCGTCAACTGACAGGGCACACACCCTCGAGCGCTAATTGCAGGACCGTTGGAGGCGTTGTTTCCGTTCCAGCTGGTGAGAGTGGTCCCGCAAAGGCGCTTTTCGTTTATGTGTAAATGGTTCGTGAATTTGTCTCATTAAAGTAGCGGGCGATCTTTGGGTGTTACAGGGGATATTAATGAAGTCGCACCTGTCAAAGAGGTGTCAACTGCCGCAGCACAGGAACGGCCCTCGGCTATGGCCCAAACGATGAGGCTCTGACCCCTACCCATATCGCCGCACACCCATACCTTGTCTGCATTTGTGGCGAAATTGTTGTCTCGAACAACATTTGCGCGCTCGTCTAACTCGATATCTAGTTGTTCGAGAACACCGCCTTGTTCTGGACCGGTGAAGCCCATTGCTAAAAAGACGATGTCAGCTTCTAGTTCAAAATCCGAACCGTCAATCTTTTCGAAACGCCCATCTATCATCTGCACTTCATGAGCCGCGAGCGCTCGCAAATTGCCGGCTTCATCGCCGAGAAATTTGTCAGTATTGACGGAGTAAATCCTTTCTCCGCCCTCTTCGTGAGCTGATGTGGTTTTGAATGTCATGGGGAATGTTGGCCAAGGATTTCCCTCAGACCGCTCTTCGGGGGGACAAGGCATGATTTCAAATTGGTGAACCGATGCTGCACCTTGCCGATGTGCAGTGCCTAGGCAGTCGGCACCGGTATCGCCTCCTCCGATGATCACGACTTTCTTTCCCGCTGCCGAAATAGGTACCTCTTCGACCGTGAAATCGCCTTGCTGGGCGCGATTAGCCCAAGGAAGGTATTCCATGGCCTGGTGAACCCCGGAGAGTTCTCTGCCTTCGATTGGAAGATCTCGCCATTGAGTGGCGCCGCCGGCGAGTACGACGGCGTCGAATTCATTGCGAAGATCACTGGCGCTCATATCGACGCCAACGTTGACCCCGGTGCGAAATTCGGTGCCTTCTTGCTCCATTTGTTCGATTCGGCGATCGATGTGACGTTTTTCCATTTTGAATTCCGGGATGCCGTAGCGAAGTAAGCCGCCAATGCGGTCGGCTCTCTCAAAAACCACAACCGTGTGGCCAGCTCGCGTCAACTGCTGCGCGGCTGCGAGGCCTGCTGGCCCGCTGCCGACTACCGCGACAGACTTTCCCGAAAGGACGTTTGGGAGAACTGGCTCCACCCATCCCATTTCGAAGGCGTGGTCGATAATCGTCACTTCAATTTGTTTTATGGTCACCGGATCTTGATTGATCCCAAGTACGCAAGCACCCTCGCACGGAGCTGGACAAAGTCGGCCCGTGAACTCAGGGAAATTGTTTGTTGCATGTAGGCGATCGATTGCGTCTCGCCAGCGGTCTCGGTATACGAGGTCGTTCCAATCCGGGATGATGTTTCCGAGGGGGCATCCGTTGTTACAGAAGGGAATTCCGCAATCCATGCATCTACTGGCTTGGTTCTGCAAACTCATTTGGTCAAAGTCTTCGTAAACCTCGCGCCAATCCAGGAGACGCACCGGTACAGGTCGCCGAGACGGTGTCTCGCGGGAATGTTTTAGGAATCCTCGAATATCAGCCATATCGAATCGGCTCCCTCTGCCGACTTGACGTGTTTGCCTCGAATTTGTTCGATGTCGACCAATGCAACATCGCGATCATCCCTTCGCCGCAGCCATTACGGCTTGTTCGACATCTTGTCCGTGTTCTTCCGCCGCAGCGATGGCCTCGATGACGCGTTTGTAGTCCTTGGGCATGACTTTTCTAAAATACCGCAGGTGTTGATGCCAGCGGTCAAGAATGGCGGAAGCGACTCTGGATCCTGTCTCATCGTGATGACGGCGAATCACCTCACGAAGGAAGTCGGAATCCTCACCGTCGAGAGAGCTTTCTAAATCCACCATTTCGGTGTTGAGGCTTCGATGGAATTCGTCATCGGGGTCGTAGACGAATGCGACCCCTCCAGACATGCCCGCTCCGAAGTTTCTCCCTGTTGGCCCCAGGACGACAACTCGGCCTCCTGTCATGTATTCGCAGGCGTGGTCCCCAACCCCCTCGACTACCGCTGTTGCTCCAGAGTTACGAACACAAAAGCGTTCCCCCACGGTCCCTCTTAGAAAAACCTCGCCACTGGTCGCTCCGTAGAGGATCACGTTGCCGGCGATGACGTTTTCTTCGGCAATGAACTCAGTTGCCGAATCAGTCGGTGGTTTGAGCACGATTCGTCCACCGGAGAGGCCTTTACCGAGGTAGTCGTTCGCGTCGCCCGACAGGCGCAAAGTAATTCCGCTCGGAACGAATGCACCGAAACTTTGACCTGCTGAGCCGGTCATGTTGACTGTGATGGTGTCCTTTGGCAGTCCTTGGCCCCCATGAGTTTTAGTCACGTGGTGACCGAGGAGAGTGCCGACAGCGCGGTTGACATTGGAAATGAGGCAAGTTATCTCTACCGAAGATTTGTTTTCGATGGCCTCCTGGGCTTGTTCGATTAATTGCTGATCAAGGGCTCGGTGTAAGCCATGATCCTGTTGCTTAGAGCAGAACCGGTCTTGATCCCAAGGTGAAGTAGGTATATGGAGAATCGGGCTGAGATCTAGACCATCTGTCTTCCAGTGGTCGACAGCGCTCTCTATATCCAAGCAATCGACACGACCGATGGCCTCTTCAATCGATCGAAAACCGAGCTCAGCTAAATATTCACGGACCTCATGAGCGATGTATTCAAAGAAGTTGACTACGAACTCTGCTTTCCCCGCGTAGCGAGCACGCAATTCCTTGTTTTGAGTAGCGACGCCGACTGGACATGTGTCGAGATGGCAAACCCGCATCATTATGCATCCCGAGACAACTAGCGGAGCTGTCGCAAATCCAAACTCCTCGGCGCCGAGCAACATGGCGATGATGACGTCGCGGCCGGTCTTGAGTTGACCGTCGGTCTGTACGACGATCCGGTCTCTTAATCCGTTGATGAGGAGAGTTTGTTGGGTCTCTGCAAGTCCAAGTTCCCAAGGACCGCCAGCGTGTTTGAGTGAAGTGAGCGGGGACGCGCCTGTTCCTCCGTCGTGTCCAGATATCAGGACAACATCGGCTTTGGCTTTGGATACCCCTGCGGCAACAGTGCCTACGCCTACTTCGGCAACAAGTTTTACGTGTATGCGAGCTTCAGGATTTGAATTCTTTAGATCGTGAATGAGCTGTTTGAGATCTTCGATCGAGTAAATGTCGTGATGTGGAGGTGGAGAGATCAGCCCAACTCCAGGTGTGGAGTGGCGGGTTTTTGCGATCCATGGCCACACCTTTGGGCCGGGTAGTTGTCCACCTTCGCCTGGCTTGGCACCTTGGGCCATTTTGATCTGGATGTCGTCGGAGTTGACGAGGTACTCCGAGGTGACTCCGAAGCGACCAGAGGCCACTTGCTTGATTGCTGATCGTCTGGAGTCGCCGTTGTCGTCTGGGATAAAGCGCTCTGGATCTTCGCCTCCTTCCCCGGTATTTGATTTTCCTCCCAGACGATTCATCGCTATCGCCAGAGTTTCATGCGCTTCAGCAGAAATGGAGCCGTAGCTCATAGCACCCGTCGAGAATCGTTTCACCATTTCGCTAATGGGTTCGACTTCCTCAAGCGGGATAGGGCCTGTGTCGGAGGGAACGAGCTTGAAGAGTCCGCGGAGCGTGGCGAGCTGCTCGGAATGGTTGTTTACGAGCTCGGTGTATTCCTTGAAAACCTCGTATTGGCCGGTTCGGGTGGCGTGTTGCAGCTTGTACACGGTTTCGGGGTTGAAGAGGTGATATTCACCCTCTCGTCTCCATTGGTATTCGCCCCCGGACCAGAGATCGCGATGCGCTACCTCTCCAGGGTTCTTTAGGTAGGCAAAGCGATGACGAAGTGCTACTTCTTCGGCAATGACGTCGAGCCCAATTCCACCCAGTTTGGATGCCGTACCGGTGAAGTAATCGTCAATTACTTGGTTAGATAGCCCGACGCACTCAAAGACCTGCGCCCCCGTATAGCTGGCAACTGTGGAGATGCCCATTTTGGACATAATTTTTAGGACACCTTTTGAACAGGCCTTGATGTAGTTGCGAACAGCGGCCTTTCCGTCGATTTCGTTGATCACTCCCTGCTCAACGAAATCCTCGATGGATTCGATAGCGAGATAGGGATTGATTGCTCCGGCGCCATAGCCGAGGAGTAAAGCCATGTGATGAATTTCTCGAGCATCGCCGCATTCGACGATCAGGCCGACCTTGGTGCGAGTCCGTTCTCTCACCAAGTGGTGGTGTACCGCTGCCGTTAAGAGAAGCGAAGGAATGGGTGCGTTTTGCTCGTTGCTGTATCGATCCGATAAGACAATAATCTTGGCGCCGTTGGCTATTGCATCGGAGACCTTTGCCCTGATGTCTTCTATAGCGCTGCGGATGCCAACTCCGCCTTCGGTGATGGGATAAAGGCCGTCTATCGCGAACGACTTGAATTGCGGGTAGTCACCGCCTTCGTTGAGGTACAGGATTTTGGCGAGATCTTCGTTAGAAAGTACGGGGTGGGGTACGACGATTTGCTTGCAGGAGTCCGGACCAGGTTGAAGCAAGTTGCTTTCTGGCCCCAAAAATGACGAGGTTGATGTGACCAATTCTTCGCGGATGGCGTCAAGTGGGGGGTTTGTGACTTGTGCGAACAGTTGGGAGAAGTAGTCAAATATCAAACGTGATCGTTTGGAGAGCACTGCAATAGGGGTGTCGGTACCCATGGACCCGATCGGTTCGGTTCCGGTCCGAGCCATCGGCGCGAGGAGAATTCTGAGTTCCTCTTCTGTAAAGCCAAAGGTGCGTTGCCGCTTTACCACGGATGAATGTTGCGGTGTCAGCATGTAGCGGTCTGGAAGGTCGTCCAAATGCACGAGTCCTTCTCGAAGCCACTCTCCGTACGGCTCCGCGTCGGCGAGAGTCTGCTTGATTTCCTCGTCGCCGACGATTCTTCCTTCAGCAGTATCAACAAGGAACATTCTGCCGGGCTGAAGTCGGCCTTTTTGAATGATCGTGCTTTGGTCGAGATCGAGTACCCCAACCTCGGATGCCATGACAACTAGACCTTCTTCAGTCACCAAGAAACGGGAAGGTCGAAGACCGTTTCGATCGAGGACGGCGCCGATAACAGTCCCGTCGGTGAAAGCAATTGACGCTGGGCCATCCCAGGGTTCGATGAGCGACGCATGGAATTCGTAGAAATCTCGCTTCCATTGCGGTAGCCGTTCGTGGTTCTCCCACGCTTCGGGCACCATCATGAGTACCGCGTGAGAGAGACTTCGCCCACCAAGCTGAAGGAGTTCGAGCGCTTCGTCGAAGCTAGCTGTGTCAGATGCGTCAGGCGTCATTATTGGGAGGGCACGCCCTAGGGATTCGCCAAATGCATCAGTGGCTAGCGTCCCTTCCCTGGCGTGCATCCAGTTCCGATTTCCCATCACGGTGTTGATTTCACCGTTGTGAGCGATCAGTCGATAAGGGTGGGCCAGTGGCCAGGAGGGAAAGGTGTTGGTGCTGAATCGAGAGTGGACCAGGGCTAGCGCACTCGTCAATCTTTCGTCTGTGAGGTCCGGAAAGAAAACCGGAAGTTGATCACAGGTGAGCATGCCTTTGTAGACGAAGGTGCGAGACGAAAGTGAAGGGAAATAGACCGATGGGTGAATTTCGTGTTCGATCCGTTTACGGAGAACGAAGGTCATGCGCTCAAGTTCGAGGCCCCCGATCGGCGTTTCTTTTGGCCCCGCGATGAAAAGGATTCGAAAATTAGGCATAGCGTTGATGGCGAATGTTCCTAACGCAGAACTGACCGTTGGAACGTTCCTCCAGCCAATAGTTCGAAGTCCCTCCTCTTGTGCCAGGGATTCGATTGCTGATACGGCAGCCTCAGGGTCTTCGGCAGGAAGAAAGGCCATGCCAGCCGCGTAACAGCCTGCTTCGGGAAGATCGAGGTCGGTTACTTGACGGAAAAAGGAGTCGGGGAGCTGAATAAGAATTCCTGCGCCATCGCCGACGTTTTCTTCCGCCCCGGTGGCGCCGCGGTGATCCAATTTACGAAGGCAGGAAAGACCGCGCTGCACCATCTCATGTGAAGCACGACCGTGCATATCAACCACGAACGCCACGCCGCAAGCATCGTGCTCATATTTCGGGTCGTAGAGGCCTTGAACCGGGGGAAGCCCTGGTTGATTCAGTGAAGCTGCCTGCATTTGAGACGTCCGGAAGTTTTGAGCGAGCGATCGATATTTCGCGCTGAAGGGACGTCGTTGGCCCAAGCAGAACGACACTAAGAGTACTGAACAGGCTCGTCATCGCAAACCTCGCGGTAAGTGACTAGTGATTTTCGGCGGAGGGAACGCGAGGTTTGCCCTGTAGGAGCATCGCAGCGGCGAGCAGGCTGCACGCCGTCATCCAGACCGTGGGGGACTGACTATCGGCAAGGTCAGCGATAACTCCCGCCGCTATCGGTCCGGCTGCTCCAGCCAGCGCAAAAACGGAATGTTGTAGCCCCATCAACAATCCGAGGTCCTCGGGTTCGAAAGTATCTTGTGCGTGGATGGCTTGAAGTGGGGTCGAGGCCCCCAAACTGGCGCCCACTAGCAATCCGTACACAACTCCGAGTGCGACGTTCCCTCCCAAGATAAACAATGAGCCCGAAGCTGCCATGACGTAGCCGATCCGTAACGCACGAGATGCTTCTTGTTTGGCAAGGGCTGCGATAACCCCTACCCGACCAAATAGCTGACAAAAGCCGCGAAACCCGGCGACCGCAGCAGCGGTGCTTAAGGCAAGGCCTTGATCAATCATGATTGGTACTTGGTAAACGAGAAGAGTGCTGAATGAGAACCCAGCGAATGCGTACGCCAGCAACATTCTCCGAACTGTGGGCCGGTGTATCGCAGTCCGAAGTGCTTTGAGAGCGTTAGGAGAGGGTCCGTGCGTCTCTTCTGAAGCACCGTTACGGGCAAAATAGGCGGCTTGGAGTGCTCCCAAAAGAGCCAATACAGCGAATACTCTGACAGCGACTCGCCATCCTGCGGAGTTGATTAGGAGAGCGCCTGCTGGAAGGTAGATCGGGCTACAGAACGCTCCAATCACGGTCAATACGGTGATGGATTTGGCCGGATCGGCAGGCCCGACTCGACCAGCAATAGCTGTCGATACGTGGTAAAAGCCGGTAGCTGCCATTATTCCGAGAGCACTGGAGACGAGGATCGCGAATACCAGAGGGGAACTTGTCCAACTTCCGGCGAACAGAAGCACTGAAGCGAGCGCTTGGATGTTGAAGATAAGTTTGCCGCCCCAGCGGTCAAGTAGTCGCCCGGCAATCGAGGCGCCAAATCCCGTCAAGAGTTGAGCGCCCGCGAATACAGATCCCAAGAAAGTCAATGACCAGCCGAGTTCGTTGTGAATGGGATCTATAAGGATGCCATAGGCGTAAAAAGCTGCGCCGTAGCATGTGCAGGTCATCACCCCGAGAGAAATAACAGGGCCCCAACCTCGGGTTAAGCCTGCCATTTTGACCACCTGGCTACCTTACGTCTGCGCTAGGGAA
>Ga0315319_10000569_pt1 | contig 11935 bp, 10 predicted proteins | sample M1500m3416metaG_FD_203463 | JGI IMG/M metagenome (GOLD analysis project Ga0315319, IMG submission 203463) | Ammonia-oxidizing marine archaeal communities from Monterey Bay, California, United States - M1 500m 3416 | ecosystem: Environmental > Aquatic > Marine > Intertidal zone | place: USA... | reverse complement strand
TGCACTCTGATACGGCAATTTCTCCCTTAGGGCTAGATACCTACGGGTCGCGCTCACTTTCAGTCGGTGGTACTGCTATCTGGATGGCCACTGAACGAGTGGTCGAAAAAGCATCACTTATAGCGGCGCACATGCTTGAAGCTAATGCCGATGACCTTGAACTCACCAACGGTGTATTTAACGTTAAAGGCACGCCTGGCGCCGAGGTTCCGTTGGCTGAAGTGGCTTTTGCAGCCTTCACCGCACATGATTTGCCCGAGGGGTTGGAACCCAACTTGCAAGCAGAAGTCACTTGGGACCCACCCAACTTCACCTTCCCCTTTGGAGCACATATTGCTCTAGTGGAGATTGATGAAGAAACCGGTGAGGTTGAGATCATTGATTATGCGGCGGTCGACGACTGTGGTAACCAAGTTAACCCCATGATTGTTGAAGGCCAGGTACACGGTGGCATTGTGCAAGGAATTGGCCAGGCCTTGTGGGAAGAAGCGATTTATGACGAAGACGGCCAATGCCGATCAACCAACTTGGGTGACTATTTGGTGCCCTCCGCAGCCGAAACTATAGACATGAAACTTGACTACACCGTGACTCCTTCGCCAACGAACCCACTGGGGGTAAAGGGCATCGGTGAGGCCGGAACCATTGCCTCAACACCCGCAGTGATGAATGCCGTAGTAGATGCTCTCCGTCATTTAGGAGTAACCGAAATGGCAATGCCCGCTTCGCCGATGCGGGTGCGTCGAAGTATCGAAAACGCCCAAGGGGGTGCAGTATGATCCCCGCACCAGTTGGTTATATCCGGGTGGATTCCACCGAGGCAGCGTTAGCGGCATTAGGCGAACACGGTGATGAGGCCAAGATTCTCGCCGGGGGCCAGTCGTTGATTCCGTTGATGCGTTTCCGGTTGGCAGCGCCATCCATGCTGGTAGATGTAGCAGGCATTACCGAACTTTCTGGTATTTCGGTGGTTGGCGACACGGTGTCGATAGGCGCTATGACTACGCACAGTGCGCTTGAACATTCGGGAGAACTCGCAGAGGCCTGCCCGCTTTTAGCTCATGTGGCATCAGTGGTAGGCGACCCTGCTATTCGCCATCGCGGCACACTCGGAGGGTCGTTGGCTCATGCCGATCCGGCTTCAGATCTGCCTGCGGCTGTTTTAGCGTTGGGCGGTACGTTGGTCGCTTCGGGCTCAAATGGTTCTCGTGAGATTGCTGCGACAGAGTTCTTTACTGGTTTTTTAGAGTCGGCTTTAGGCGCCGATGAAATGTTGACCGGAATTAAGGTGCCGGTTTCAACTGGCGGCTGGTCGTACCAAAAGTTTAATCGTCGTGCTCAAGATTGGGCCATAGTGGGGGCCATGGTTGCTGAAGGTGGCGCTGGGGTGGCTTTGGTCAATATGGGGGCAACTCCTTTGCGGGCGAGTGCGGTGGAATCTGCGTTGGCTGGCGGTGCTTCGTCTGTTGAAGCAGCGGCATCAGCGGCAGAAGGCACGGAGCCTTCGTCGGATAACAACGGTGATGCTGCTTACCGCAAGCACTTAGCCCAAGTGCTTACTGGTCGGGCCTTACGTGATGCCGGCATGGAGTGATACGAAATGTAATGCTTGCCCTCATGGTTTTTGCAGGGGCATGTTCAACTCAGGGCAATGTTTTTTCTCTCGGCGTGGGTCAGTGTTTTGCCGGCATGGTTACCGTCGAAGAAGAAGTTTCAGAAGTGTCGACCGTTGATTGCGTAGAACCGCATATAAACGAGATCTATGCTTTACCGCTCTTACCAGACGGAGATTTTCCGTTGGTCTTTGTCGACGACGACTCGGCTGACCTCTGCTTGGCGGCCTTTGAATCTTATGTAGGGATCGCCTACGAATATTCCATCTACGACATTGGATGGCTGCGCCCGTCGCAAGAGACATGGGACAAATTGGACGATCGTGAAGTCGTTTGCTATCTCTACGACTTCAACGGTGAAACCAAAACTGGTACCGCTCGCTCTTCTGGCCGTTAAGGCCCACCGGGTAGCGACTCGCAGGGCTCACCGTCACCATCGCCATCAAGGCGAGCCACATCCCCATACCAAGGAGCGTAAGTTTCGTACCACGCTAAAGCCTCCTGATAGTTGGCAAAGTCGCTGCAATTCATGGCGTTGCCCGGGTCGGCCGGTTGATCGCCAGAAGGAGGAACGGTAGTGGGGGTCGGTTCGATGGGGTCACCCAAGTCAATAGGTGGCCCCAAGTCAATGACGGCCGGAGTTTCAACGATGCTGACCGGTTCTGCGCTGCAGGTGGCCAGCATTTCTTCTAGAGCCAGTATCTCGTTGGCCGTCACAGTGAGCGCCCAACGGATTTTGATGTCGGCCCAAGTATCGGCGTAGATACACCAGTAACTGGTGTCTGGCGGGCGCCACTCGTCGGGACCTCGAGCACCCTTAGACCGGTTGGCCGAAGCCGAAACAGCGATTAGGTGGCGAGGGTCGGTGAGGTCGTTGTAATAACGCCGTTTGGTAGCGGCATCCCACGCCCAACCGCCCGATTGGTGGGCGTGGGCCAACGGCACAAAATGATCAATATCAAGGTCACCAGGGTCGGTAAACCACCCCCCGGTGAAGGCCCCAAACCAACTGCCGCCAGCGATCAAACATCCACTGTCAGAAAGAAACACCGAGTCGGCAGATTCCAACATGAGTACTTCGTGGCGGGTTGAGAGGCAATCGCCGTCATCGTCGCTCCACCCGGAACCCCAGTCGCTGCGGTCATAAGCAAGACTAGGGTTGGGGTTGGCCACCACCAGTTGACCCAAAAGAATGATTGGCCAAGGCTCGCTGGGGGCGGAAGAAGAAACCGGCACAGAGGTAGTGGGAGTTACCGGTTCAGGTGGCGTAGATGTGGTCGGCTCAACCAAAACCTCGGTGGTGGTTACCGGCGGAGCAACGCTGGTGGAGGGTGGGGGAATGTCGACGACTGGTGCACCGGTGGTTGACGTGGTAGCAGCAGAGGTTGAGGTGCCGGTGGTCTGCGGCGCCACCTCGTGGCGTGTGGGGGTAGCGGGGTCACTGCAGGCTGCTCCAAGAACAAACAGAGCAACCGCAAAAACCCGCAGGGGAAGTGCGGTCATACCCCATGATGGCCGATTTTGCTGAAGAATTCAGCCCAAGAGGGCATTCATGGCTTTGGTATGCCAAGTGACCCGCCCGGTACGGGCCTCGGCCCGGTCGCCCCGGTTGGCTAAAGCAATACCGGCGTTCATGCCTAACCAGCGCAAAGGCTCGGGTTCCCAAGGCCGTGACTGGTGGCCCACCCAAGGTAAATCGGTGCGCTCGGTAGTTTCGCCTACAATCAGTTCAGCCAGGGTTTGGCCAGCCAACTTTGATGCGGCCACGCCGTCCCCCACGTACCCACCGGCCGAAGCCAGGCCGCTGTCTCGGTCGAAACGCACCGAAGGCGCCCAGTCGCGGGGAATACCCAGCACCCCGCCCCAGCGATGGGTGATGGCTGTGTCGACTAGTACGGGGAAAAGTTCTCGCAAGGTAACGGTAATGGCATCATGTACCGAAGATGACTGCTCGGTGGCGGGGTCAATTTGCGAACCATAGCGATAAGGGGCGCCGCGACCACCAAAAGCGAGGCGCCCATCGGCGGTTCGTTGACCGTAAATAGTCATATGGCGAGAGTCGCTAAAAGTTGGGCGAGTGGCCAAACCGATTTCTTCCCACTGGGGGTCGGTTAAAGGTTCGGTAGCCACCATTAATGAGTACATGGGAACCACGGCTCTACGTAAGCCAGCCAAATGGCGGGTGTAGCCTTCGGTGGCCCGCACCACTACTTCAGCCCGAACCGTTCCCTGGTTGGTGGTGATCACCGAACCGGGGTGGAGAGAATGAGCGGCGGTGTTTTCATAGATGGTTACCCCTCGGCGTTCGCAGGCTTCGGCGAGACCACGTACCAAACGGGCCGGGTGTAGGGCCGCTACCGGTGCTAAAAATCGCCCACCTAACACGTTGGTGGCGTTACCTAAGGCTCGGGCTTCATCGGCGCCGACCATACGAACTTCGGCTTCAGTCAAGCCCAACTGGTGCCGGGCTGTCACAGCAGACTTTTGTCGCTCCAGTTGCGCCGGGTTGCGTGCCCAAGCGATAGACCCGCCTTTGGCGTAGTGGCAGTCGATGCCTTCGGCGGCCGCCACGGCGCCGATGTCGTCCACTGCTTGGTAGAGGGCACGCATTTGCCGTAGTGCGGCATCCGTTGAACTGGATGCCGCGATAGTCATGGGGCTTATGCCGAACTCTCCGAGCGCCCAACCACCGTTTCGTCCCGAAGCCCCAAAACCGGCTTGGTTTTTTTCTAGTACCACGATGCGCAAGGTGGGGTCCAAGCAAGCTAAATGCCAAGCGGTCCAGAGACCGGTGTAGCCCGCACCCACAATGACTACGTCGGCTTCGGTGTCGCCCGGCAACGGTGGGCGAGCGGTGAGTTCGCCGGGAAGCGAGTCGTGCCAGAAGGAAAGTTGGTGAAAGTTTTGCTCCATGAGTAGACCTTAACTGTTGAAGCCGATGCCGAATTTGTCCAAAGTTTTAAGCCAGGGTCCTCGACGGCCTTGCCTCCGGTCGGAGCGCTGTAAAGCAGCACGGGTGGCTTGCACCCCGAGCCAACGTACGGGTTCGGGAGGAAAAGGTACGGGTCGCTTGCGTACCATTTTTAGTTCAGTGCGTTCAGTGGTTTGGCCATCTACAAGGTCCAAAGCAACTTGAGCGCCAAAGCGGCTAGCCCCGACCCCCATGCCGGTGTAGCCAGCGGCCCAAGCAACTCGGCCTTGGTGGCTGGTATCCCAAGCGCAACTGAAACGGGTGGTAGTGCCGATGGGCCCGGCCCACTGATGGGTGAAGTTGAGCCCTTCGAGTTGAGGGAATGTGGTGAAGAAATGTTGGGCCAACAAGTTGCTGGTGTTGGGGTTGTGTTCGGCCCCCGGCTTCATGCCGTTGTTGAAGTGGTAGAGGGCATCCCATCCACCCCACAAGATGCGGTTGTCGGCGGTGAGTCGGTAGTAATGAAATTGATTTCCGGCGTCGGCCATACCTTGGCGGCCTTCCCACCCGATGGAGGTCATTTGGGCAGAGGAAAGAGGTTCGGTCATTAAAACATGGTCATAAACAGGGATGATGGAACGTCGAGCGCTCCGCACCGGGTTAGGGAAGGCATTGGTGGCTACCACTACTTTGTCGGCGGTTATTTTTCCTTGAGGGGTTACGGCTTGCACCCCAGTACCTGATCGACTGAGTTGGGTAACGGGGGAGTTTTCATAGATGGTTACCCCGAGGTGTTGCGTTGCGGCACGGAGACCCCAAGCCAGTTGAGCAGGGTTGACCATGACGACGTCGTGGCGGCGCATGAGCCCGCCGAGGTAGGTAGGGGAGTTCACGTTTTGGCGAACTTGGTGGGTGTCTAAGAGTTCAACCGAGGCGCCGAGTTTGGTCCAGGCTTCGGCTTCTTCGGCTAGTGCTTCCAATTGCCACGGCTCGACGGCAACTCCCATTTCGCCGGTGGCTTCTAATTGGCAGTCAATGTTGTGGGCGGCTACATCGGCGCAAAGCCCGGCGAGGTTTTCGTTGCCGAGCCGGACCAAGGTGGGCATTTCGTTAGGCCAGTGGGAAAATCCGTTGTCTAAACCGTGAGTAATCAAGGCATCGCAGAACCCGCCGTTGCGCCCCGAGGCGCCAATGGCTGCGGTTTTTGCTTCGAGTATGACGATGCGGCGTCCGGGGTTAGCTTTGGCGGCCTGCAAGGCTGCCCATAAACCGGTGAACCCGGCACCGATGATCAAAAGATCGGTGCAGAGTGTTTCGGCAAGTGGAGGGGTAGTGGCTGGCGCATCAGGGTGATCGAGCCAAAAGACTTTATGTTGGGTGTTTGCGAGCGCATGGTGTTGCGGTGTTGGTGGTGCCATTAGTTCTTTAGTTTCCTTATTTGTGCGAAATTAGTCGTTGATTGCAAACTAGGCAACGGTTTTAGTTGCTCAATGGCATTTGGATGATGGAATTGCTAGTGTGCCGAGGGTCACGGTAAACATATCTTTCAGGAGCACCCTTTTCACCATGAATGGATCTGCCAACGCAGTAGAACTGCACGGGGTAGTAAAAAAGTTCGGGGATGTAACAGCGGTCAACTGCATTGACCTGACCATCGCCGACGGCGAGTTCTTCTCATTGCTGGGCCCCTCGGGCTGCGGGAAGACCACCATTTTGCGAATGATCGCCGGGTTTGAATTTCCGACGGCCGGCCACCTCGCAGTGGATGGACAAAAGATGAGGTTAACCCCACCGGATCAACGACCGGTTAACACGGTGTTCCAAAATTATGCTTTGTTCCCCCACATGACGGTTCTCGAAAACGTGATGTTTGGCCTACTGATGAAGAAAGTACCCAAAGATAAGGCCCGAGAAGCAGCAAAAAAAGTCCTAGATCAGGTACGTCTTGGTGCACTTGGGGAGCGTAAGTCCAGCCAACTCTCTGGAGGTCAACAGCAACGGGTGGCTTTGGCCCGCGCTTTGGTAAACAAGCCCAAAGTATTACTGCTCGACGAACCGTTGGGAGCCCTCGACCTCAAACTTCGTCAAGAAATGCAAAGCGAACTCAAATCTTTACACACCGAGGTGGGCATTACCTTTGTTTACGTCACCCACGACCAAGAAGAAGCGCTCACCATGTCGGATCGCATCGGTGTGATGAGCGAAGGCAACCTTTTGCAAGTTGATACCCCTGACCGCATCTATGAACACCCAACGAAACGGTTCGTAGCGGACTTCATTGGTGAAATCAACATGCTGGCCGCCACGGTGGCGGATGACGGCACCGTTCAGTTGGGCTCAGAGCAAATTAAACTTGATGGCCTATCTCCAGAAGTGGGGCAGTCTTTTACTTTAGCTATTCGCCCCGAAAGCATTGATCTTACCGGGCCCGACCAAGGCGTTGAACCAGGGCTAAACCAAATTTCGGGCACGGTTACCCACCGCACTTACTTCGGCGATGCATATTCCTATGACGTAGAAACAGGCGGCGGGGTTCTTTCGGTGCGCTGCGACAATCGGCCCGACCACCAACGCTTCAACGAAGGCGATGCAGTGAAAGTTTCCTGGCGCCCCGACTCGTCGAGTGTGCTCAAGGATTAATTGATGGCCGCCCTCGACCAATCTGCCGCCCAAGCAGATTCCCGAAAGGGACGTCTTATCGCCACACCGGCGGCCCTGTACCTCTTGTTTTTTTTCATGATCCCGCTTGGGGTCATTGTTACCTATTCGTTCGCGACCCGCACCGCTACCGGTCGAACGGTGCTCACCGGGTGGAACCTCAGTTCATACGACAAGTTATTTAGCGAACTTGTTTTACGTATTATTTGGCGATCTTTTTGGATGGCCTCGGTCACCACCATCTTGTGCCTCCTAGTGGCTTACCCCTTCGCCTACTACTTAGCCACTCGGGCACCCAAGGTACGAAACATTTTATTGGTTCTGGTCATGATTCCTTTTTGGACCAACGGGCTTATTCGCATTTTTGCTATCCGTTTCTTGTTGGGCTCAGATGGACCAGCCTCGCAACTTAGCGAAAATTTGGGTTTTGGAACCTTTCGTATTTTGTTTACTCCTACCGCCGTGGTGATCGGCATGGTTTACAGCTTCTTGACCTTTATGGTGCTTCCGCTTTACGTAGCCATTGAGCGCATGGATTGGAAATTAGTTGAAGCGGCCCGAGACCTTTACGCCGGAGGAACAGTGGCCTTCCGTAAGGTCACGTGGCCATTAACTCGGTCCGGAGTTATTGCCGGATCAATCTTGGTGTTTGTCCCCAGTTTTGGTTCCTACGTGGTGCCAGAAATTTTAGGTGGTGCCAAAACCATGTTATTGGGTTCCTACGTAGCTCGCCAGTTTGGGGCGGCCCGCAACTTTCCCTTTGGTGCCGCTCTTTCGGTGGTGCTCATTGCAGTGATGTTGATCGCCGTGGTCATAAACCAGCGAGCAGAGGCCAATAGAGCATGAGTACCACCATGCGTCCCACCAAATGGGCCAGCAGGCTCTTGGCCCTTAATGCCTGGTTGGTCTTTGCCTTTTTCTACATCCCCATCATTGTCTTGGTAGTTTTTTCGTTCAATGGGTCGAGGCGAGTCAACATTTGGGGCGGGCTCTCTACCCGCTGGTATCCCGAGGTTCTCCAAAACGAAGTCATTCTTGATGCTTTAAAAAACTCACTTATGGTGGCCAGTATTTCCACGATTGTTGCCACCATTTTAGGCACCAGCTTGGCCCTAGCGCTTGACCGCTACCGGTTTCGAGGCCGCAAAACTTTAGACGGGGCTGTTTTCTTGCCGGTGATTATCCCCGATGTCACCATGGCGGTCATGATGCTGGTCTTTTTTGCCCAAGTATTTCGCTTCATCGATTCTTTCGGCCCCCGGTTTCAACTCGGCATCTACACCATCGTCATTAGCCATATCGCCTTCAATATTTCCTTCGTAGCGGTGGTGGTGCGCGCTCGATTAGGGCAACTCGATCCCTCGCTAGAAGAAGCAGCCCGCGATCTCTACGCCAGCGGATGGCGGGCCTTTCAAAAAGTAACCTTGCCGCTTATTTTGCCTGGTGTCTTGGCCGGGGCACTCCTCGCATTAGCGCTCTCCCTTGACGATGTGGTAATCTCAGCATTCGTAACCGGGCCAGGAAGCACCACCCTCCCGGTTTACGTGTTCAGTGCTATTCGTCGGGGGGTTACTCCAGAACTAAACGCTATTTCAAGCTTGATGTTGCTGGCCTCTACCGTGCTGGTGCTGGGCTCTCTTTTCTTGCAGCGTGAACCTAAATCAAAAACTAATAACCAAGGAGAATAAAATGAAACTGAAATTGACAGGAGCGTTGCTGCTGTTGGCGCTCGTCGCCGCAGCCTGCGGTTCTGACGGAGACAGCGGCGCAGCAGCCAGTTGCGCAGTGGGAGAAACCGACGGGGATCTGTCCTTCTACAACTGGGCCGACTACATCGACGAGGAATCAATCCCTCGCTTCGAAGAAGAGTACGGGATCAAGGTTGAGTACACCATGTACGAATCAAACGAACAAATGTTGGCTCAGGTAGATGCCGGGGCTGCCAACTACGACCTCATCGTTCCTTCGGACTACATGGTCGACACCATGATTGCCGAAGGCCTCTTGATGGAGTTGGACTTTGATGCTATTCCCAACGCCACAAACATTTCTGACGAGTTTCAATCGCCACCGTTTGACCCGGACCATAAATACCATGTGGCCTACCAGTGGGGAACCACCGGTATCGGTATCAGTTATGACGCTCTTGAAGAGCTGGGCAACGTTGAACCCACTTGGGGTTTCATCTTTGATCCGGCATTGAGCGGTATGGTTTCTGGTGGTATTTCTATGCTGGACGATGCACCAGAGTCTTTCTCTGCGGCACTCAAGTACTTGGGTTACAGCATTGATGAAGTAATGGTCGGCGGCAATGAAGAAGCTATCCGCGAGGCCGGCGATCTTTTGAAGGCCACCAAGGCAAACCTGTTAAAATACGATTCGGTTGCTTACTCTGATGACTTGATGAACGGTGAACTTGCTGTAGCTCATGGCTGGAGCGGTTCGTTTGCGGCAGCTATCTTTGAAGCGGATGCTTACGAAACCCATGTTTACGTGATCCCCAAAGAGGGTGGCGTGCGTTGGGTAGATGGCATGGCTATCCCAGCTTCTGCCGAGCACCCTTGTTCAGCCCACGCCATGATTAACTTCATGACCGACGCACAAAATGGTGCGGCGTTGACCAACTATGTGTACTACGCCAGCCCCAACGAGGCAGCTACCGAATTCATTTTGGATGAAATCCTTGAAGATGAAGGGATCTACCCCAATGCGGAAACTTCAGCTAAATTGGAGTTCATCCCTCAAGCCGGTGAGTTGGGCCTGTTAATGCAGGACCTCTTCGTCGAAGCGAAGGGTTAACCCTCGAAAACTACTTGTCCGTCTGTCAGGGTCATCTCGACCCTGACAGACGCCAAGTCGTTTGTTTCTAGCGGGTCTTGGTCAACGATTATCAAGTCTGCTGCCTTGCCCGCAGTGATTGAACCGCTGCGGGTTTCTTCATGATTTACCCAGGCTGCCCCTGTGGTGAACCCCTGCAGGGCTTCTTCTCTGGTGATGGCTTGCTCTTTTTGAAAAGATACCTCAATGCCCGGCATGAGGCGGCTGACCGCTACCTCCATTTGAGGGAACGGGTTGGCCGTAGACACTGACCAGTCGGAGCCGCAAGCAAAGATGGCTCCCGCATCAATGAGGCTACGAAAGGGAAACTGCCAGCGGCTACGGTGGTCGCCCAGCCGAGGCGTGGTGAGGTCCACCATGGTGTCATCGTGGCAAGCCCACAACATTTGAACATTGGCAGCCACATGGAGTTGAGCAAAACGAGGAATATCGGCCGGGTCTACTACCTGAACGTGTGCGATTTGCGGACGTACTACTCGGGCATGTTCGGGCCGGCCGGCCGCCACCGCATCTAACGCGTCACGGATAGCTTGGTCGCCTATGGCATGAAAATGTGGTTGCAAACCGGCGGCCATAGCGGCCGGGATTGCTTCTAAAAGCATTTCTCGAGGAATAAACACCAAACCGCGGTCATCGTGGGTACCGAGGTAAGGGTGCACCATGGAGGCGGTGCCGTTTTCACAAACCCCATCCACCATGAACTTGATGGACCCGGGACGGTAACGACGACCGACTTCTTTAGCGCGTTCGATGAGTTCAGGTAGTTGTTCCATGCCGCGGTCGCGCTCCCACCATAACGACCCGGTCGCCATGGCCAAAAGACGACCGGAGGCATCTAACGCTTGGTAAGCTTGGTGGGTGGTTTTTTCTACCCAAGCATCTTGCCAAGTAGTGATGCCCAAGGAAAGAAGCATTTCTTGGGCTGCGACAATGCCTTGTTCAACTTCAGATTGTTGGGTCGGGGGCAGTACTTTTTCTACTAAATAAGCGGCGCCTTCTTGCAGGGTGCCCAGCGGAGTGCCGTCGGGGTGACGTTCAATACGCCCATCAACGGGGTCCGGGGTGTGACGGTCTATGCCCGCTAATTCTAGGGCTTTACTGTTAGCCCAAGCGGCGTGGCCTTCGCTGCTTCCTAGGTAGACCGGCCGGTCGGGCACCACTGCGTCCAACCACTCAGCGCGGGCGAGGCCGTTGGGGAGATCTTCCATGGCCCAACCGCCGCCCAAAATCCATGTGGCCTCAGGTCGGGCTTGGGCATAGGCGGCGATCTGAGCCTGGAAATCCTTTAGGTTTGAAAGATCATGCAGGTTGCAGCGAATAAGTGCTAACCCGCCCAGCGATGGATGCACATGAGCATCATGGAAACCCGGCAACAAGGTGCGCCCGGCCAAATCTAAATGGTTTCCAGAGGGCGGTTTTCCTTGTCCGGTACGGACGATGCGCCCCTCAGTTATTTCTACCCAGTCGGGGTTGGCTAGAGCGGTATCCATGGAGTGGATAGTTCCGTTGCTCAAAATGGTTGATTCTTTACTCATGGGCAGAACACCTCACTGCTCTTAGTGGCAACAGAATAACTTGTCCAGTGCAGTGAATGTTGTGCATTCCGTTGCCAAACTGGCATGTTGGCAACGGAATCAGTAGTATCGGCCATAACGAAGACTAACCCATTTCAGCTTGGACACCAAAAGAAGGAAACCTCATGACCCTGTCACACCAAGAACTAGTTGAAAAAGCAGAGGCCCACTTGTGGGGGCATTTTTCGGTGCTTAATAACTCAGTCGACGGTATGCGAGTTATTGAACGCGGCGACGGCTGTTACCTTTGGGACACCGAAGGTAACCGATATTTTGATGGCCTCTCTGGCCTTTTTCTCAGCCAACTCGGCCACGGCCGCACAGAGTTAGCTAAAGCCGCC
>Ga0315319_10000561_pt1 | contig 11990 bp, 11 predicted proteins | sample M1500m3416metaG_FD_203463 | JGI IMG/M metagenome (GOLD analysis project Ga0315319, IMG submission 203463) | Ammonia-oxidizing marine archaeal communities from Monterey Bay, California, United States - M1 500m 3416 | ecosystem: Environmental > Aquatic > Marine > Intertidal zone | place: USA... | reverse complement strand
GCATGGAGTCCGAAGAGTTGACGTCCACGTCAAAGGCCCGGGCTCCGGACGCGAAACTGCGATCCGTTCAATACAAAACACCGGTATCGAAATCACAGGGATCAAAGACATGACCCCCGTGCCTCACAACGGTTGTCGACCGCCCAAGCGTCGGAGGGTTTGAAAATGGCACGCTATACCGGACCCAAAGCACGAGTTTCTCGCCGTTTAGGCATCAACATTTGGGGAACAGAAGGCGAAACCAAGGCCCTTGACCGCCGGCCCTACCCGCCGGGCGATCATGGCCGCACGCGCAGACGAAGCCAGAACTCCGAATACCTGGTCCAGCTTCAGGAGAAACAGAAGGCGCGATTCAGCTACGGGATTACTGAAAGGCAGTTCCGCAACACCTACGACGAAGCTGCCCGCCAACGCGGTGTCACAGGTGAAATCCTTCTTCGGCTTCTCGAACTCAGACTAGACAACATCGTGTACCGCGCCGGTTGGGCAGCAACCCGACCGCAAGGTCGTCAGTTTGTGAGTCACGGACACATCAACGTCAACGGTCGACGGGTCAACATACCCAGCTTCCGTGCCCGCAAAGGTGACGTCATTGAATTGCGGCCCAAGGCCCGCGAGATGGTCACCACCCGATGGAATCTCGATGTGCTTGATCGTGCCGCCCCGATGTGGCTCGACGCTGGCGACGATGGCCAACAGGTCACTGTGCGAGAGGTTCCAACACGCGAACAGATTGAAATTCCGGTTCGCGAGCAGCTCATCGTCGAGCTGTATAGCAAGTAGTCCACCCCCGGCCCCATGGAGATATCGTGAGCATGCTCACTATGCAGCGTCCGACGGTTGAAGCCCTCGATGACGAGCAAAATAACCACCAACGTTTCGCTGTTGGCCCTCTTGAGCCCGGATTCGGGCACACCATTGGCAACTCCCTGCGACGGACATTGCTGTCGTCGGTACCTGGCGCTGCCATAACTCAGGTCAAGTTCGACGGAGAGACGGCTCTGCACGAGTTCGCAACTATCGATGGCGTAGTCGAAGACGTCACAGACCTTATTCTCAACCTCAAAGACATTGTGTTGACGTGCCACAGTGACGAGCCCGTCGCTTTGAGGCTCGACGCATCAGGTCCCTGTGACCTCACCGCTGGTGACGTCGACTGGGGTGCGGATGTCGAATGCGTGAACCCTGAGTTGCAAATAGCCACTCTGAGTAAAGGTGGACGGCTTGCGGTGGACATCACCGTCGAACAAGGGCGCGGTTATTTGTCTTCGGAAAATCAAGACAGCAGCTCCACTATCGGCGTTATCCCTATCGATGCCATCTTCAGCCCAGTGCGTCGTGTCTCATTAGAGGTAGAGCCCACCCGTGTTGAACAGTCAACAAATTTTGATCGACTCATCCTCGATATTGACACCGACGGAGCCATTAGCCCAAGAGACGCTCTAGCGTCCGCCGGAGATACGCTGCGTACCCTCGTAGGACTCGTAGCCGATATGAGCGAAGAGCCCCTCGGCCTAGAAATCAACGAAGTGGCCATTGTAGAGACCAGTTCACCTGAACTCGACATGCCGATCGAAGACCTCGACTTAAGTGAACGGCCACGTAACTGTCTGAAACGTGGCCAAGTCAACAGCATTGGGGAACTCTTAGAGAAGAGCATGGACGACCTGATGGCAATCACCAACTTCGGTTCAAAGTCGCTCGATGAGGTTATTCAAAAACTCGACGAGCGCGGTCTAGCCCTCAAAGGCATGACCCCCTCAGTTCAGTAGGAGCCCCGCATGCCAACCCCCAAGAAGGGCCGCCGGTTAGGTGGTAGTTCAAGCCATCAACGTTCCATCCTGGCTAACCTTGCAGCCTCACTATTCGCGGCTGAGGCGATTGAAACTACCGAAGCCAAAGCCAAGACTCTGCGTCCCTACGCCGAGAAATTGATCACAAAAGCTAAGAAAGCAAGTGCGGGATCCAACAGCCTGCATCGTCACCGCCAACTTGTTGCGAGTCTCAACGGAGACCAAGAGATGGCCCAAAAACTCATCGACGAGATCGGACCACGGTACGAAGATCGTCCAGGCGGCTACACCAGAATTCTGAAACTCGGACCCCGCCAAGGTGACAATGCGCCGATGGCGCTTATCGAACTGGTCTAGCTCACACGCCTAGGATCCAGTCATGCTGGACTCAGCGATAATCGCAACCCTCCGAGAATTTGACACCCCGACCATCTGCAACGCATTAGAGCTCGTCGTCCCCGAACGGCGAGCCGAAGGTTTCACGACTCGGCCCTTCGTCTGCCACGACCCTTCGCTTCCTCCCATGGTCGGGTATGCCCGTACCGCCAAAATACGCGCCACGGTTCCTTCGGGCCGCTCTAAAGCAGACGACTTATCTGTGCGCATCGGATACTTCGAGCACATCGCGGAACCGCCAGGCCCAACGGTGACAGTTATCGAAGACATAGACGACCCCGTAGGTTTTGGCGCCCATTGGGGCGAAGTCAACAGCAACGTCCACAAAGGTCTGGGTTCGGTGGGCGCAATTACCAATGGATCTATCCGAGATACACAGATGTGGGCCGAAGGCTTCGGCGCTCTCGCCGGATCTATCGGACCTTCCCACGGTTGGATTCACGTAGTGGAATACGGAACCTCCGTCAACGTGCACGACATGACCGTCTCCCCTGGTGACCTCATCCACGCGGACCACCACGGGGCCGTGGTGATACCTCACCACGCCGCCGCCGACATCAAAGACGCCGTCGATCGTTTAACAAAAGCCGAAGCCCGACTCATCGGCCCGTCTCAACAAACAGATTTCAGCATCGAACAGTTAGTAGCAATTCTCGACCCCCAAGGGCGAGACCACTGACTAACCGATCGCTGTTACAGGATCGGTATCTCTGCCAGCACGAAGCAACGTGCCAGGCCGAGCATCGGTGAATCGACCGTCCTCAACCGCTTGTTCCCCGTTAATAAAAACGTGATGCACCCCGACGGCTTCGCCATAAAGCCGCCAAGCGCCACCGGGAAGATCTTCTCGAACCTCGACCTCCTCCGGAGCAACTTTCTCCGCGTCAAAGACGACCAGATCAGCCCACCAACCTGGTGCGATACGTCCGCGATGTTTAAGCCCATACAAACGTGCCGGTGCATCGGTCAACTTGTGCACCGCCACCTCAAGACTCAACAACTCCCTATCCCGAGCTGCCGCTAGTAAATACGTCGAATAATTAAACGTTGCGAGAAAATCGAGATGAGCACCAGCATCGGATGCCCCGATTAGGCAACGATCGTCGTTCCATAACGCCTGTCGCAGCGCCCACGACTCCTCATTATCCCCCGCTACAGGCGGATATAGACCCGTTTTCAAGTCGTCCGCAACAACGATCTCACACAACGCGTCCCAAGGTGTCTGCCCTAACTTTTCCGCGATCTCGCCGATTGTACGTCCCTCAAAATGTTTCAAATCTGTCTTCGTTACTTCCCCCACCGTCAGACGTTCCCACCGCGCGAGGCCACGGAAAGCGCTTGGGTGCTGGGCATCTTCGTTCAATTCAGCGCGGCGCACAGGATCCGCGAGCAACGCCAACTTTTGCGCATTTGGCAGCGCCATTGGCTCGGCCCAGCCGTGCAAAGTATCAAGCAAGAAACCGCTCTCGAAACAGAGGCGACTTTCAGCGGGCATCGGCGCTGTTAACGCGATGACGCGACCTCCCTGACGGGCCGCAAAATTTGAAGCTTGCAACTTTTCTTCGATTACATCGGCCTGCCGCGCATTCGCGAAAATGACGTTCCAGTTCAGTGGCCTATCCGCCGCTACAGACATGTCGGTGAGTAGCTGGTACACGCTTTCGTCGAATCTCTCAACCGTGGGGATGAACTCAAGAGCAACCGCTCCGGTATCTCGGAGTACTGAACAAAGCTCCACCAGTTCGCGTTCTGATGCATGACGAGACGGCACAGCATTACCTTCTGCGTCGTTGTGCGTTTTTGCCCAAGAAGAACTGAAACCCAGACCACCAGCTTCGATGCTCTCAGCCAACAACTTTTTCATCTCGTGCAGTTCTTCGTCTGACGCGAATTCACCTACTGATCTTTCCCCCATCACCATGCGACGCAGCGCGCTGTGACCTACGAGAAAGCCGGCGTTAGGCATCAACGTGCCCTCGATGGTGTCGAGGTATTCACCGAATGTCCTCCAACTCCACGGCACCCCCTCTTGCAGAGAAGCCAACGGCATCCCCTCCACCCGCGCCAACATGCGCATCAGATAGTCGCCACCGTCGGGTTCCAACGGTGCGATCGTGAAACCGCAATTGCCGCCGATAACAGTGGTGACGCCATGCAAAGGTGATGGCGACAGCGTGGTATCCCAAAACACTTGAGCGTCAAAATGAGTGTGAACATCGACGAAGCCAGGAGCGACTACCAGGCCTGTCGCATCAACTTCTGTGAGCGCCTCTTCAAGAATTTCCCCCACGCCGACTATGCGCCCATCACGCACCCCGACATCGCCAAGCCGTCTAGGACTACCGGTTCCGTCGATCACCATTCCATTACGAATCACTAGATCGAGCATCATTCCCCTCCCACCTCATTATGAAACTACCGTCCTAACAGTGACCTCTGCCCAGATCATCCGAATTGACCTCGCCTACAAGGGAACACATTTCCGCGGTTTCGCGGAGACCCCAGGAGTGCCCACCGTTGGAGGTGAAATACGGTCCGCAATCCAGCAAGTACTCGGCGAACCCATCGATCTAGCGGTAGCTGGTCGAACAGACGCCGGGGTTCACGCCTCGGGACAAGTGATCTCCTTTCGCACCACCAGTGACCGGTTTGACCCCGAACGTTTACGTAACTCGATCAACCGAATCTGTGGACCTGACATCCAAGTTCATGACATACGGACCGTAGAGGCCGATTTCGACGCACGTTTCTCAGCTGCCCGTCGTCTGTACCACTACAACGTTTTGAACTCTCCAGTCGCCGACCCGCTCCTCTCGGACATCGAATGGCACATTAAAGAACCGCTCAACATCGACGAAATGAACCAAGCCGCGCAACGCTTCCTAGGTCAACACGATTTCACTTCCTTCTGTCGCCGACCCAAAGGGAAACCAGAGGCGTCACTTGTGCGTACCATCCACCGCGCCGAATGGCATCTCTTTCCCAAACACCGAATCCAATTCGAAATCGCGGCAAACGCCTTTTGTCACCAAATGGTGCGATCACTCGTCGGTTTCTGCGTGGCGGTGGGAACTAACAAACGATTAGCGCAAGACGTCGAAACCGTGCTCATCGCCAAAGATCGGAGCCTGGCCACTCGCATAGCGCCTCCTCACGGTCTTACCCTGGTCCACGTCAGCTACCCCCAACACGACTAAATCGGACAGAAACAACAAAATCACTCACGACAAGCGTTTGCCGTTTCAACACGACACCCGTAGCCTTGTTCCCCGGCCACTCCACTTGTGTGCCACGCCGAGTCTCACAAAGATTCACATTTCCGAAATCCCGAGAGGTTGACGCATCGTGCGTACCTATGCCCCAAAAGCTAGTGAAATCGAACGGAAATGGTTCGTTGTCGACGCAGAGAACCTCGTGCTTGGTCGCATGTCCACCGAAGTAGCTCGCATTCTGCGCGGAAAACATAAACCCACATTCGCTCCCTACCTTGACTGCGGTGATCATGTCATCATCGTCAACGCCTCAAAAGTCGTTCTCACCAACGAAAAAGCTGAAAAAAAACTCGTTCACCGGCACTCCGGCTACCCAGGCGGCATCAAGTCCCAAACCTATGCCGAGCTACTATCCCGCCAGCCTGAGGACACCGTTCGACGGACCATCAAAGGCATGCTCCCCAAAAATCGATTAGGTGCACAAATGCTCACCAAGCTCAAGGTGTACGCAGGATCAGAACACCCGCATTCTGCACAACAACCAGAAACCCTTGTGCTCGCCGACGCAGTGGCCAAAGCCTGAGACTGGAAAACACATGACTGCTCCACTCACCCAAACAACAGGTCGCCGCAAAGAAGCCATTGCCCGCGTACGGCTGCGTCCGGGCACAGGCACGATCACCTGCAACAAGCGCGCTTTCGACGATTACTTCACGTCTTCGGTCCATCGGTTACTCGTCACAGAACCTCTGCGGCTACTGGAACAGGTCGAAACCTACGACATCGACGCCACGCTCAACGGCGGCGGACCCGCTGGCCAGGCGGGCGCGCTCAGGTTAGGCATTGCTCGTGCGCTCATCGAGCTCGATCCCGAACAACGCCCCGTCTTGAAGGCCGCCGGTCTATTGACGCGCGATGCCCGCGCAAAAGAGAGCAAGAAGTACGGTCTCAAAAAAGCTCGCAAGGCTCCGCAGTACTCGAAACGCTAAACCACCAAGGAGTCGACGTGACATTGTCATTCGGCACCGACGGCATCCGAGGTCCCACCCCGGAATTGCTGAATAACCACTTGGTTGCCTCTCTTTCCAGAGCGGCAAACGAAGTGCTGTCCACCGACCGATGGATCCTGGGACGCGACACCCGTGAATCAGGACCAGCTCTTTCACAAGCGATAGCTCAGGCCTTAACGGCTGAGGGGAAAAGCGTCGTTGATGCAGGAGTGGTCCCCACACCCGTCGTTGCCTACCTCTCGAAGTTGGAGAACTGCGCGGGAGTTGTGATATCGGCCTCCCACAATCCTTGGAGCGATAACGGTGTGAAGATCTTTGCCCCAGGGGGCCGAAAACTTCACGATCAAGAACAAACAGCCATCGAAAATCGACTAGCGACTCTTGTCAAAGAGCCCCCCACCCTGCTTGATGAGCCACACGGCGTTGTCTATGAACACCCCAACCCCCTCCAACCCTGGTCCTCATCGATCGAAGACGCTCTGGAAAAAAGAAGTCTGGAAGGCCTTCACATTGTTGTCGATTGCGCAAACGGCTCAGCCTCGCATGTTGCCGAGGCGCTCTTCACGCAACTTGGGGCGCGCGTCGAAGTTATTCACGCCTCACCCGACGGTCGCAATATCAATCAAAACTGCGGGTCAACCCACCCATCGACGATCACTCAAGCAGTGCTGGCCAACCAAGCCGACCTAGGGTTAGCTCTGGATGGAGACGCTGATCGCCTCATAGCCGTTGCATCAGATGGCACGACCATCGACGGAGACAGACAACTCTGCCTATTCGCGAAAGACCTCGCTCAACGAAACCAGCTCACCAACCGAAGCGTTGTCGCCACCGTGATGTCGAACCTTGGCTTACGGCAAGCCTTAGAACAGGTCGACATCACAATGATTGAAGTACCCGTAGGCGACCGCAACGTACTCACCCAACTGGACACAGGAGTCGCCATTCTCGGAGGTGAGCAATCTGGCCACCTTGTTTTTCGGAATCACGCCACCACAGGTGACGGTTTACTCAGCGGAGCGTTGCTCGCTGACTTGGTGCTCCGCTCAGGCAGGAAGAGTGCCGACATCGCCGGCGAAACAATGCACCAGTTCCCCCAAGTGCTTATCAGTATTCCCGTCAAATCAAACACAACTGAGCTGCTTGATCGGTTGAGTGAAGAAATCGCTTTGGCAACAACGCGACTCGACGACATCGGTCGAGTTCTCGTACGCGCCAGCGGCACCGAACCCGTTATCCGGATCATGGTCGAAGCGATCGAAGAGGCCATGGCCCGGCGCGAAGCTGAGTATCTCGCGGACGTCATTAGACGCGCCGTGCGCTAGACCGCGGATAAGAGCGCCCAGCCCGCCGCTACCCTCATCAGCATGTGCGGCATCATCGCTGTCCTCCGCGGACCAGATAACGGACCGGTGCTTCCCGCCGAGAAGGTTCTTGAGCGACTCGGCACAGCTGTCGACTTGCTTGTTTCAGCAAGAGGGGAGCTCAACCCCATGGCCGCGAAAATCAGGCAAGCGGCTGACCATCTCTTGGCGATAGATCAAGAACTACGCACGTTGGCAGGGACCCGGTTGCTGGTTTTCGACCGGCCCACTGCTCTCGCCATCGTAGGTGAGACAAAACGAGCTCGCGTCGCACTCGTAAATATCGACAGCCATCTTGAGGGCCTAACTGTTGACGCGGAACCCCTTAACTCTGTCCTCGTCGAAGTTCGCGACGCGTTATGGGCAATAGAGCGAGATCGGTTACGCAACGCAGAAGCGATCCTGGATCTGTCCCAGGGTGCGCCCCATTTGAGTGCCCTACCCGGATTGATGTCTATCCAGACCGCTCTTTCAGCTATCGACCGGCTGGAAGTTCGGGGACGTGACTCCGCCGGTCTACAAATTTTCGTCACCAATCACGAGCTTCCAGACAAAGCACTCCAAGGGGCCCGCTTTAGCGACCCCATCCTGCGGTCGGGCGCAACGCGCAACCTTGGTGGCCACATCGCCTTCGTATACAAGAACGCCGCTGAAATCGGTGAACTAGGAGATAATACTCGCGCGCTGAGAACCGGTATCCGCTCCGATGAACTCCTCCATCAAGCACTCGCCGGCTCTAAATCGGAAGTCATTGTCCTCGGGCACACACGCTGGGCCAGTGTCGGCGTCATCTCGGAACCTAATGCTCATCCCCTCGACTCCCAAGAGCTGGGACATACCAACGGCTCCTACGTCGCGGCAGTGCTCAACGGCGATATCGACAACTACGCTGACCTCACCGAACTCCACGATCTGGAAATCGCACCCGAAATTACGACCGACGCCAAGATCGTTCCAATGCTTGTGAGCCGAGAACTGGCGACGGGTTCGGAAAGCGTCGAGGCCTTTCGAACCACCGTGTCAACGTTCGAAGGTTCGATGGCCATCGCAAGTCACTGCGCAAATGAGCCACAGAAGCTGTCCCTGGCGCTGCGAGGCAGTGGCCAAGCCATTTACGTTGGTATCGCTGACAACGCATACGTAGTCGCTAGCGAACCCTACGGCGTCGTTGAAGAAGCAGCTCACTGGTTGCGCATGGATGGCGAAACTCCCGCTAACCCTGAACATCCCATCTCCACATCCGGGCAGATCCTCGAACTTGACGCGTCACTCGCCGGCACCGTTGAAGGAATCACCCGCCTCGCCTACGACGGTACGAAACTCCCCATTCTCCAAAATGAAATCATCAACGCAGACATCACAACCCGCGACATCGACCGGGGAGACGCACCGCACTACCTGCTCAAAGAAATCGAAGAGGCACCGCAATCAGTCCACAAAACTCTCCGTGGACGCATTGCCGAAGTTGATGGGAAGCCGCAAGTCCATCTTGGTTCCGATGCCATCCCACCTAGTGTAAAAAACGCGCTGACCGCCAAATCGATTCGACGAATTATCGCTATCGGCCAGGGAACCGCCGCAGTCGCAGCGCGAGCCATCCCTCAATTCCTCAGTCCACTGCTAAAGGAGACGGAGCTGTTAGTTGAGGCTCAACTCGCTACCGAACTCAGTGGGTTCTCAATGGCCGACGACATGTCCGATACCTTGGTCATCGCCGTTAGCCAGTCAGGCACCACCACCGACACCAATCGCACCGTTGACCTTGTCCATCAACGCGGAGGCCACGTAATAGCCATCGTCAACCGCCGCGGCAGCGACCTGACAGATAAAGCTGACGGTGTGCTGTACACATCTGACGGTCGAGACGTAGAAATGTCCGTTGCCTCGACAAAGGCGTTCTATGCACAAGTAGTCGCCGCCGTGCTGCTCAGCAACGCCATAGCAGACCTCGTTGACGCTGATCGAGATCGAACCGGCATCGTTGACGCACTCCGCCAGCTCCCTGACGCCATGCGAAAAGTTTTAGCTACCCGCCCTGCCATAGCTGAAGCTGCTCGACGCCACGCACCACAAAAACGTTATTGGGCTGTCGTGGGAAATGGACCGAACCGAATCGCAGCAAACGAAATCAGAATTAAACTCTCAGAGCTTTGCTACAAAGCCATCCCCGAAGACGGGACCGAAGATAAAAAACACATAGACCTATCTTCCGAGCCCCTCATTTTCGTGTGCGCAGCCGGACTGAGCGGCTCAAACCTGGACGATGTCGCAAAAGAAGTCGCCATCTACCGAGCACACAAAGCAATCGCCATCGTCGTCGCAAACGAAAACGAATCTCGCTTCGGAGCCGCAACCGAACTCCTAACGGTTCCCCATCTTCACCCCTCACTTGACTTCATTTTGGCGACCATCGTCGGTCATCTCTTCGGCTACGAAGCAGCCCTGGCAATCGACGGCCAAGCACTGCCGCTAAGAGAAATGCGCTCAAGTCTCGAAAACACCATCGCTGATGGGGTGCTCGTTGACGGGGCCTTTGAACAACTACAAAACGAACTTCTCGCCCCAGGAAACCGTTTTCTCGACGGTCTACGCAGCGGCGCTTACGACGGACACCTTGAGGCCAGCACAGCAGCCAAACTTGTCACCATTTTGAGATACGGCACCGGAGTTGCGGCCCTCGACAGTTATCAGATCGAGATCGGCAAAGTAGGACGACCAGGAGTCGTCGTCGACGACCTCAACGCAGCACTGACAAAAGCCATCGACGAACTCACCCGACCGGTAGATGCGATCAAACATCAAGCCAAGACTGTCACCGTGGGAGTCTCACGCTCTGATGAAAGCTTGCTGACATCCGATCTAGCTAAGGCAACCCTCGACGCTGGCACGCCACGTGATCGCCTCTCCTATCGAGAACTCCGAACCCTGGCTGCTTTGGATCCGGCCGTGACAGAAATCACGGGGTGGACTCGATACCGAATCGAGGGCGACGTTGAACAAGACGCCACCATCCAAGTGGTAGATCGTGCAGGAATCGCGACAGGTATTGCATCGAGAACCGACACCGACCCGACGTTGAAGGGCGGCAAACATCGCGCCGCTTTCGAACGAGAAATCATCGTTGGCGTGGGAAGTGACGGCCGAAGCGTCATCCACATACCGGAAGTCAAAGACAACCAAACGACGGGATTAACTCTCCTGCACTGTCGGTTCCATGAACGACTCCCCACAGCGACCATTCGCGCTGTCATGCAGGGATATCGAGGAAGATACGGCGCTCTCAAAGATGCAGTTACAGAATCCCAACCCTCTTTTCGTGATGACATCCTCGCGACCTTGGATGTCGTGGAACTACTCACTCGTCCGGTGTACGTACTCGCGGAGCACTGGACATGATGATTGGTATCGGTATCGATTTAGTTGATGTCCAACGATTTCGAAAAGTGCTCAAGCGGCGAGAAAAAATTGGTGCCCGACTGTTCACTGACAACGAACTTTCCTATTGCCACGCCGCCATTGATCCCGCCGAACGGATGGCAGTTCGCTTCGCGGCGAAAGAAGCAGTGATGAAAGCCCTCGGGGTCGGACTCGGAGGCGTACGTTTTCGCGAAATAGAAGTCATCAAAGACCCCTCAGGGCGCCCCAGCCTCACCCTTCACGGAAATGCCGCACAACTCGCAGCTGAAACAGGCATTCGCCACTGGCACCTCTCGCTCAGCCACACTTCTTCTGTGGCCGAGGCGCTGGTCATCGCGGAGTAGCTCGCCGTGTTACCCGTCGTAACTCCAGCAGAGATGAACGACATTGATGCTGACGCCCCAGAGTCCAACCAAGTTCTGATTCAACGAGCCGGATATGCCATAGCAAATACCGCTATAGCAATGCTGGGAGGCGGTTACGGACGCCGCGTCAACATCATTGCCGGCAAAGGAAACAACGGTGAGGACGGCCGAGTCGCCGCGCAACTCCTTACCCGACGCGGAGTCCGCTGCAGCCTCCGCGAACCTGGCTCCGCGTTACTTGACGATTCCGACCTTGTCATCGACGCCGCCTACGGCACTGGACTTCGAGACAGGTGGGACCCGCCCCCACAACCGCACAGCCCAGTGCTGGCAGTAGATATCCCGTCGGGCGTTGATGGTCTCACTGGTGAAGACTTTGGGTCACTCCAAGCACAACGCACGGTTACTTTCGGAGCATTAAAACCGGGCCTCC
>Ga0315319_10000559_pt1 | contig 12001 bp, 13 predicted proteins | sample M1500m3416metaG_FD_203463 | JGI IMG/M metagenome (GOLD analysis project Ga0315319, IMG submission 203463) | Ammonia-oxidizing marine archaeal communities from Monterey Bay, California, United States - M1 500m 3416 | ecosystem: Environmental > Aquatic > Marine > Intertidal zone | place: USA... | reverse complement strand
GACAAATTGATGGTGTCAACAGCTCTTATTTTACTTGTTGACTTTTATCCAGTTGAATCTCATTGGTATATCACAATTTCAGCGATCATAATAATTGCTCGTGAAATACTTGTTTCTGCGCTTAGAGAATGGATGGGTACAATCGGTCAGAGGTCAAATATCAGTGTCTCTTGGGTTGGAAAAGTTAAAACCTTTCTTCAAATTTTCGCAATTCTATTTTTATTTTATCAGCAGCCATTTTTTGGCTTACCTAGCTTTGAAATCGGTGTTGTATTAATATTGGCAGCTACATTATTAACACTCTGGTCAGGATATAGTTACCTCAAAGAAGGTATAAAAACATTATAGCTACATTAAACATTTGTAACGTAAATAGGCTTGACTAACGACAAAAAAACACTATAATTTCACCTTTGTAAGCGGGAATAGCTCAGCTGGTAGAGCATCACGTTGCCAACGTGAATGTCGCGAGTTCGAATCTCGTTTCCCGCTCCAAATTTTTTGAGTAAATATAGCCTGTTTAAACAGGTTTTTTATTTTCAATACCTAATTGGCTGGGTAGCAAAGCGGTTATGCAGGGGCCTGCAAAGCCTTACAGACCGGTTCGACTCCGGTCCCAGCCTCCATAAAAAAAGCAACTCTTTTAGTTATCAACTAGCTCTGAATTAGGTACATATACAAGAAGGTACCGGCAAAAATACTCAAAAGAGAGTTGCCCTTCCATAAATGAATTCCGACAGTTGTGGCGATTGCCACTAATGTGTTTATGCTTTCAACACTATTGAAGTCAACATTTTTCAATACATATAGTACCAAAATACTCATAATCATTGGTGGTGTGTATTTCGCTATATAACTCATCATAGGATGTTTACTTTGTTTCTGAAAGATAACAAACGGTAGTAATCTAGTAGCGAATGTAGCAACAGTCATAACTAATATAAATGAAAGTAAATAACCAGTATCAACCATAAGACTTATTTTTAATAACTCTTATGGTTATTAGAATTGAAATTGAAAGCATAATTGAACCAACAAGCATCTGACTTGGAAATAATATAAGCACAAAGATGGATGATAGTGTGGCTATCATGAAAGGCAATATATCCCGTATATTTTTCCACTGCTCGATTACCAAAACAATAAACAATGCCGTTAATGCAAAATCCATACCCTCTGTATTGAACTCAACCAAATCTCCCAGCAATACTCCCAATGTACAGCCTATTACCCAATAGCCCTGATTAACTAAGGTAATATAAAAATAATAATTTTGCTCATCAAATTCTTTTGGAGTCTTAATAGTGGTCACCAATGAGTAGGTCTCATCAGTTAATCCAAAGACAAGATAAACCTTCCGTAGCCCCCATTTACCATATTTTTCAAGTATAGATAACCCGTAAAAAACATGTCTAAAATTTAGCATAAAAGTTGATATAAAAACCTCTGTTAAGCCTGCCCCAGCAGATAACAAACCTATAGCCATGAACTGTGCGGCACCTGCAAAAATAAAAAGCCCCATAAGTGTAGAAAAATACCATGGATAGCCAAGACCATGGAAAAGAACACCGAACGTCATCCCCATAGGTATATAGCCAAACATTATTGGCATAGTTTCTTTGATAATTCTGCGAATCATTTTGTGTTTACACCCCTACACTTGAGCTTCGTCGCTCCATAAAAATTAAGTCACGCCATTCATTGTTCATTTTGCCTAATTTTTCACGAACTCCAACAACTTTAAATCCATTTTTTTTATGAATGGATATGCTTGCATAGTTCTCAGGGAAAATACTAGATTCCAGTGTCCAAATTCCCTCTCTCTCTGAGCACCTAGCTAGTGCATTCAACAAAGCGTACCCAATACCAGAGTCTCTGCTTGCAGCTGCCACATAAATACTTACCTCAGCCCTGCCAACATATACGCAACGGCTTGAAACAGTTGAAATAGCTGCCCAACCCACCACATCGTCATTAACAACTGCAACTAATCGACAAACATTCATAGTGTATTTATCCCACTCATCCCAGTCCTTTGCTCGCTCCTGAAAGGTGGCATGCCCAGTATCAATGCCTTGCTGGTATATAGACTTTACAGATTCAAAATCGGTCTTTAATAGTTTACGAATGATCATGAGAGCTAGGAATAGTAATTGAGCTTATTATGACAGCGTAGTAATTTATTTTGAACAAATAAATCTAATGCACTATCGCTATCTTTAAAGATTTAACCAGAACAAAAAAAAGTAACCAGCAATGAGAGATCCTGAAGCCGCAAATACCAGATACAGTGAAAACAACCTAGGCTTTGCCAATGACCAAATAGCTATACCGGCAGGTATGCTAGTTACGCTTCCGGCAAGCATGAATGCCAGTGCTGTTGCAGGCGACATACCCATTTCTATTAAGCCTCCAACTAAGGGTATTGCTGCATAACCATTTAAATATGCTGGAACCCCTAAAATAACCGCTAATGGTAAAGCGTATGCATTTCCAGAACCTAGCCATCTCACAATAACTTCGCTAGGTATGTACTCTATCATTACACTCTCTAGCAAGAATGCGAAGGTGAGCCAACGTAATAAAAATATAGACACAGATACCACCTCATCGGTGAATATTTTTCTTCTGGCAGGCTCTCTCCAAAAACTATTCACGATTTCAGTATCTATCCCACTAGAACAGCTAGTTGAGCAACCAGGCTTGGCAATATCCTTAAGGCTGTCTGTTAAAAAACCACTTTTTGATATTAACAAAGTTGTATAGCCAGTCATCATTCCCATAAATATTGCTGCGCTAGTTTTTATTAATGCAAAATCTAGGCCAAGCTCAGCTGCAGTTAATATAAACATTTCAGGATCCATTATTGGTGAAGCTATGCAAAAAGCAAGGACCGGAGCTATTGGCACGCCTGCCACCAATAGGCCTGCCACCAAGGGTACTACTCCACATGAACAGAAAGGTGAGATAGCACCAAACACGGATGCAACTGCTATCGACTTCAATGGATTACCTTGAAATGAATTTGATACAATTTGATCGGCCCCACTGGCCTTTAAATAAGCCGCAACCGTTACCGATAGCAATATAAATGGTGCTATACGTATCAACGCATCGATAGTAAAAACTATACTATCAATTGCTTTGGATAGTTGAATTATTGATAGCGCAAAGATAATTAGGAGCGCAAATAAAACTGGATAACCCAGAATGGATGCAATACCCATCAATGGCTGAATATGTCGATTTTGTTTATAGTCTAGACCTTTGATCGAGCTATCGTCATCCGAGCAGCATTCGTTCTGGGTGTTTTTAACTCTCATAGTGGCTAAGAGTTGCTATTTTGTTGTTCTGAAAATTGCATAATTAAATATATAAAGACTAGATAGGAATGTCTTCACAGCACTCTCGCTTAAGCTTAGTAAGCACTTCAGAGAGTTGATCTAATTGTGCACAACAAATAACACTCCTGCTTATCTTTTTTTGACTCACAAGCCCGGCATCTGTTAAACCGCTAAGATGAAAACTTAGGGTCGAGGATGGAATAGATAAACGTTCAGCAATCTTCCCTATGGTCAAACCGTCATCCCCACTCTTGATCAATAAACGGTAGATTGAGAGTCTTGTACTATTTCCAAGCTCAGAAAGTATTTGTATCATCCTCTTATCGTTCATGGAACAATAATACCACATGGACTTAAAATATACAACTATATTACTAGTTTTATAGAAATAAATTTAAGGGCTTAGTATATCTAATGTCTTTTGTTATTAGTTCGATTAACAGCCTAAAAACAATTGGTAATGATTATTACTTTTTGATAGATTTTAAACGCAAGCGAAGAGCATTAAGCTTAATGAAGCCGGCCGCATCTTTCTGGTCATAAGCACCACCATCATCTTCAAAGGTGGCTATTTTTTCATTAAACAAACTGTTTTCAGAGCTACGCCCTACAACGGTAACACTGCCCTTATAAAGTTTCAAGCGAACAACCCCATTAACTACTTCCTGTGTTTGATCTATTGCTGCCTGTAGCATTTCACGTTCAGGTGCAAACCAAAACCCGTTATAAATCATATTGGCGTATTTAGGCATCAATTCATCCTTAAGGTGTGCTGCCTCCCTATCAAGTGTTAATGACTCCATTGCACGATGAGCTTTAAGCATAACCGTTCCTGCAGGGGTCTCGTAGCAGCCGCGTGACTTCATACCAACGAAACGATTTTCAACTATATCATCCCTACCTATGCCGTGGGCTCCTGCTCGCTTATTTAAATCCTCCATAACACTGGCTGGCGACATTGATTTAGCGTTTATGGCCACAATATCTCCCTTTTCAAACCTTATATCAACATATTCTGGCTTGTCAGGAGCATTCTCAGGGGACACTGTCCATAGCCACATATCCTCTTCAGGTTCCTGCCATGGATCTTCTAAAATATCGCCCTCATAAGAGATATGCAATAAATTTGCATCCATAGAATATGGTGATTTTTTCGATTGCTTTTTGTGGTCAATTTCAATACCATGTTTTTCTGCATAATTCATTAAACTTTCACGTGAGGACAGGTCCCATTCACGCCAGGGCGCGATAACATTAATGTCGGAATTTAGTGCATATGCATTGAGCTCGAAGCGAACCTGGTCATTTCCTTTCCCTGTTGCTCCATGAGAGATTGCATCGGCACCTACTTCTGCAGCTATCTCTACTAGACGTTTTGATATTAATGGACGGGCTATAGAGGTACCAAGTAAGTACTCACCCTCATATATAGTATTTGCACGAAACATCGGGAAAACAAAATCACGAGCGAATTCCTCTCTCAAATCTTCAATATATATTTCCTTAACTCCTGCAGCCACAGCCTTTGCACGCGCAGGCTCTACCTCTTCGCCTTGCCCAATATTGGCAGTGAAAGTTACAACTTCGCATTTATAAGTATCCTGCAACCATTTAACTATAATGCTTGTGTCCAAACCACCAGAATAGGCCAATACAACTTTATTCATCTCTGCTTCCGAATTCGAATCTCTTTGTTAATAAAACTTCAGATTGCTGATTTAACACTTCAACAGTCCATTCTCCCACCCATGTATGCCACAAATTTTTTGATGACCATACTCGCCAACGTGGTCCTCTTACCTCAAAACTCACTTCCGCCATTACATTATTTTTATAAATCCAACGGTGAGTAATCGTTTCACCAGTCAGATTGCGGATATTAGTAAAAAAGTAGATTTTACCTAAAGAATCACTTGCATCTTTGATGATATCGACTGGCTCTCTGTTTTCTACAGTTTTTGCAAAAACGGCTTGAGAAATATTTTCATGTGGAATTTGCGCTTCAACGGAACTTATAAATATTCCAATTAATAATAATCGTAGAAGATAATTCACTAATCAACCCACTCAATTACATGTAAGTAAGACTGCTCATCACTAATCTCAGCATCTGAATAGGTTCTACCACGAACTGATATGCCGGCCAGATGCACTGAATTTGTATTTCCACTTATTAGTGGGTGCCATTCATGAAGGTTTTTTTTCTGATATAGAAGACGATAAGCGCAGGTACTCGGCAGCCAATTGAATTTACCTCCCCAATCTGAATTAATACTTAAGCAGTCAGGTACATAGGTTTGACGTAACTCATAATGTGGACATTTACAGGTTTCCTCATCAAGATAGCGACACGCAACATCCGTAAAAAAAACTTCCCCACTATCTTCATCCTCAAACTTATGTAAGCAACATCTTCCACAGCCATCGCACAGCATCTCCCACTGCTCATCTGACATTTGATCTAAAGAAAGCACCTCCCAAAAATTAGATTTTTCGTTTACATCTCCCATTAATTACTTATGCGCATTAGTCTTGATAAAATCTGTAGACCTTGGTTGTCTCCGTTTTGTGCAGAGATTCTTGCCCAATACAAGGCTTTATTAAGATTAGATTCAACCCCGTTTCCATTAATATACATAATAGCTAGACTGTTCTGTGACTTAGACAGCCCTAGCATTGCAGCTTCCTCCATCAACTTGAATGCTTTCCTGTCATCCTTCTGTACTAGTGCACCTACACTGAACAGTGTGCTAAGGTTGTGTAGTGCAGCTGGGCTGCCTTGCCTAGCACGTTGCACCAGTTTTTCTAAATTAGTCATCTCCCTACTATTACTACTTAGAGATCTCGCTATCTCTTCTTTATCAGGTATTAACGCTGTTGTTTGATCAATAATCGATTCCTCCTGTTTAACCAATGGTGGCTTCGATAAAGCCTCTAACAATGTTGCCTCAAAATTACTAGGTAAGAGCTGCTCGACCCCTTCATTCATTGTAGTGTTATTAATATTAGATAGATCACCTTCAAAGGTTAACTCAGTAGCAACAATATCTTTAAGATTTAGATCTGTAGTCATTTTTTTATCGGTTTCGATATTTTCCGTAGCCACTGATATAGACGATAATGCATGTTGCGCAGCAGTGTGTTCATTTTCTGCAGCTCTTATAAGGTACATTAGGGATAAATCTTCATTCTTGTCGGTAATAATTCCGCTATTAAAGATTTTATATAGTTGGTATTGTGCCTCTGAGTTTTCTTGGTCAGCAGATTGCTGAAACCAATATATAGCCTGCTCTGGGCTCTGTTCAACTCCTTGGCCTAACTGATATCGTAGAGCCAGAGAGTATTGTGCCAATACATGGCCATTCTCTGACGCCTTGACTAACAAATTAACGGCTTTAGTGTAATCCTTATCAACGCCCTCACCTCGCAGATATCTCAATGCCAATGAGTATTGAGAGTTTATATGGTTTTGACTTGCTGCCATATTAAATAGCTCAATAGCGTTTGCTATATTTTTTTCAACCCCTCTGCCATTCAAAAACATGGTCGCTAAATTATACTGAGCTTCTGCGTGACCATTGTCAGCAGCCTGTCTGTACCAATGATTGGCCCTATCAATGTCAGGAGAGACTTTAGAGCTACTACGATAGATAACACCGCTCAAGAATTGAGCGTCAGCGTCCCCACTATCTGCAGCAATAAGTGCCCAATGTAGCGCCTTGAAATCATCCTGTTTGATAATTTTCCCACGACGATATAGTCCAGCGAGATATGACTGGGCAGGTACAAAGCCATCACTTGCTAATTCTTTGTAAAGCTCGATAGCCTTATCTGCTGCATCAACTTGTTCGAAAGATCTCGCTAAGTTATATTTCATTTCAAAATCTGATTGACTGGGCTCATTACTTGTATCAATTTCAGATTTATCTACAGGCACATTAGCCACAATATTTTGAAGTGACATCTCATCCAGTACCGATTGGGATTCTGCATATCCAGACTCAGCTGATATCTCATACCAGTAAACAGATTTATTCTCATCAACGTCTCCACCCTTGCCTTGTAGCAACATACCAGCTAAATTAAACTGTGCAATGGCATGATTCTGTATTGCTGATTTCTCGTACCACTCTCTGGCTTTTTCAAATTTACCCTGACGCTCGTAATACTCAGCCAAATAAAACTGACTCTCTGAACTGGAATCACTAACAGCCTTCAGATACCAGCTTTCAGCTACATCAAGGCTCTTTTCAACGCCTACACCTGACTCAGTAAGTTTGGCTAATATTAGTTGTGCTTGTGGGTATCCTAGATTTGCCGCCCTTTCATACCAATAATAGGCTACATTGTTGTCGATATCGCCGCCCTCGCCACGCCTATACATAACCGCCAAATTATACTGAGCAGCTATGAAATCTTGTTCCGCAGCTTTCTCATACCAGAGCCTCGCTTTTACAAAATCATTAGCAACACCAATACCATGATAATAACCATTCCCAACATTGAACTGTGCACTGGCATAACCCTGCTCAGCTACCTGCGAATACCAATAAAAAGCAAGTTTAGTGTCAACCTTAACGTTTATACCGTCATGGTACATATTGGCAAGACTGAACTGAGCTCTAGGGTCTCCAGTTTTAGCTAATTTGTCTAACTTTGAAACAAACTGCTCTGGAGATAATACTTGCGACAATTGCACATCATTTGGCTGATCAGAGTTGAGCTTCTGTTTTACGGTTTCGTGTCCATCTTTTGGCTGCAACATTTGCAGTGCATTAGCATTTAGAGCACAAAATAGTGCTAAATAAATTATAGTTTTCATCTTATATATTGAAGTCTTTTTTGTCTACAGTATGTAATCATAGCTTATTTTAATATCTAGTTAGCTAATATGTTGTAATAATCTATCTATACCGATAGCTACCCCTGAGCATTGTGGAATTGTTTTTTGCATTTGAGTCAAAAAAGTATTATCCAGTGTATGTGCCTTTTTGCCTAGCTCTACTCTTTTATTGTTTTCTCTTAAGAATCGTTCATAATATATATCTGCATCCTGCAGCTCATCGTATCCATTTGCTATCTCTATACCTCCCAGGTACATCTCAAACCTTAAAGCAACTGGACCATCAACCCTAGCAAGTGCTGATTGGCTTTCTGGATAGTCATATATAAAGCATACTGGTAAATTCTTTAATTTTGGTTCGATCAAATGTGCAAACAATAACATCTGTAGGTCTTCAATCCAAAGAAAGTCAGTACTCAGTCCCAATCCTAGAGCAATATCTTTTAGGTCACCAAAGTCTATACTGAGAATGTCAATATTGCCATAATTACTGAACGCTTCGGCATAAGATATTTTTGTAACCTTTGGGTCTATACCAATTGCGCTTAGTAGATTTATAATATCATCCATTAATGCATGAATATCATAACCTATCCTATAGTACTCAAGCATTGTGAACTCATTAAAATTATTATCTCCATATTCATTGTCACGAAATACCTGACAGATTTGATATATATCTCCACTACCATTGGATAGCAATTTTTTCATTTCCAATTCAGGAGATGTATGTAAATACCTGACAACTGTGGAATTAATATCGTTATTTATAATACTAGAAACACTGTCAATATATACATCTGTAGTTGGGGTATCTAATAGTGTTGCTGTTTGCACCTCAAGTAGACCCTGTAAGTCAAAAAAATTTCTAATTTTTTTAATTAATTGGTGCCTCTTTCTAAGGTACGATTTATCTCGCATGGCCTACAAAATAATACTAAAAAGTATCTTCAATGAATGGAAAGAAACATAATAATGCTCTATAGTCTGACAATAGTTACGCCCTTCCGGCGTACTCATTTGTACGTGTATCTACTCTGACCTTTTCTCCAATACTTACAAATAATGGGACCTGCACAACAACACCTGTATTCAGAGTGGCGGGCTTGCCACCGGTACCTGCTGTGTCGCCCTTGAGTCCAGGATCGGTATCTGTGACTTCCAAGATAACGTGATTAGGAGGTGTAACTGAGATGGGATTATCGTTCCACAATGTCACCACACAGCTGTCCTGCTCTACCAAATAGTTTATCGAATCTGACATGGCCTCAGAGTCAAGAGAGTACTGCTCAAAAGAGTCAGGGTCCATGAAATGCCACGCCTCCCCATCACTATATAGGTACTGCATATCTAGTTCCATAACATCTGCAGCCTCCAATGACTCTCCGGACTTAAATGTTTTCTCTAAGGTCTTGCCTGTAATTAAGTCTTTGAACTTAACGCGATTGAATGCCTGGCCTTTGCCAGGTTTAACTATCTCGTTATTAACGATTGAACACGGGTTACCGTCTAGAATTAATTTCAAGCCGTTTTTAAATTGACTAGTTGAGTAATTTGCCATTTGAATTTATTAGTAATTTGTTAGTTTTAAAAAGTATTGTGTGTAAAATTTATTAACCTGTATTTTACTCAAATTATTATAGTTTTTCATGCACATACACGAATATCAAGCTAAAGAAATTTTCAGACGATTCAATATTAACACACCTGAAGCTATACTTGTTGATAGCGCAGAAGGTGCAACCTCGGCCTGTAAAACAATTGGAGGTAATGTTTGGGTTGTAAAGGCTCAGGTTCATGCTGGTGGTAGGGGTAAGGGCGGTGGAGTTATTTTATGTAGCAGTATCAATGAAGTAGAAGATGCATGTAATAAATTACTCTATTCAAAGCTAGTAACACCTCAAACAGACTCAAAAGGTTTACCAATAAACCAACTACTAATTGAGGGAGGGCAAAGTATTGCACGTGAATTATACCTTGGGCTTTTGGTCGACAGGCAGACAGAAAAAATTACTATACTGGCTTCAACTGAGGGTGGCATGGATATCGAGAAGGTTGCAAGTGAAACGCCGGACAAAATTATTAAATTTGGTGTTGACCCTTTGGGTAGTTTGTCTATTACTGACTGCGAATCCATAGCACATGAACTTGAACTCGATGCAGAATTAGTATCTCAATTCACTACATCACTTCTCGGACTGTATGAAATATTTGTAACCAAGGATGTCAGCTTGATAGAGATAAACCCACTCATAACTACCAACGAAAATCAATTATTGGCTCTTGATGGAAAAATTGATTTCGATGATAACTCCTTATACAGGCATGAGGACATTCTAGATCTACGTGACAACTCGCAAGAGGAAGACAAAGAGATTCTTGCTAGCCAACACCAACTGAACTATATATCACTTAACGGAACTATAGGATGCATGGTTAATGGTGCAGGTCTGGCCATGGCAACTATGGATCTAATTGAGCACCATGGCGGTTCCCCGGCAAACTTCTTAGATGTGGGAGGCGGAACAACAGCTGAAAGGGTAGCCTTAGCGTTTGAACTTATACAAACCGAGGAAAATGTGAAGGGTATTTTAGTAAACATATTTGGCGGAATAGTTCGATGTGACCTTATAGCAGAAGGCATCCTACAGGCCATAGAAAAAGTAGGCCTGAGCTTACCAATTGTTGTTCGCTTGGAGGGCACTAATGCGCCAGCTGGACTAAAACTACTGGATGAATCAGAATTTAGAATTCATACCGAGTCTGACCTCACCAAAGCAGCAATAAAGATTGTGGAGTTAACGAAATGAGTGTACTAATTGACAAAAATACAAGGGTTATAACTCAGGGCTTCACAGGCAAACAAGGGACATTTCATTCTCAGCAATCGATAGCATACGGAACTCAATTTGTTGGCGGAGTTACTCCTGGCAAGGGTGGACAGGTGCACCTCGATCTACCAGTCTTTAATAGCGTCAAGGAGGCAATGTCTGAGGTTGGTGCAGACGCTACAATGATATATGTACCACCCAAATTTGCATACGCATCAGTGATAGAGGCTATTGAAGCTGAAATACCTGTTATTGCATGTATTACTGAAGGCATTCCAGTGCAAGATATGCTCAAAATTAAAGCCACATTAAGAGGCTCTAAATCGACAATGATTGGCCCTAACTGTCCAGGAGTTATCACACCTGATGAATGTAAGCTTGGTATTATGCCTGGCAACATTCACCTAAAAGGTAGTGTTGGGGTAGTCTCTAGATCGGGAACACTTACATATGAGGCTGTACACCAAACAACTCTCGCCAACCTTGGTCAGAGCACATGTATTGGTATTGGTGGTGACCCTATACAGGGTATGAACTTTATAGACTGCCTTAAGTTGTTTGAAGAGGATGAGCAGACCAAATCAATCATCATGGTTGGGGAGATTGGCGGCAACGCTGAAGAGGAGGCTGCAGAATATATACAATCTAATGTGTCTAAGCCTGTGGTTTCTTATATAGCAGGACTTACCGCCCCTAAAGGCAAAAGGATGGGCCACGCTGGTGCCGTTATTAGCGGAGGGAGCGGTAAGGCTGAAGATAAAATTACTGCACTAGAGAGGGCCGGTGTTGCTGTATCTCCTACACCTGCAATGATGGGTTCAACACTTCTAGAAATACTTAACTAGTTGTTACAGTGCTTCTGATAGTTGTTTAAAAAAAATATCAAAACTTGGTAGTATAAGTTCTGACTCCCTCTGCTTCTTACCCCACATTGTCTCAGGAAAGTAGCTATCATCTTCAAACCTAGCCATAATATGCCAGTG
>Ga0315319_10000555_pt1 | contig 12020 bp, 9 predicted proteins | sample M1500m3416metaG_FD_203463 | JGI IMG/M metagenome (GOLD analysis project Ga0315319, IMG submission 203463) | Ammonia-oxidizing marine archaeal communities from Monterey Bay, California, United States - M1 500m 3416 | ecosystem: Environmental > Aquatic > Marine > Intertidal zone | place: USA... | reverse complement strand
TTTCTGCCCGTGTCCTTAACCAGCGATTTAATCTGATCTAACTGATCCAGCGTCGTAAAAGGAGACTTGTCGGTGAAGTAGTCCTTCCCCGCTTTTATCACCTGGCGCCCCACGCCAGCACGTTGATCTGGAATCGCTGCCGAGGTCACCAGGTGCAGTGATTGATCATTGAGTATTTCATCAAAGCTCGAAGCAACTCGCACCTGCGGAAACTTTTCACAGAATGCCCGCACCCTGGCCTCATCAGGATCGAAAACAGAACAAAGGGTTCCACCCGCTTGCAGCAGGCCATTGGTTTGTCCGTAGATATGGCCATGATCCAAAAATGCCGCAGCAAAATTAAATTCTCCTGGAGAAACAACTGATCGCTGCTCTCCAGTCGGCGCATAGCTGGCACCATTACCGATACTCATTCACTAATACTCACAACCAGCCCAATGCAACCAGCGTGCTGTAAACCACACTCGAAACAACCACCAAGACACATAACATCATGGCGCTATTGTACGCCAATGCCCTTGTGCCGGTTGGCATGTCATCGCCCAGATATTCACGGCGATTGTTTAATATCAGCCATCCAATATACGCGATCGGCAAAAACAATCCGCAAAAAGCAGAGGTTGGCAAAATAACGTAAGGCCCCATGCTGGACCAGAGAAAGACACCTAGTACAGCAGGGGTCGGAATTAGACAGGCGAGCCGATACGCCGTCGAATTTTCTTCGAGATCAAACATCTCCATGGCAGCCGCACCACAGGTCAGCATATGCATGACCAGCGAGCCTATTGCCATGCCGAGCACACCCAACGGGAATATAAGACGTCCGGCAAAATCCCCCATGCCAGCCGCTGCAAACATAGCACCGGCCTGGGCGGGCGCGAGCCTACTTTGAATCGTACTTTCACCATCATAAAGCGATGCAGCTGCCGCAATGGAAATCAGGCTTGTGACAATAAGGTACGGAATCACCAATCCGAGCACAATGTCATACCGCGCGAGTTCCCCATCTTCCCGACCCCAGCCCCGCCGCAGGATCGTGTATCCATAAACAAAGGTCATGTTGATACCAACCGCAGTGCCAAGCGCTGCCATCATGGTGGTCACGCCTATCGCATCGTCCGGCAGTGAATGTGGAACAAAACCCCACAGCACAACCGACCAGTTAACTGAGCCGTTTAAGCTCGCACTGACCACGACCCAGCCAAAACTAACAACAATCAGAAGGCTCAGAATTTTGATGCCGTTTTCAAATAGACGGACCCCGCTAGCACCCTTGCCATAATTCCAGACGGTGGTCGCACACCCGATCCATACCAGCACCGCAAGACCAAATAAATAAACCTGCCTGCCAATATCTTCTCCCTCGCCCTTTAGTGAAAAGCTGAAGGCAACCTCGATGGCCTCTTCCAGCATTCCAGCCGCAAGCGGGTAATGAGAAAAACCCCAGATGATGCTGGAGCCCAATGCGGCGATGGCCCAAAGCCAGGCCAGGCCTGGTGAAAGATGTTCCTTCATCGCAACAAAAGGTCTTTGACCCGTCGATAGCGTCTGGTGTGCGAGTGCGAACAACATGATGCAACCGATGATCATCGCCACGGGTTGCACCCAGAGAAATTCGAAGCCAAACATGGCGCCAATCGATAACGAGGTAATGGCTGACCCACCGCCCAATGTCATCGCACCTTGAAGCCAACCGGGGCCTCCATTTTCAATATGTTTTAAGACCGAGGCCATCAGTAAGACTTCTCCATATCAATTTCCACTTTCAGGTCCTTAGGCGTGCGAAGCGAAGAACCACGAATTTTTTCCTGAAGTTTGGCTTCATATTGATTTGCATCTATCGGCAAGGTGACCGCTCTGTTGGTCCATTCAGAAAGCAAAATCCCATTCGCCATCTGCAATGAACCAAGCCCCTGATCACCGGATGTCAGTAATTGGGCACCGGTTTCTATCGAATCAACAAAATTCTGCAGTACTGCCGCGTGTTGATTGGATTCCCCAGAAATCTCGACCGTCTCCCCTTCGAATTCAGGCATACCGAACATCTCATGGGTTGTTCGACAATGCGACTGAACGCTTTCGCTAGATCTCAACACTTCAATCACACCCTTTTCGAAGACAAGCGAGCCTCGGTCACCGACAATTTCGATACGGTTTACTCCGGGTGCTTCGCCGCAGGACGCGGTGAGCGTCCCCGTCGCCCCATTCTCGAAGGTCATGAGGGCGCTAACCTCATCTTCGACATCTATATCGTGATACTTACCAAAGCTGACGTTCGCCGTTATCGAGTTTGGCAACCCTACGAGCCACTGCAGCACATCAAGGTTATGGATGCACTGGTTAATCAGCAGACCGCCACCTTCACCGGGCCAGGTGCCGCGCCAACTGCTCACCTGGTAGTAGATATCAGGTCGATACCATGCGGTCATAGTCCAACTGACCCGTTGCAGGCTGCCGATGGCATCGTCGACAAGTAACTGCTTCAACTTCGCATAGGCGGGATGAAATCTCTGGTTGAGCATGACGGCAAACTTCAGATCATCCGGCACGCGCGCCAGAAGCGTTTCTGCCTGAAGCATCGACATGGCAATGGGCTTTTCCATCACGACATGGAAACTGTGTTCAAGGGCAGCCTGCGCCACTTCAACATGGCTCATTGTTGGTGTGGCGATGAGCACTGCATTAATGTCAGCATCGCTGAACATCTGACGGTAATCTACGAAGTGAGGCACGCCTGTTACCAGATCCGGCGTTGATCTGGATGCGGTAGCGGCAAGTGTCGCACCTGTGACCTTGCCTGAATCCAGCAATTGAATGTGCTGACTACCGATATTACCGGTTCCAACAACACCGAACCGAACAGCCATCTAGTCTGATATGCGAGGTAGTTCTACCCCGCCCTGCACGGCGACACGAACGGCATTAACCTTGCCGTCATCACCCCAAACAAACTCGACCCTGAAATCACGTGGCTCAAAGAAAAAGTGATCCTCTTTGTCTTCACGCATAGATCCATTGAAGAACACGGATTGCACCATCAAATTACGTCCGTCAAAGCTGAACTTCAGGGTGAAGGCTCCACCCCCATAGGTACCTGCATACCGACGATAGTGCGTGTTGATTTCAAGGTCCGCCAGTTCAGCGGCCGTCCACAAACTTACCCTATCGGTCGTTTCCTGCCGTATCTGATGTATAAATGCCGGTTCGATAGCGCGCCCAGAATGACCCCAGGCTCGATGCAGATAGGTGAGCAATCCGCTGGCGGTTTCATCGTCGAATTCCGCTATAGCGCTGTGGCCTGGCATAACACTATTCCAGACTTCGCCCTGAACTGAAATGGGTCCTTGCAATCCGTGTAGCACGATCCTGGCTAACCGTTCGCTAGGTCCTGTGACCCATTCTGACTCGGCCAGTGTTGGCGCTGTCGAAGTAATACCCTTGCCGTCACTGCCATGGCAGATGCCACATCGGCTCCGATAATAGTCCTCTCCCTTTTTCTTTCTACGTTGTTGTAAGGGCGACAGCGGTTTCGCATCAGCAGCAAGATCATCGCCTTTCCAGGTAAATGCTCCTCGCACCTTCGAGATTGCAGGCCAGAGCCCTTCCGGCGGATCAGTGAACAGGCTATGCGGTTCGGCCAGAACAACCCGGCTGAAAGATTCATCTCGGGTCACTTCAAACAGGCCATTCAACATCGCTTCCTGCATCCAGTGTTGGTCCTGTTGCATCACGTGATCAAGCAGTACATCGCCATTTTTCTGCTCGGCCCTGAATGACTGGCTGATTAAGTCCCTGACAAAACCGGCCGATTGTTCTTCAGCTTTACCCCAGCCTTTTTCTAATATCGCGTCAATAAGTGCCAGTTCGTTACCGCCACTGGCAGCCTGAATGGCCATCCGCCTCATTCCATCTGTATCATTTTTCACCAGACTGCTCGCCAGGTATTCGATCACGTCGTCACGATGATTGCTGGCGGCCAGATACATGGTGGTGTGATGCACCATCGACGAATCGCTGGACTGAGTCGCCATTTCTAACAGTTCTTCCGCAGAGAGCAGTTCATGGCCTGCCTTGATTGCCGCCAGCTGAATTGATGCGCTATCGTTCGCCAGTGCTTTCAAGAGTGTGGGACGATTGAGCGTGCCACGACCATCCAGTGTCCAAATAGCATGAACCGCAGCATGCTCATCATCCTGCGTGACAAGCCTGCGTAACCCGCGGTCAATAGCTCGACCCTTTTTGCGCAGTAACAATCTCTGCGCTGTATCGCGGACCCAGCCATTTTCTGCTTCCAGACTTCTTAACAATTTACGCCCACTTGAAGGAAACTGAGGTCGCGCCGTCGTCGAAGCACCCTCGACTGCGGTGATCCGCCAAATCCGGCCCATGCCAATCGGTTCATCCAGTCCTCGTGACAGGGCCTGCGCACGCAGCTCATCTGACAGAAATATCTGATCCTGAATAATACCGCGATACATATCAACAACATACAACGCACCATCAGGTCCCACGTCGACATCGACGGGGCGAAACCTTTCGTCTGTCGATGCCAGAAATTCCCGCTGACCCCATTTTTCGTCTTCATAAAGAATGTGATCAGTGCTGGCATGCAGACCTTCACGCTTCAGACGCAACTGAACTACAACATTACCCGCGGGCTCAGCGACAAAAACATCCTGGTTATAGGCTGCTGGAAACTGGTCTCCTCGATAGTAGACCATGCCGCTGGCAGACGTTGGTTTGTTTAGTCGACCATCTTCTCTTAGCACGCCGGGTACATAAGCACGGTTAACACCGGGGTTAACCCTGACCGCAAATACCTGATCTTTCTTACTGACCTGTATGTTGAGCCCAGGCCCTCCGGCGTTGCCCGCCGCAATGACCGGTTGAGCATCGTAAACATCACCCAGCAGGAAGTTGGAATTTGTGTTGTAGTAAAGCAGGCCCTGGTTATCCTGCGAGATACCCCATTGACCCCGAAATAACGTGGGCTCAACGACCAGCTTACCGTTACGGATCTGCATTCGCCGACTGGACTTTGCATTGTAAATCCAGTTGTCGATAGCCAGCAGCAAACCATTTTCTCCATGCTCAACATTGCCCGGCTCATCTGCATAGTTGGAAAGTCTGATCTTTTTCTGGCAGTTGATATCTTTCGATGACCCACTGTGAGTTGGACAGAGCCAAAGATTCGGTGGTTCGCCGATTAAAAGGCCCTCGTTAACAATGGCGATTGCCCTGGGAAGCACCAATTGATCAAGCAGCACCTCGCGCTGATCAAATTTACCATCGCCATCGAGATCACGAAGCCTGACAACACTGCCAACAGGGTCCGTGTCGTCGGTGCCATAGGCATCTGGCATGAAACCCCGCATCTCTACGGTATAAAGATCACCTGCCTCATCCCAGGCAATAGCAACCGGGTCCTCAACGAGTGGTTCTGACGCGACCAGTTCAATGTCAAATCCTGGTGCAATCGAAAACGCCGCCAAAGCCTCGGCAGAGTTCAGCTCAGGCGCAGGTGGTGTTTCCAGGGTGAGATAAAATGGTTTTTCATCAGCCCATGCTAACGGGGCTGTCAACAACAGCAAGGCAAGAGAGAACGCGCGCAAGGTCAGAATGTCATCTGGTTCAGATAGGCGTAGGAACGCTCAATTGATTGCTCCGGTTCAGGTGGATTATCACGCTCGACGAAGAAGTGTTTAGTTCCCTGAGCTATCGCCTTGCGAGTGAACGCCGGGAAATCAATCTCCCCATCACCGACATCAGCAAAATCACCCTTCGTGTCGATATCTTTCATATGACAGCTCGGGAAACGATCAGGAAACCTCGACAGGTAATCATCAAGATTGCCACCACCCTTTACGATCCAATAGGCATCCATCTGAAACCCAACTTTCCCAGGATCCGTTTGCTCCAGCATCAAATCGTAAGGCACCACACCATCAATCGGCGCGAGTTCCCAGTTATGATTATGATAGCCGAACAAGATGCCGTGTTCTGCGCAGAGATCACCCGCCTGGTTTAATAGATCAATATTTCGTTTCACCTGATCCATTGTTGCAAAGTGTTCGGGCATCATTGCCGGTAAATTCAGGTACTTCTGCCCGAGATGCTCTGCATCGCCAATAGAGTTGTTCACGTTCTCCAGCAGAAATTCAGGTTTGCTGCGTTCACGAAAAGCCTGGTACGCCTCATCCCGTGGCAATTGCAGAAAACCTTCCGGCAAAACCGGGGTAATTCTGCCGACAGGGGCACCGAGGTTATTCTTTGCCAGCAGTTGCTGTACGTAACCGGCCTCTCGTCCAAGAAACCCCATGGCAGAAAATTCGACCTGGTCGTAACCAATCTCTGCAACTCTGGCCAGGGTGCCTTCGAAATCTTTTATCATCATCGAGGTGACTGTCGAAAGTTGTAAGCCGATATTCTCGAGCTTGCTGATCTCCAGAGCCTCCTGTCGAACGAGGTGCTGACTACAGGATCCGAGAAACCCAGATGAAAGCACCACTCCCGATGTCAGATAAAGAAAGTCTCTTCGCAGCATAATGATACCCGATCATTTTTTAGAAATTGAATCCTACCTCAATTCCCGCATAAGTTTGAGCTCCTCGAGGAACCACATGAGCGTAAACGGGTGTTCCGCCCCATAGCCCACCAACGTTACCAAGACCGGTAACAAATTCTTCATCAGTGACATTGTTGGCAAACAGGGTGATTTCGTATCGCTGATTTTCGCGCTCGACAAGGCCGATGCTGAGATTCAACACACCATAACCATCCTGCTCTGAACCAGGGTCAGCCAGAAGCGAAAAGTTTACGTCGCTCTGGTACTGGTACGACAGATTGAAAAAACCATCAAATGGCATACTGGGCAGCGGCTGAAAGTACTCGGCACTGAGCGTCATCTTGAAGTCTGGTGAATTATTCAAATCTTTTCCGCCGAGATCCTGTGAATTTCTGCCAGTTGCCGCATCCGTCGAACATCCCAGCGAGTCAGTTTGTCCTGTCCAGCAATCCGCACCGGAGAAAGATTTAATTTCAGCATCAACGTAAGCGAAGCCGCCCACTAGCCGCAAGTTCTCAGAAATCAGTGCCTGAAAATCAACTTCAACACCCCATGTTTCCAATTCACCTACGTTGGTGATCCCGAGTTCTATCACACCATCGACGATACGTGCCTGCTGCGCCTGAAAATCATCATAACTTGCAAAGAAAATGGTCGGGTTCAACTGCAGTCGACCGTCAAGGAAAGTGCCCTTAAAGCCAAATTCAAAAGACGTGGAATCCTCAGATCCGACGGGGTTATCCGAAGTACTCTGACGGAAACTAGAGGAAATATCGTATCCCTGGCCTTTATAACCAACCGAGAAAGAAGCGAACAACATCAAATCGTCACTGCTATAATGTTGAATACTGACCTTTCCTGGCGTCGCATTTTCTTTGTCATCGCCTTTAAAACGCAAGCCCGACAACGCGTTGTCAAAATCGTGAGAAATTTCTTCTCGATTAAGTCGAAGGCCTGCGGTGATATCGGTCCGTTCGCTAATGCTCCAGGTACCCTGCGCATACATCGCCAGGGACTCGGTGCCTGTTTCAGCAACCCAGTCGGCGGAAAAAATAGGCCCGCGAGCAAAATCTCGATCATATTGAATGTCGGAATAAAACAAACCCACAACATACTCAAAATCGTCAGAAGCTGGTGAAACCAGCCGAAACTCGTGGGATAGTGATTCCAGCTCGAAGCCACCACCCTGATTGATACCTCCGGAAAGCGCCCCTCCGGTGAAAAGGCCCAAAAGGTCGAAATCCGTTCCGTCGACGTCAGTCGCGACTTCGTAGTCCCACTCAGTATAAGAAGTTACGGAAAGAAACTGATACTCGCCGAAATCTGCCTCAAACCTGAGTCCCATGCTATCGCTACTAGAGTCATCCCAGGTCGGATCATCCACCGCGACCCTGTCGTTATCTTCTGAAGCAGTCACACTGGTGAGCACGACATCGCGAGGCACTGCTCCCAAAAAGTTCGCTCCTGCAGGCACATCTCGATAAGGGCGGTGGCAACAACTGGACTCAGACTCGCTGTGCTCAATACTAAATGTGGTGGACAAGGTGTCGTTGATGTCCCAAACCAGCTTTCCCCTAACGCCACTGGACTCACTACCATTCACATCAGCACCGTTGTTCATGTTTTTTATGTGGCCGTCTGATCGGTCTTTATCAAAGGCAGACAACCGAAAACCAACGGTGTCACTGAGCGGCCCGCCAATTGTTGCGTTTATCGACGTTTCGTCATCGTCCGTTGTGCTGACACGAACCCTGGCACTGAACTCATCACCGGGTGAATTCGTGGTGATGTTGATTACACCCGCTGAGGCACTTTTCCCAAACAGCGTGCTTTGCGGCCCCCGCAGTACTTCAACGTGATGAATATCTGAAAGATCGGAAAATGCCTGTGCCGAGCGAACCACCGCGACGTCATCAACAATAATAGAAACGCTGGGATCGATATTGGTACTGAAGACGTTAGTGCCTATCCCCCGCAGGCTGAAACCACTGTTCGTGGCCCAGTCTCCCCGGTTCATAGTCAAGGATGGTGAAATCTTGGTGAGATCCGTGTACTCATCAATCCGCATTGCATCAATCGTGCGGGCGTCAACTACGCTGATCGCGACCGGGACATCTTGCACACTTTCTGCACGCTTAGTTGCCGTTACGATGACCTCTTCAATCATCAGTTCTTCTGCAATAGCACTCACGGCCAGTGTCGCCGCCATAATGCCTAATAACATGCCTTTCAGTTGTCTTCCCCACATATCCGCTCCAGCCAGTTTAGTTACAGCAAGGTAATTTGGTCAGGCCAATTAGCCATCAAGCCAATTTAATAAATGTAATATGGGAAGTCAACAGCACGTATACTCCGCTCCTATGGCATCAGATCAAAAAATACATTGCGCCTTGTGGGCAGGAATTTTTGCCGTGTTCGCTATCATGCAACTGGATGATCCGGACCCCATCCTCTGGGCCAGTATCTACTTCGTCTGCAGCGGGCTCTGGATTGCCGAGTGGGCCGGTATCAGAAAAAATTGGGCGATCCATGCGGTCATACTAGTCCTTGTATTCTGGATGGGGACTCTCGCCCAGGGGCCTGTTGATCTCATCAATTTCGGCGACCCCGGTGACCTCATGGCCCAGATGTCGCTGGATAAGCGATATATTGAAGAATCCAGAGAGTTTATTGGTCTTGGGATCTGCACCATGAGTCTTCTCATCCTCACCTTTAAAACCCCGCCGCCGGGAAAGTCGGCTAACTGAGGTCGATGGGTACTACGGCGCCGCGATACTGAATGACCTGAGCGGCAAAACGACGCCCCTTTCTCGCAGCTTCGAGTATCGATTCACCTTTAATCCTGGCGGACAAATAGCCACCATTGAAGGAATCACCTGCGCCGGTTGTATCGACAACCTTCTCAACCTTTACTGCAGGGACCGCTATAGGCGCTTCCACCATTCCCGGTTCAGCCATCACCAGGCTACCCTGCCGTCGATAACCAGTCAAAAAATTCAGCAAATCCTTGAGTGCAGCACACTTATAGAGAGAGCGTAATCCCACTAAAATAAAGCAGCTCAAATTTTTCTAATTCGTGAAACAACTGCACCGCCTGTTGCCTGTCATCAAAGAGCTAGCGGGCTGGTGAATTATCGCGCCAATAAAGAAAGCGACGCTCATGAAACTGTAAAAGGTTGGGGTGTCCATCCGCTGTGCTTTGTTGGTGTACTGCGGATGTTGTAGGCTATCTTCGGTATGGAAATTCGAGGCAATCTAAATGGGTAGCAGCATTCGTGGGATTCTGGTTGGTCACCCTGTCATCCCCGTTGTGACGATAGACGATGAAGACAGGATCGTCCCGGTGTGTGAGGCGCTGTTGGAAGCAGGCATCGGTGTTATCGAGATAACCCTTCGCACAGATGCATCCTTGAATGCTATAGAAAGAGTATCGACATCACTTCCCGAGCTAGTGGTTGGTGCTGGCACCGTCACCAATGTGGAAGCTATTAGGAAAGCAAGGGATGCAGGTAGTCGGTTTCTGGTGACACCGGGACTAACGGAAAATCTGCTGAAAGCCATCGTGGAATCGGGCTTGCCTTGCCTGCCAGGAATATCGACGGCGGGCGACATAATGCGGGGGCAGGAAGCCGGCCTGGATACCTTCAAGTTTTTCCCTGCAGAAGCAGAAGGCGGCGTCGCGAAACTGAGGGCCCTGGCGGCACCCTTTGGCGACGCCAGGTTCTGCCCAACGGGGGGAATCAGCATCGACAATATGATGACTTACCTGTCGCTTGACTGCGTTTTCTCAGTAGGTGGTACATGGATCGCGCCGACCGACCTGATCGCTGCGGGTGCCTGGGCTGATATCACACGACTGGCTAAAGAAGCTTTAGGTCAAGCGAGCGAATCGTCTATCGTCTAGATTAATAACGGCATTTACACTCTTATTGGTCTCAAACCCGACATTACCCGATGACCAATATGCGACAATGATGTGGGTTCCCTTCAGGGTTAGATTCAATAATTTCAAAAAATGGCAAAACTACCTGAGGCTTTGGCAATCAGTTTTTCACCAGAGCGAATCTCACTTTCAAGAATAGCAACACGCTTACCGCGCTTGATTACTTGAGAATGACCAATCAGATCCGAATGACCTGCCGGCCTCAGATAGGTGATCTTTATTTCAATCGTCGCACATCGCTCTTCTTCTGGCAGAATGGATGTTAACGCTCCCCCCATACTATTGTCCGCAAGCGAATAAATCACACCGCCGTGCACGACATTGTTGGGATTTAGCAGACTTTCGCTAAACGAAATCGAACACGTACATTGCCCATCGTCTTTAGAGTCAACTTGCATGCCGAGCAGGTCCGCGAACGGATGAGCTGGTTCAGTCTTATTCATTAAATATCCTCAGTAGCTTAACCGATAGCGAAATTTGACCACAAGACGGTCAACCACGGGCTCTGTCAGGGCATCCCTGAACAGCTGATCGAAGCTATCGTCGCCCCGATTGGGCAGATTGCTGCCTCTTGTGTAGACAATAAACAGATCCGACAAAGGTGCGATCTCCCATCGATATCTCAGCTGCGCTGTCAGGCGGCTGATCGTAAAGTCATAGTCCGGCCCGGCAATTCCATTGGTCAGCCGTATCAGGTCTCCACCACCATCAGGTACGCGGTACAGGTTCTGCGCATCTGCCTGAATACCTACCCATTGCATCGAGAACCTGAGTTGCTGTTTCGCCGTTATGAAAAATTCTGCCGCGACACTTGGCTGCCACTGCCGCGCATCGTAAGTGCCAAGAACATTGCTATCGAGATGAATCAACCAGTCGTCTGTTCTTCTGTAGATGAAATCAAGATCAAAAGACAATCTATCCACAGGCTTGTAGGTAATCCCCCCCTTCGCGGCGAAAGTCACGCCACCTAACTGTTCAAGCATGGCGCTGGAGGCAAAACTGGCACTGATTTTTCTGCTGGTGTCCGTGCCGTACTCGAACTCGAGAATACCACCCGCTGATGTCCGGTAATCTCCATTTCCCTTGGTCGTTCGATCATCCCATTGCGGCGGTCTGTATAATGCGGTCGTCGTAAACTGACTGCTGTTTTCTAGCACCAGTGTATTCCTGTAATAGACCGAACTGCGAACCACCCGGTCATCCGTATTCGTCTCGTGTGATAAGGTCAGGCCTTGGAATGTTTGCCTATACCTGGGGTGATCTGAATTCGTGCGATTGTAGGTGTACCGGTAGGTGATAACATCGTTTCTGCGTATGAACCCCAGATTGTTGATTTCAAGCTGATCATCCAGGTAATCAAAACTGAAACGATGCAACCGACCTTGCCTCGGAATATAGTTGACGTCAAAGTAACCCCCTTTGCCTGTCACATCTGAAACGTCACTGTAAAGTAACTGGGCATCCCAGATGACCTTGCTATCAGGTGTACGGTAGTGCAGGTCTACACCATGG
>Ga0315319_10000554_pt1 | contig 12035 bp, 9 predicted proteins | sample M1500m3416metaG_FD_203463 | JGI IMG/M metagenome (GOLD analysis project Ga0315319, IMG submission 203463) | Ammonia-oxidizing marine archaeal communities from Monterey Bay, California, United States - M1 500m 3416 | ecosystem: Environmental > Aquatic > Marine > Intertidal zone | place: USA... | reverse complement strand
GAGCAGGCCGACCGCGGCGTGTGGACCGTTCTCGCGTGTGTACCGGGTGAAGCCGGTCAGGTCGGCGAAGCAGAAGGTCCGCTCGATGGACAGGTGGGCGGTGTCGGGTAGGTCGTCAGGATGTTCGGTGCCGCTGCCGGGTCGGGCCTCGGCCCATTCGCGGGCGGGGGTCGTCTCGGGTGCCACGGCACCATCGAACCACGTCCGGGTCCCCATCCGGTGTCGCTTTACCCGGTTTCGACGGATTCGCGGCCCTTTGTGGGCGTTGCGGGCCCTGCCGGGCGGTTTTGGGTGGGCCGCTTCAGCCGACCAGGTCGGCGACCTCGGCTGCGGTCTCAGTTCCCGACCGCACGCACGCCGGTATGCCCACGCCGTGGCGAGCCGCCCCGGTGACAACGAGGCCCGGTGAGGCGGCCAGGGCCGAGTCCACTTCGGCCATCAGGTCAGGGTGTCCGACCGGGAACTGGACCAGCGAGCGGGGCCAACGCGTCAGTCGGGCCACGACCGGCCGGGCCTGCACGCCCAGCGTCGTCGCCACGTCAGCCGACAGTGCAGCGGCCAGCCCGGGGTCGTCCAGGGCATCGTGGCGCTCGTCGTCGATGCGGCCGCAGGAGACCCTCAGGATGGTGTGGTCGGGGTCGTCCAGGTGTGCCCACTTGCTACCGGCGAACGAGCAGGCTGTCATCAGCAGCCCCTCGCCACGGCCCACGAGGAACCCGCTCTGGTCCTCGGGTACCTCCAGGTCGGCGCGACGCCAGGCCATGGTGGCGACCACCACCGATGCATGTCGCAGCCCGCCCAGGGCTGATGCGGCCTCCGGGGCGTGGGGGGCCACCAGCGTCGCGGCCACATGGGCCGGGGTGGTCACCACCACGGCGTCGGCCCCCATTGTCGTGCCGTCAGAGCCGCACACCACCCAGCCGTCGTCGGACCGTTGGATCCCCGTGACCTCCACCCCGGTCCTGATCCGGTCGCCCAGCCGGCCCGTCAACTCGCCGATGAGGCGGCCCATTCCGCCCGCAGGCGCATTGAAGACCGGCGCTGTCGGGTCGGTCTCCCGACTGGCGTGGCGGAGTGATGCCAGCAGGCCGTCGGGGCTGCGTGCCGCCGCCAGCAGCCCGGGGGCCATGGTGGTGCAGCTCAGGTCATCGGCCCGCCCGGCGTTCACGCCACCGATGAGCGGGTCCACGAGGCGTTCGAACACGGCGTCGCCCACACACGCCCTGACCACCCTCCCCACGCTCAGGTCACCAGCCGGAAGGGGGGCATCCGGTCGACCGGCGCCGGCCAGACGCTCCAGGTCGGCGTCTGGCACGAGGCCCGGGGCCACGGTCGTCGGGTCCAGGGGTACGCCCAGCACGTTGGGAGAGGGGATGGGCCTCAGGTGGCCGTCCAGCCAGAGCGAGGCCCTGCGTGCTGACGGGGCGACCAGCTCGTCGGCGAGGCCCAGCTCCGCACACAGGTCGGCGGCCCACGGCACCCGGACCAGGAAGGCGTCGGCCCCCTCGTCGACGTCCATGCCGATTCCGACCAGTGGGGTGGTTCGGAGCTTGCCCCCGGTGACGGTGGAGGCCTCCAGGACCGTGACGTCCAGGTGCGGGTGGTCCACGACCAGGCGGTGGGCGACCGTCAGGCCGGTGATGCCCGCCCCGACCACCACGATCCGGCGCCCGGCCACGGGTCAGCTTCCCCGGTTATGGGCGTGGACCTGGTCCACGACGTGGGCCAGGACCGCCGGATCCATCTCAGGTAGGACGCCATGGCCCAGGTTGAAGATGTGGCCCGGGTGGTCGCCGTTGCGCCGGAGCACGTCGGCCACCTCCGCCTCGACGACGTCCAGCGGACCCAGGCACACGGCCGGATCCAGGTTCCCCTGGAGGATGGTGTCGGGTCCGAGTCGGAGGCGCGCCACGTCCAGCGGAACCCTCCAGTCCACCCCGATCACGTCAGCGCCGGCATCGGCCATGAGGTGCAGGATCTCGCCGGTACCGACGCCGAAGTGGATGCGGGGAACCCCGGTGTCGGCCACGCCCTCGAACACGCGACGGCTGAAGGGCAGGACGCAGCGTTCGTAGACCGGCGGGCTGAGTGCCCCGGCCCAACTGTCGAAGAGCTGGATGGCAGATGCCCCGCAGTCGATCTGTGAGCGGAGGGATGCAATGGCCATGTCGGCCAGCCGCTCCATGAGGGCGTTCCACAACTCCGGATCGCCCAGCATCATGGCCTTGGTGCGTCCGTAGGTTCGCGACGGCGCTCCCTCTATGAGGTACGACGCCACGGTGAACGGTCCGCCGGCGAAGCCGATCAGCGGCACGGACCCGTCGGCGACCACCTGGCGCACGGTTTCCAGCACGTAGGGGGTGTCGGTCTCTGGTTCCAGCGGTCGCAGGCGTTCCAGGTCGGCCCTGCACTCGAACGGCCGGTCGATCACCGGGCCGACGCCGGGTCGGACGTCCACCCCGAAGCCCACGGCATGGGCCGGTACCACTATGTCGGAGAACAGGATGGCGGCGTCCACCCCGTAGCGCCTGACAGGTTGGAGCGTTATCTCCGTGGACAGGTCGGCATCGGCGATGGTGTTCAGGATGCTTCCGGAACCCCTGATGGCCCGGTACTCGGGAAGCGAGCGACCCGCCTGGCGCATGAACCAGACCGGCGTGCGGTCATGGGGTTCCGCCCGGCAGGCAGCCAGGAACGGCGAGTCCGAATGCGGTGTGGTCACGTGGTGACGCTATCCAGCAGCCGTCGGGCAGTGGCCGCATCAGGGTGGCTCAGCCGGGCCAGAGCCGAGACCCGTGCCGCCTCGCACACCTCCGGGAGCCGCTCGTCGGAGCGGTCATTGCCGGAGCGACCGGCCAGCTCGGTGACGGTGGGTTGCAGTACGAGCACGGTCGTGCCCCTCCGTCGGATCGCCTCCACCTCGCGGCGCAGGGAGCGGCCGTGCCAGGCGCTGGCGAGACCTACCCCGCTGCCGATCGTGCCGCCGACCGTCCTGGAGGAGGACACCACCACCAGGTCCAGACCGAGTGTGGCCACGAGGTCGGCGTTGGTCGTCGAGTGCACACCGCCGTCCACCAGGCGCCTGCCGTCGATCTCGACGGGGGCGAACCAGCCGGGCACGGCGGTCGAGGCCTGGACCGCGGATCCGAGGTCGGCGTCGATGTCATCGCGGCCCAGGACCACCCGCTTCCCCGAGTCCAGGTCAAGGGCGCAGATCCAGGTGGGTTGTTCCGGCCACCTCCCGGGGTGGATCTCCCGGGTGCGGGCGCCAAGGGGCGAACCGTCGTGGGAGCCGACCGGAAGCAGGCCCGCCAGGGAGACCACCGGTCGGGGGCGGCCGGTCGAGAGGAGTTCCCGGAGCACGAGCATGGGGTTGGCGGGCAGGCGGCGGCCGGACCGGTCCAGTGGAATGTCCATGTCCAGGCGCGTCGTCACGCGGTCCACGAGCACCTGTCCGCCGGCGGACAGGGTGTCTCCCACGTAGTGGGCCCGGTGGTCTCCGGCCGAGAGGCCGGCCCGGAGGCTGGCGGCGGTGGTGGCCCCGGCGGAGGTGCCGACGACCACGTCAGATGTGCGTGGGTCCCAGGCGGTCGCCTCGGCGAGCGCGGCCAGTACCCCGGCGTGCTGGGCAGCGGCGTGGAGGCCGCCGGCTCCGAGGATGAGTCCGACCGTGGTCATGGCGGTCATCGTCGCACGTCGAAGGGCGGTTTCCGACCCCCGGAGGGGGCCGGATCACGCCCCGGGAACTGTCGATGACGGTCGGTGGCCACCCGGTAGAATCGTTCTTCGGCCGAATTCCGGGTCCCAGCCCCGGAGAGGCCGCCAGAACCGCTCCACTCACGCCCCGCTGGTACCACGATGACCATCGAACATCCCGAACTCGTCACAGAACAGGCCTACGTCGACGAGGCGTATGCCTGCCTGGAAGCGGCGCGGACCCGCGCGCTCCAGCTCACGGCGATGGTGGAGGTGGGCAGGGGCGGCACGAACCAGGCCCGTTTCGAGCGGGAGGCCATCCAGGAGTCGGTGGCGCACAGGCTCGACCAGCTGGACATGGGTGACGCATCGCTGGTGTTCGGTCGCATCGACCAGGAGGTCGATGCCGGCGGCGGGCGCTATTACATCGGGCGGGTCGGGGTCTGGGGCGTGGACCAGGAGCCGGTGCTGGTGGACTGGCGCGCACCGGTCGCCGAGCCCTTCTACCGGGCCACCGGTCCGGTTCCGATGGGCCTCAAGCGACGCCGGCACTTCGTGAGCCGGGGTCGGAGCCTGCTGGGCATGGAGGACGAGCTGTTCGGTGACCTGGATCGATTCCGTGACGACGACCGGAACAGGCTGAGGGGCGAGGGCGCCCTGATCCTGGCGCTGGAGACCGCCCGCACCGGTCGCCTCGGCGACATCGTCGGAACGATCCAGGCCGAACAGGACGAGATCATCCGGGCGGAGCTTCCGGGCGTGCACGCCGTCCAGGGTGGGCCCGGAACCGGCAAGACGGTCGTCGCACTGCACCGCGCCGCATACCTGCTCTATACGCACAGGTTGCCGCTGGCCGGGCAGGGCGTGCTGGTGGTCGGTCCCAACCGGCTGTTCCTCGCCTACATCGAACAGGTCCTTCCGTCACTCGGCGAGGCCGGCGTGGTGCTGGCGACGCTGGGCGACGTCGTCGGTGGCGTCAGGGTGGACGATCGCCGCGAGGTTGCCGAGGTGGGCAGGCTGAAGGGCGACCTGCGCATGGTCCGGTTCGTGGCCCGTGCCGCCCGTACCCGCCAGAGGGCGCTCCGCCACGACCTGAGGATCGGATACGGGCTCCAGTGGTTGCGCCTCTCGACGTCGGAGTCGCAGTTGATCGTGGACGAGGCGAGGCGCCGCTACCGGACCCACAACGCAGCCCGCAAGTTCGTGGAGGCCGAGTTCTTCGTGGCGTTGGCGGCCAGTGGCCGTGGCGACCTGGATCCCGGGGCCGTGCAGGAACGCGTCCACGGGGAGAGGGCCATCCGGGAGGCCCTGGAATGGATGTGGCCGGTGCTGACGCCGGCGGAGCTCCTGAACGACCTCTTCGGTTCGCAGGCGCTCATCCGTGCCGCAGATCCGGGCCTCACCCCGGCCCAGGTAGGGGCGCTCCACCGGGAGCGCGTCGCCGAGCCCGACGAGCTCCTGTGGACGGCATCGGATGCCCCCCTCCTGGACGAGGCCCGGGCCGTGCTGGGTGCCAGGCCGGGTCAGCGCCAGGCCGATGCCGTGCGTACCTACGGCCACATCGTGGTCGACGAGGTGCAGGACCTCTCGCCGATGGACCTGCGAATGCTCGGCCGGCGGTCCCTGAACGGTTCCATGACCGTCGTCGGTGACATCGCCCAGGCCACCGGTGCCTGGGCCCACGACGACTGGGACTCGATCCTCATGCACCTTCCCGACCGCCGGCCGGCGGTTCGCCATGAGCTGACCGTCGGCTACCGGATCCCGGGCCCCCTCATGGACCTGGCGGCAGGCGTGCTGGCCGAGGCTGCGCCGGACCTGGCTCCTCCGCGTTCCGTCAGGGCCGAGGGTGACCCGCCGCGTTTCGTGAGGTTGGCGGGCGACAGCGGTTCGGGCCTGGATGGCCTGGCCGAGGCGATCCGTTTCGAGTTGGAGGCGGTGGGGGCTGGAAACCTGGCCGTCATCGCAGCCAACTCCCAGACCGCCGAGGTGGAGGACGCCCTGGAGCGGGCGGGCCTCCCATTCGGGCGACCGACCCGTCATGGCCTCGACGCACAGGTGGCCGTCGTACCGGTCGAGCTCGTCAAGGGCCTCGAGGTGGACGGTGCCATCGTCGTCGAGCCGGCCAGGATCCTCCGGGAGCATGCCCAGGGGCTTCGCGCCCTGTATGTCGCCCTCACCCGGGCCACCAGGCGACTGGCCATCATCCACGCCGAGGAACTCCCCGCAGTGATCGATTCCTGACCCCTGTCACACCCCCTCCGTAGGTTTCGAACAGCGAACCTCGGAGCAGTTGCTCCCCCCACCCGATGGTTGACCCGGTGGGTCGGGAGGTTGGATGATGGCGGTGGATGCAGGAGACCGGCAGCAGTTGCGGGAGCGGCTCGAGGCGACGTTGGGCGAACGCCCGGCCGAGGTCCTGATGGAGCACCTCTTCGACGAGGACGCCGCCGAGGTGGGAACCCGGTTGGCTGGGCTGGACCTGCGCCTCGACGCAATCTGCGAGCGCATGGACGCGATGGGCGAGCGCATGGATGCGATGGGCGAGCGCATGGATGCGATGCTCGTGCTCTTCGAGCAGCGTTTCGACGCGGTCGACAGGCGTTTCGACGCGGTCGACGAGCGGTTCGCCAGCCTGGAGACCCGCATCGGTGGCCTCGAGACCCGGATGGAGAGCGTCGAGGAGCGGCTGGGTCGGATGGAACCCGGGCTCGAGAAGTTGGACGACCGCATCCACACCATCCAGAACACGGTGATGACCAGCTTCCTGGTCACCACGTTCAGTTCCTGGGGGCTGGTGCTGGCCGCCATGGCGCTCACCTGACCAGACCCCGCCTGCCTGAGGAGTCCCTGCCTGCCCTACCGGGCCTGGGCAGGGCAGGAAGGCCTCCCTACTCCTGGGAGATGGCGTCCAGGATGTTCAGCCGGGCGGCACGACGGGCCGGGAGGATGGCGGCGAGCATTCCGAACAGGCCTGACACGACCAGGTAGCCCAGCAGGCTGCTGTACGGGATCGAGACGATGTCCACGAACGTCTCGGGGATGGCCGCTATGGCTGCCAGCCCGAACAACACCCCCATTCCCACGCCCAGCAGGCCCCCGAACAGGGCGATGATGACCGCCTCCCAGCGGACCATCCGACGTAGCTGTCGCCGGGTCATCCCGATGGCCCGCAGCAACCCGAGCTCGCGGGTCCGTTCGTAGACCGACAGGGCCATTGTGTTGGTGATTCCCAGCACGGCGATGAAGAGCGACAGCCCGAGGAACACGGTGATGATCGACAGTATCTGGTCGAGCCGGCCTTCCAACCTGGCACGGAGTTGGTTGCTGTCGTTCACGCTGGCCTGTGGATAGTCGTCGGTGACGGCTTCGACCACGGCGCGAGCTGAGGTCGGGTCGGCGCCCGCGGCGTAGGCGACCGACATCGAGTTGTCGGGCGACCGGGGCAGGAAGCGGTCGAAGGCGTCGTTGTCGATCACCCAGTTGCCCATCATCGTCGAGTCGTCGAAGACGGCACCCACGCTGAACGCCTCCTCGTAGCCGCCGGGGAAGCCGACGTCAACCAAAGAGCCGACGTCGACGCCGAGGTCGGCAGCGGGGTCGATGTGCAGCAGCAGCGAGAATACGGCGCCCCCGGTCGGTGGGTTGGCGGGGTCGCCGTCGACGACGCCTAGGTCCATGTGGGCGTCGATCAGTGCGAGGTCGACGCCGCCGACGTCCTTGGGGTCACCGTCGATGGTCATGCCCCCGAAGGCGAAGCGGTAGACGGCGGTCGAGGCCACCAAGTCGGGACGCTCGTCGGCGAGGCCCACAAGCCCCTCGGAGAGCTCGTCCGGGAGGCCGCCGGTCGGGCTTAACGATGCCGTGAAGACGAAGAGGTCGGCCTCGATGCCGTCCTCGAGGGCCTCTACGAACGTGGCCTTCATCGAGTCGCTGACCACGGCGGCCATGGACACGAGGGCGAGCCCGACAGTCAGGGCCGCGGCGGTGGCCGCAGTGCGTCGTGGTGATCGTCGAGCGTTGTCCCGGGCCAGGCGGCCGGGAATGCCGTAGATGCGTTGGATCTGTCGGCCCAACAGGTCGGCCACGGGTCTGGCCACCACTGGGCTGAGCAGGTACACGCCGAGGAAGGTGCCGAGGGCACCGAGGCCCAGGCTGAACAGCAATGGTCGGGTGCCGAGGTCGACGGTCATGCCGACGGCGAGGAGGGCGACACCTAGCAGGGCGACGAGTCCGCCAGCCTGGAGGCGACGGCGCAGCCCGGTGGGGGTGAGCCGCACGTCGTCGCGCAGGGCGGCGACCGGTGGGATGGACCGCACCCGTCGTGAGGGCCCGATCGTGGAGGCCACCGTCGTGCCGATGCCGACCACGGCGGCGATCACCAGCGTGCGGGGTCGGATCGGGATGCTGCCCGGGAGCTCACCGAAGCCCGTCGAGATGAGGAGGAACCGCAGGAGCATCGCCAGGAGGTAGCCACCGACCAGGCCGAGGACGGTGGCGACGGTGCCGATCACGAGCCCCTCGAAGCGGATCGAGCGGCTGACCTGACGGCCGGTGGCCCCGAGCGTCCGCAGCAGCGCCAACTCGCGTACCCGTTGGCCCAGCACGATCGAGAACGTGTTGTTGATGATGAACGTACTCACCACCACGGCGATGATGGCGAAGGCGTACAGGACCGACGAGATGACGGTGATGAACTGGTCGAAGTCGGTGCGTGACTCCTCGACCTGCTGGTCGCTGGTGATGACCTCGAGTTCAGCTTCCAGGTAGGGGGCCAGCAGGGCCTGGAACTCCTCGGGCATGGCGGACAATTCGACGAGGAATGCGCCCTTCGCTGCATCCAGCTCCGCCTGGATGGCCGACTGGACGACGTCCCGGTCGGTGCCGGGTTCGATCGTCACGTCGATCTCGTCGAACCGCCCCTCCATGTCGAGGAACTCCTGGGCGGTCAGGCGGTCGAAGGCCGAAATGTTGGCGCCGACGGTCTTGTTCTCGTCGGGATCGCCGAAGTTGACGATGCCCACCAGGACGAAGTCGCGTAGGCCGGTCGGGCTGCTGATCCGATAGGTCTCCCCGATGGTGAACCGGTGGTCCTCGGCAGTGCGGGCGTCCATCACGAACTCGGCGACGAGTTTGGGGTCGTCGTGGAGTGATCCGACCCGCTCGGGCGCCCGGCCTTCGATCAGGAACAGCTGCGAGAGCCCCGGCACCTCGGAATAGATCATCCCGAACTGCGGGGCACCCCTGGAGGGGACCGCCCGAGCCTTCTCGACGTCGTCGGCGGGGATGATGGGGATGACGTTCCACATCATGATCCGGGGATCGACCTCGGCCACGCCCGGGACATCGGCCACGACCGACTCGAGCTCTTCGGGAATGGGAAGCCTGTTCAGCCGCTCGCCCTCGCCGATCGACGTGCGGACCACGAGGTCGAGGTCGCCGGTAAGGTCGGTGGCGAGTTCGTCGAAGGTGTCGCGGATCTTGTCAGTGAGGAAGAAAGAACTGGACAAGAAGGCGACGCCGAGGACCACGGCCAGCGTGGTCAGGGCGTAGCGCAACTTGCGCCGGGCGATGTTGCGAAGTGTCAGGCGGAACACGTCGTCGGACCTGCAGGGTCGGGTGTCAGGTGGAACATCGGAATCCGGCGGTTAGCCGCCGAGTTCCCTGACGCGGTCGAAGATGGCGTCGGCGTCCGGGTCGACCATCTCGTCCACGATCCGGCCGTCGCCGAGAAACAGGACCCGGTCGGCCCGGGCCGCCGCACTTGCATCGTGCGTGACCAACACCAGGGTCTGGCCGAGGTCGTCGACGGCGGACCGCAGGAAGTCCAGCACCTCTCCGCCGGTCACCGAGTCCAGGTTCCCCGTCGGCTCGTCGGCAAAGACGATCTCGGGCCGGCCCACCAATGCCCGGGCCACGGCGACCCGCTGCTGCTGTCCGCCTGACAACTCGTCGGGACGGTGTCCCAGCCGGTCCTGGAGGCCCACGGACTCGATGACGTCGACCAGCCACGCCGGGTCCGGCTTCGTTCCAGCCAGGTCCAGTGGGAGGGTCAGGTTCTCCCTGGCGGTAAGCGTCGGGAGCAGGTTGTAGGCCTGGAAGATGAAGCCGACCTTGTCCCGCCTCAGGAGGGTCAGATCACGCTCCGAGAGCGTTCCCAACTCCACGTCGCCGATGTGCACGGTGCCGGAGGTGAGGTCGTCGAGGCCGGCCGCGCAGTGCATGAGGGTGGACTTGCCCGAGCCCGAAGGACCCATGATGGCGGTGAACCGACCGCGTTCGAACTCGACGTCCACGCCGTCCAGGGCGTGGACCTCGGTGTCGCCGGTTCCGTAGGTCTTGGTGCCGCCAGCCATGCGGGCCGCAGCTTTGGTGGTCTGGATGCTCATGGTCGCCACCCTAGGGTCAGGGCCGATCGCGTCGACCACGGGGCGATGGGAGATCCACGATGGATGCGGTGACATCGGCCACGGCGGACTGGTTCCGTCGTGCCACCCCGGACGACCTGGACCGGCTGCTGGAGTTGAACAACGAGGCCGTTCCAGCGGTGAACGAGCTCACGGCCGCCGAGCTCTCATGGTTCCTGGAGGTCGCCCACCTGTTCCTGGTGGCCGAGGACCCGGGTTCCGGCGAGGTGGCGGCCCTCCTCGTCGGCCTGGACGGGCCGGGACTGGCGTACCAGAGCCTCAACTATGCGTTCTTCTGCGAGCAGGCCCGTCGCCGACAGGACCGGTTCCTGTACGTGGACCGGGTGGTCGTCCATCCATCGGCCTGGGGGCGTGGCCTGGCGCGTGCGATGTACCGGTTGCTCACCGAATCGGCCGACGGCCACACCCGCCTGTGTGCCGAGGTGAACACCGTGCCGCGCAACGACAGGTCCCTCGGGTTCCACGAGCGGTACGGGTTCGAGGTGGTCGGCGAGCAGTCCGACGAGGCGACGGGCAAGACGGTACGGATGTTCGCCCTGGCACTCTGAGGCCGGGAGTCCGGAAAGGTCAGTCCCGGAGGATGGTGGTGCCGGCTGGTCGCCGGCCAACCGAACCACACGACCAGCAGGGCTCGGCAGGATCGCCACGCCACGCCACCTCGCAGCTGGTGCAGACCAGCCCCACCCAGTGGGATGGTTCGACGCCCGTCACCCGGGAGGGGCCCGTGGTCGACCGGTACCGGAGTGGATGGTCGAGGGCCGCCCCGTCCGGTGGGCGGTCCGGGTTCCTCGGCGTCGACCAGGGTGCCATGCGCGGCACCGTAGCGAAGGCCCGCGCGTGGCTGGGTGACCCCGGCCCGTGGCCCGTAGCCTGCATCCGGCGACCGACCCGTGCGAAGCGCACCACCCATCCGATCCAGGTCGCCTAGGAGACCCCGATGTCCGACCTGATTCCGAACCCAGACGGCTCCAGCGAGCGCCGTACGAAGTTCCCGGCCGCCCCCCCGATGGTCATCGACGCGGCGAAGACCTACTCGGCCGAGATGGTGACCTCGATGGGCACCATGACCATCCATCTGGACCCGATCGGTGCCCCGCAGACGGTCAACAACTTCGTGTACCTGGCCCGTTGGCACTACTTCGACGGCCTCATCTTCCACCGTGTCATCAAGGGCTTCGTGATCCAGGGTGGCTGCTCCGAGGGCTCGGGTAGGGGTGGTCCCGGTTACAGGTTCGCCGACGAGCTCCCGAAGCCCGGTCGCTACGAGCTCGGGTCGCTGGTCATGGCGAACGCCGGTCCGGACACCAACGGCAGTCAGTTCTTCGTCATCACCGGCCCGAGCGGGGTCGCGCTGCCCCCGTCATACGCCCTGTTCGGTAAGGTCGTGAGCGGCCTCGAGGTGGCAACCGCCATCCAGGAGGTCTCCACCGGACCCGGTGACCGACCCACGGACGATGTGGTCATCGAGTCGGTGACCGTCACCGAGGCCGGCTGAACCCGCCGACGTTTCCGAACCATCCCGGCCTTCGGGGCAGGCGACCCCACCGGACCAACCAGACGAGCAAAGACCAGGAAGCTGACTATGGGTATCGAGCGTGTGGGCATCATCGGCGGCGGACAGATGGGTGGTGGCGTGGCCGAGCTGACAGCCAAGGCCGGTCTGGCCACGGTGGTCCGCGAGGTCAGCCCGGAGGCGGCCGAACGCAGCGCCGCAGGGATCCGGAAGTCGCTGGATCGGGCGCTGGAGCGTGGCAAGTTGGACGAGGCGGCACACGCCTCGGCACTCGGCAACGTCTCGTTCACCACGGAGATGGCCGACCTTGCCGACTGTGACCTGGTGGTGGAGGCGGTCGTGGAGTCCTACGAGCTGAAGGCTGGGATCTTCCGGGAACTCGACGAGGTGGTCACCTC
>Ga0315319_10000547_pt1 | contig 12054 bp, 2 predicted proteins | sample M1500m3416metaG_FD_203463 | JGI IMG/M metagenome (GOLD analysis project Ga0315319, IMG submission 203463) | Ammonia-oxidizing marine archaeal communities from Monterey Bay, California, United States - M1 500m 3416 | ecosystem: Environmental > Aquatic > Marine > Intertidal zone | place: USA... | reverse complement strand
TCTGAAGTGCTTGCAGAAATGGGTGATAAAATTGCTGCCAGAGAACAAGCAGCAGAACTAGATATTCCGACCCTTGCAGGCAACTCTTCTCCGATCAAAGACAAGGAGGATGCCCTAGAGATTGCTCGAAATATAGGATTCCCATTAATTATCAAAGCGGCGTTTGGTGGAGGAGGCAGAGGGATGCGAGTTGTTAATGAGGAAGAATCATTACCTACTCTTTTAGATGAAGCCCAAACTGAAGCCCTTAATGCTTTTGGAGATGATTCTGTGTTCATAGAACGCTTCGTTAAAAACGCTAAACACATAGAAGTTCAAATAATTGGAGATCAGCATGGCAACGTGATTCACCTTCATGAAAGGGATTGCTCTGTGCAGAGGAGACATCAAAAAGTCATTGAAATAGCACCTTCAATTAACATTCCTGATAACATTAGAAAAGAACTCTGTAATGCAGCAGTTAAAATTGCTCAGTCCATAAAATACGACAATGCTGGCACAGTAGAATTTCTAGTAGATACAGATTCACAGGAATGGTTTTTCATTGAGATGAACCCGAGGATACAGGTAGAACATACCGTCACCGAAGAAATCACAAATATCGATATTGTAAGAACTCAAATCTTAATCGCTCAAGGACATGAAATGCACTCTAAAGAGGTTGCTATGCCTGCCCAGGATAAGATCGGTAGAAATGGAGTCGCAATTCAATGTCGAATAACAACAGAAGATCCAGAAAACAAATTCACACCTGATACAGGTAAGATTCTTACTTACCGGTCAGCTTCAGGTCATGGAATCAGACTCGATGGCGGATTAGGAACTACAGGCGCAACAGTAACGCCTTTCTATGACTCAATGTTAGTCAAACTTACCACGCATGCTCCCACATTTGACATTGCAATACAAAGAGCCAGAAGAGCATTAAGAGAATTCAGGATACGTGGAGTTAAAACCAACATACCGTTCCTCTTAAATGTCATTAGCAATGATAAATTCAGCTCTGGAAATGCCACCACCAGACTAATAGATACCACTCCCTCTCTATTTGATTTCAAGCCCAGGAAAGACCGTGCCACAAAACTACTGAATTTTCTAGGAGACGTAATCGTTAACGGCAACCCAAATGCAAAAGATCAGACTCCTACAAAAAAGTTTGCCACAGTAAGAGTACCAGAACCAGATCTGCATGAGCCAATACCCAAAGGAACAAAGGACTTACTCAATGAGCTCGGACCTGAGAAGTTCTCTGAATGGATATTGGAACAGAAAGAACTTCTAATTACCGACACTACTCTGCGTGACGCTCATCAGTCATTATTAGCAACACGAGTAAGAAGCTACGACATGCTCGCCATTGCTGATGCCATTGCAACAAAAACACCTTCACTATTCTCACTGGAAATGTGGGGAGGAGCAACGTTCGACTCGTCAATGCGGTTCCTAAAAGAAGACCCATGGCAAAGACTCACACAACTGAGAGAAAAAGTTCCCAACATTCTTTTCCAAATGCTTTTCCGAGGATCCAATGCTGTAGGATATTCAAATTATCCGGACAACGTGGTCAAAGGATTCGTTCATCATGCAGCCGAACGGGGAATGGATATTTTTAGAATCTTTGATTCACTAAATTACACTCCTAACATGATAGCGGCAATGGAAGCAGTTCGTGAAGCTGAAGGCTCAATTTGTGAAGCCGCTATTTGTTACACCGGCGACATTCTCGATGAAAAAAGAGACAAATATTCTTTGAAATATTATGTTAATTTGGCGCATGAATTAAAAACCATGGGCGCTCATATCCTCTGCGTTAAAGACATGGCAGGACTTTGTCGACCCTATGCTGCAGAGAAACTAGTACGAACACTCAAGGAAGAGGTCGGACTCCCAATACATTTTCATACTCATGACACTAGTGGCATTAATGCTTCCTCAATACTGAAAGCATCTGAAGCTGGAGTCGACATAGCTGACGCTGCTCTTTCTTCTATGTCTGGATCCACTAGCCAGCCATGTCTAAATTCAGTAGTTGCCGCATTAGAGAATACTGAGAGAGAATCCTCACTTGATCTACGCGATCTAGATGAATTCTCAGATTATTGGGAAGGAATTAGGAAATATTACTTCCCATTTGATACATCTCCGCCGCATGGCACTGCCGAAGTCTATTTACATGAAATGCCAGGCGGGCAATTCACCAACCTCAAAGAACAAGCAGAGTCCATGGGCTTAGGGTCTCGTTGGCCTGAAATTGCTCAATGCTATTCTGAAGTGAATGATCTGTTCGGTGACATTGTTAAAGTCACACCATCAAGCAAAGTCGTTGGTGACATGACAATGTTTTTAGTGACCCAAGGCATTAGTCCTGCCGACGTGACCAATTTACCTAAGGGAACAGCATTCCCAGAATCTGTTGTTGATATGTTGGGAGGTGGATTAGGCCAACCCATAGGCGGCTGGCCATCAGAAGTCCAAAAAGTAATCCTTGGAGGCAAGGACCCTATAACTGACAGGCCAGGCGATCATGCAAATGAAGTCAACCTTGATGAAATCAGGGAAGAATTAAAAACTAAAATTAATCGCGACCCATCCGAAGACGAGGTTTGGAGTTATTTGATGTATCCACAGGTCTTCCTCGACTTTATAGCAAGTAATAATGAATTTAGTGACCTAAGTGTATTGCCTACTCCTGCCTATTTTTATGGAGCTCAGGTCGGTGAAGAAATCAGCATCGACATCGAAGTAGGTAAAACACTCTTCGTCGAACTCGTCAATGTGGGTGAACCTGATGATAACGCTAATCGCAACGTCATTTTTGAGCTTAACGGTTCCTCTCGACACGCATTAGTCACTGACAGAACCCTCACTCCTACGGCCGTGTCACGCAAAAAAGCTGACAAGGCTGATCTGAGCCAGATCGGAGCCCCGATGCCTGGCCTCATTGCTGAACTTAATGTCAGCATTGGCAATAAGGTTGAAGAGGGTGACCCTCTGCTAACGTTGGAGGCAATGAAGATGTATACGACTGTGTCTTCTCCTCACTCAGGGACCGTAGAATCGATTGAAGTCTCTTCAGGTGACAACGTTGACACAGGCGACTTGCTTTTGATAATTGCCTAATGAGAGCCTAGTCAAATTCATTGACTATTCTTAATCTCAAAAATTTCTTTCCTGAGCTTACTGGTAGATAAATCACATTCTTCCTCGACAAGGATTCTACCACGATTTGACCAGAAGGTAATTCATTCCATTGCTTCAAGTCATCAGAAAACTCAAATATCAGTCTGTAATCGGTAGCCGCTAAACGCGTGCTGACTTCCCACTCCATTGCATTGATCTCAAATACATATCGCGGTGAGCCTATCCGGTCAAATTCGTGAGGATTTCCTCCAAGGACATATTCCAATGCGTTAATTAGACCATCTCCATCATCATCTTCATTTGGAGACCCCGTCTTTTTCGCATCCGACCACATTTTGTAGCTTTCCTCCAAAAGTATACCGTGCGGACTACCAAGATAACTACCCACTCCCCACGACTCTCTATCATTATAGCTAGCCAGATCGGTAGATAAATCAATCAACTCTAATGGATAGCCTTTACCATCAGTCTGACTATACCATCCATCATTAAATGAGAATTTACATATTTTAAATGGATAAGGCTCTGGAAATTGAAGAGCCAGTTCCTCACCACCGTTACTTAATCTTCCAGCATACTGATCAATTAAAAAATCCATCTCACCGTACCTAGAGGTAAAAGCATTCAAATCAGATGTGAGGATTATCGACTCTTTAGGTGCCAGCAATATTTCATCAAATATATACTTAATACCTTCTACAAACTTAAGACCTTTTAGATTTACAGTTTCGTCACCAATGTTCTGTAATTCAATGTACTCGTACTCAGACCCACCCAGAGGGTTATACATAATTTCAGTTATTCTTAGGGAATTATAAATTACCAAAAGCCTCTCATATTCAGCATACCCATCTGAGCCTTCAACGGGCTGAGCAACTCCAGGCGTAGGCAGTATGAATTTCTGATAGGATCCACTTTCTCCCGTCTTCCCTTCTGATAAACCTTCTATCTGTGGCCCATAAATAACAGTATCCAGCAACACCCCATCGTTGTTGATGAGCACTATTTGATCGATGTCCGTCGAAAGTTTAAACCCCTCAGGCTCAATCATTACATATTGATTAGGACCAATAAAGCTGAGCTCAGGTAACACCATTGAGTTCTTTTCAAATGCACTAGAATCAGAAAGACTCACTCCAGTTAGTTGAACAGGGAACGGTGAACTGTTTACTAATTCGATGAATTCGCCTTCATTTAATTGGCCTGGATTTGCAAGCCATTCGCTTATTCTGAGACCAGATGAATCTGCAGGTGCCGCTACTCTGTTCACTGCCCCGGGAGTGGGAACATTTAACTCCCATACGGAATCTCTACCATATCTACCAATAGAGAAATTTGCTGCCTGGTATCCATAATTAATTGAATCTAATATCTTCTCTGAATCAGATAAATATAAAGTACCTCCTTGGTCATTAATTTCTATAGAACTCTCAGAAGGATTAATCTCTATGATCAAATATCCCCACGCTGCAATTTCAGTTACACCATCAACCAGTATCCTTGAGTCTGCAGTCATAGATGAACTGACATAACAGCCATCCAAACTGATTGCATTAGGGCTTGAATTATATAGCTCAATATATGAAGGATTGGCCCCATCAGATACATAAACACCTTCATTTGATATTAAAACCTCATTCAAAATGAGCCTGCCAGGATAGGATTCAACAATTTCCCATCGATCTGATTGAGTGGGGACTTGCTGCCAATTTCCTGCGAAATCTTGACCCAAAACCTCAACCACATAAATGCCCTCCTGAAGATCTTTTAAGCGTATTTGCGCACTACGAATAGTGGCGTTTGGTGGGTTGAATCCTTCACCTATAGCAATCACTTCACTCCATTCAGCATCTTCAAATCTCCAGCGATAAGCAAAGTACCCAGGACCTCCGACCGTCAAAACTGCATCATTATCAGTCGTGATTGGAGATGGTTCACCAGATATAAATATTCCGGAAGAAACCAACGCTCCAAGGTCCTGACCGAACTTTCCAGCACCTCTTGCAGGCGATGCGGGATGCAGTTTGAAATCTTGAGATTCAGGATCAGAAAATAACGGAAGGTCAATTGTGTTTTTCTCTCCCAGATCCAAAACGCTCACTCCTTCATGATTCTTTCCAATATCTAAATCTGATAACTGCGGATCTAATAAATTTTGAAACAGTTCCAATGGTGTGACAGGATACGGAGGTTCTTTAGCATCATCCGCTCCACTAAAGATTCTCGGAGTCACTAGGATATTGTCAGTGAGGTACGCGCCTTTCCCGTGAGTCGCTCGAGAATCAGTGTCAGTAGATATGAAAAGGTTTACTACGGAAGCTACACTCGGATTGTCAAACCTGTCATTGAAATCCGGATGGATTTTATAAACGGTATTATTCTCAAAAATGGTAGCACTTTGAATCTTTAAGCTGATGGCATGATCTACGTCAGAAAAGATATTTCTCGCAATCGAGAAAGTCGCTCCAGGACCAACGTCTCCTGTAGAGATGGCATTGGCATAACCTCTGTCTGAAGTTTCATCGTCCTTGAACACATTAAGAAATACATTTTCTGACAAAAAAACATCTCCTCCAAGATCACACAATTCATCACCTGCACCGACAAAATGATTTCCAATTATTTGGACTATCGGATCAGGTCTCCACCCGCTATCAACATCAATGACATCGTTATGCCCCTTATTTTTACCAAAGAAGTTGTTTCTTATGATGTATCTACCGCCTTCTGGAATTACACCTATCCCTTTCACGTGTTCACTGATATTATCAAGACCAAGTTCAGCGGGTTTCTCTTCTTCAGTAAACATATCAGGAAACTTTGTATTCCTTATGATTACTGAAGCATCCTCAGTATAAATCATTCGTATATGAGTTCTGTTAAAGGTCACGTCATCTAGTACACATTGTGATCTAATCACCCCAATTGCTCCCTCTTCATCTTGTGCACTGTCGAAATCAGCACACATAATTAAATTATCCGGATCTAATGTGTTAACCAGTTTTACCCCTTTCCATTTGGGTGGAGCATCAGGCAGTTCTCCATCGCCTGCTTCGTTCTCTACGAATTGAGCCCCAGGGAAATGAGAGAATTGAATCCTACGTTCGGGTTCCCCTACAATTGATGCCTTGCCTTCGATTTCAACCTTAACCCCTTCATCAACATAAACTGAAACTCCTGCTTCAATATAAAAATTGACTCCATTAGGAATCTTCACGTCATCAGTAATATGGTAAGGAGAATGATCCAAAACCCAACGCACCTCACCCCCAATTTCCACATAATCATAAAACCCTACATCCTTTTCCAATCCATCCTGCGGATCTTCTACTATTGCCGGAGAATTATCTGAAAGTCTAAAGTCTCCATTATTAGGATTCCTGAAAAGAGGATCAAAATTTTGATTCTCTACCCACCCTCCTTCAACTATGGATCCATCAATAACTATATCCTCTTCATTGTAATCAGTCCGTACCGATAATCCATTTCCCCATATAATACTATTACTGATCGTATATTCGCTAGGATCATCATCGCCATTCTTATTTTCAACCTGCAACCCAATCTCATCATTTCCAGAGATTGTAACATTATCAAGCGTGACCCTAGCATCATCCTTAGCCGAAATTCCAATAGCATTATTAACTAGGAGACCTCCATTCAATTCTAGTGAAGCTCCAAACACACTGATGCCTTTATCTGAACAGTTTCTACATATAATCCCTTCAGCCAAAACATCAGCGTCAAGAGTATCGATCCCGTCATCATCCATGTACGCCACGGTAAGATTTTTCAGCATTAACGTCTGATCGGAATTTGCTTCGTGGAGATATATCGCATCGTTGTCATCAGTGACATCATCTTCTCTATAAATCCCCAGCATATCCGTTATATAAGAATCCTCCACGAGCACCCCTGTATCAAAGGTTTCAAAACCCATCACGGATCTTGCCCAGTGACATCTACGAAAGATCAAATTAGAACTAATCCCATTTTGCGCATTAGCTTGCCCGACCTTTCCTCTATTATCTGATATGGTACAATCTTCAAAAACAACACTTGAACCAAGAACTCTTAGCACCCTCCCATGGTCTGTGTGCCCTCCTCTTGGTGAATGACCGCCACGATGAATGTTTGTAAACTTAAAAACGGCTTCTTCTGATTCATCGAATAATATTTGCCCCCACACATCACCAGGGGAAGAGGCAGTAAACGTTATCGGTTCATCACTAGTACCAAGGCAATTAATGCTGCCGGCAATTATTAGGTCAGACCCAGCAGAGCTCTGCGGTTCTGAATCACCTCTCAACAGAACAATAGTACCCGGCAGAATATTTAGTAAATGGCCTTTAGGCACAGTCAAATCATCAACAATACGTACAACCCCAGACCAATTCGTTACAGACCCTTCTAACTCCCCAGACACTTCAATCGTTTCGGCATCAGGCCCCAAACTAATGATGCTTTTAGAAACCTGCTGTTGAGATCTTCTTGTTGCATTTAAAATAACATCACCCGGATCTGTGGCAGGCCCAGAAATAAGAGCACTTAGCTGTAGGTCAAAACTAATATCCGAACTTCTGTCATCACCTTGTTTTATCTCTACGGCAATAACGTTTCTTCCAGGAAGAAGCAAGTCTGGCAACAACTGCGTGAATTGCTGGAAATTCTCCGTAGGGGCATCGTCTCCATCAATCGTGTATTCATCAAAAGCCATTCCTGACTCCATATTAGAAGTCTTAAAGAATTCACTTCCATTAATGTAAACAATTGCCCCATCGTCATATTTTAATCGCATTTCCAATGAAGAAATGTTTTCCACATCATCTATATTAAATTCAGATCGGAAATATGTTGTAGCGTATTTATTTCTTGAATCTGGCCCAAAACTTAACTCAGTAGCCTCATCCCCATCACCATAACCCAGTTCGGCCCTACCACTTTCCCATCCTGTATCATTAAAATCTACACCCTTCCAAAGCACACCTTGATCCGTTCCATCATCAAGATACTTCCATACAGAACCTTCAGTAATGATCGTCATTTCCTCTTCTAATCCCCCCCCTTCGATAGTCACCAAAGTACTTCCCAAGCCATTTCTAAGATTAACAACATTAGGACTTATTCGGACGCCAGGCCTATTAGCAGTAAGCGTCACGGAAGTGTCCCAAATTTCTCTTAAATACGCACCATTAGCATCCCTTAAATCTACACGAACAAGGAACGGAACGTTAGGAATATATGAACTTCGAGTCGTTAAAAAAATATTACCACTAGTGTCGCCACCGGTGAGTTCCCCTGAAACCTCCGTGAGATTACCTGTATCATTCCATAATTTTATATTCTCCTCATGCAAAACCTGACCATCAGGATCCTCATAAAAAGCAACTCGAACACTGTTAAGACCTGGCATTAGATCACCTCCATCCTCAAATGAACGAAGCGTTAAATCCCAAGTACCTTCTCTAGGATTCAGATCGGCCCCGGACCCATTAACTTTCACAAATTTAACTTTTCCAACATGAAAATTTCCGCTGAATTTAGCCTCTCCATTAATTGTGCGGTAATACCCTTCATTTGTTACAGGAAGATCAGCTTCTACGGAATAATTTGTCTGTATTTGAGCTAAAACTCCTCGCCTTCGATCCACTACAAACTCCTTCATCTCATTTAAAACATCAGAAGAAACAAAATCACCAACTGCCCTGTCAATTATTGGGTTTATCAGTTCTGGCCTGTATCGGCTCTCAATTATTTCAATGAATTTGGTGTAATAACGGGGAATGATATCAGGATGTGACAAAAACTCATTCAGCCCATTAACACCTGTATATGTAAAAATTGATAAGTTAGGACTTCCTGCTCTCGTCCCCTGATCTAATACAGTATCTAAATCATGGGGCACTAACTGAAACCGCTGATCGTTCTCACCTCTGTACAAAGCATAATCATCACCTTTGCCAGTAGTAAGACCTCCTTCCCGATTACCAATGAGTGAATCTACGACCAAAAAATGCAGCCACTGGTCAACATCAATCACCTTATCTAGTCTCTCAAGATAATCAGGTTCATCATCACTGTTTAAAGTTCTCGTTAGATTTATAATGTCCGACCAATCATCTGCTGATTTATTTGTCTTCTTGAAATAAGTGTTCCGATAAGAGTCAGCCTCCTCTCCCTCGTATTTGAGGTCTCCTTCATCTCCATTATCCTCATCGTCTCTTACTTGATATATGTTTCCATCAGAATCGTTTGGCCAATGCGCAGCAACAAAATTTGAATCGAGTGACTCTGTTCTAGCATAATAACCAAACATTCTGGGCCCGCCAGATTCTGCGAGGTCCTCACCATTAATATGAAGTTTGACGGCGATGCTGTCAGCCGCCTCAACACCCAACCATTGATAGAGCCAACTACCCACAACTTGAGAATGGATGTATTGACAATTAAATTTAATCGAATCTTGCCCGTTCCAGGGATCATCTGATCTAAATTTAATTAGATGATTATTTGGCGGGCCATTTCTACTACCCGCTCCACGATTGCGTATTGAAGACAAGTGCCTAACTCGATTGCCTTTTCCGTCAAAACTAATGAAAGTACAGTTCATTTCCGCATTGCTATCAGATTGGCTGGATCGACGCCCAATCTGCTCGAGCTCATCTCGCTCAGCCTCAGTCATGACTACGTAATAATTAGGCTCAGAAGCGATGTGCTCGTAGTCATCATCAACCATGTACAGATAATTGCATACATTACCTCTATCCGGCACGAGCGGCGGCCACTGTTTAGATTCATTTTCGTTACTGCTGACAATAAAGAAAAACTCAATAACAGATTTGTTAGGTTGCTCTGGTATTTCAGCATAATAAGCCCCTCCTCTATCAGTTGTCATTCCCATTGAATTAAAATCAGCCGCGTCCCCGTCCACTCTCCAAAACAGTTCCGACCCAAGCTCTTCAAAACGTAAAGAATTATCAATCTTAAGAGTTATTACAACAGGCTCAGTTGACTTTGGTACTAGTGGGAAATGTGTAACTTTTTCTATTAATGGAACAAATTTTGGATCAAAAGCTGAATTTTGCTGACCAGGTGTGCCTCCCTCTGAACTAGAAGAACTCCAATTTTGCCCGTTATTATTTTTGTCTGCCCAGTTAATTAACTCTAAGGATCTTCCTTCACCATCATGTAAAGCTTCCCAAATCCAACCTTCATGCCCGCGATCTTCAGGGCCAGGTATTCTTGTGGCCCAAAATCCCTCATCAGCATAATCGACCTGATCAATTTCTGTGTTTCGATTATCTCTTAATCGAATCGTTTCTCCAGTATTTGACAATTTTCCAAGCCATGGTCCTAATACTTCAGGACCTTCAGGATAGGATAAAGAAAAATTCTCTGGATCTGCAGCAACAACAACAAACCCTCCAGGAGCAATGACATAATTCGGAAATTCATAATTTACGCCAGCGCTAAAACGCCAACCCTGAAGATCAACCCGTTGCGTGCCAGAATTGTATATCTCAATCCACTCTTTGCCAATATCCTCAACTCCATCTTTATTTTTTACAGAGTAATGAAATTCATTAATTACCAGTTGAGCCTCTGCTACATGAATTGAACAATTAAATATTGCGAAGCATCCGAGCAGATGAATCAAGCTTAGAATTAAATTAATCTTCATTCGGGAAGTAGTTTCAGAACTATCAACCATTCACTGTAAAGGTTTATACCTGATGACAAAGAAGCAAAGTTCGTGATCCATTATGTTTAACTTTCATCTCCATATTAAATTTACACTTGTGGCGACAATATTCATTATTTTTCTGTTCATCATTCAATGACCTAATTTAACTTTACCACGCGCTTATTAAAGCGAGATTAATTAAACAAAAAAACCGCACTCCCTGAAAAGAGAGTGCGGTTTTTATTATTGGATTAATCTGTAAATTATAGAGCAGAAGAAGTATCAGGAGTATCCAGGAGTTTCAGGTGCTGCTTCAGGTGCTGCTTCAGGTGCTGCTTCAGGTGCTGCTGCAGGTGCTGCTGCAGGTGCTGCTGCAGGAGACGAATCCGCAACCATATCCTTCAGATTCTTTAAAGGACGAATCTTGACCACTTTGCGCGCAGGCTTAGCTGAAACTGTGATCATTTCCCCTGTAAAAGGGCTCTTCATCTCTCTTTCTTCTGTTGCAGGTTTATTTTGTCTTACGATCTTACATAGACCTGGAATTGTGAATGCCCCAGCTTCGCCATTGATTGAAGTGGAGATTTGATTAGTTAACGAGTCTAAAACACTGATTACTTCTTGTTTCTTCAGTCCAGTCTCTTCAGCAATGCTGTTTAAAACTTGTGTTTTGCTTGGTGGTTTAACTGCCATGGTATTTCTGTATTGTTGGTTGTGTTGGGTCTCCCTTAAGAGTTCTTAAATATATATTAACTTATACGATTTTATGAAAGGTCAACCAACAAAAAAGCTAAAAACGCTATAAAAACACATTTTTTTTATTTTCATCATCTTAATGACATCAAATTGAAACCTTACAGCCTGAGTCTTTTTCTTTAAAATTTTAAAAACTTTTGCATTTTGTTAATTAATAACAAGTTATGAAAATTCAGCTTTTTTTGAACGATTTAACTAATATATTTGATTTTATGATAAAAACTTTAAATCAACTCTGCGAATAATCACAGAATCAGCTTAGATCGGAAATTTTAGAATATTTCATGATACAGCCAATTTACATAAATAGTTTATATAATTACTGAGACCAGAATTTTATATTTTACTCGGACAAATATTTTTCAGTTTTGATGAAAAAAACCTTATTCCAATCTAATTTATGTCTCTAAAAGTGTAATTATTGTTCTTTTTTTCAAATGTTACCACTCGCATAACGTTAAGCGTTCTTGCCC
>Ga0315319_10000545_pt1 | contig 12078 bp, 10 predicted proteins | sample M1500m3416metaG_FD_203463 | JGI IMG/M metagenome (GOLD analysis project Ga0315319, IMG submission 203463) | Ammonia-oxidizing marine archaeal communities from Monterey Bay, California, United States - M1 500m 3416 | ecosystem: Environmental > Aquatic > Marine > Intertidal zone | place: USA... | reverse complement strand
GATACGCCCCCGCTACCATTGACATTGTTCGTGGTGGTCGAAGTTTCGTTAGTGTAGTAGTTGGTCGTAATCTCTACCGTGGTGTTGTTCATGAAGTCCTGCAACCCGGCTTCGATCATCCCTTGGAGGGTTTCGGCATCGATGCCACTTGTCCCGTCTCCACCATCAGGGTCTCCACCAGTACATCCGGCAAGTGTGGCAGTCAACATCAGAAGAACCATGGGTAGCGCGATAGCTTTCATGGATTGTCGAAATGGCCCGACTACCATAAACTCAGGGGCGTTTTCGTATGCGCATCGAAAAACCTAGATTATCTTCAAGATTCCAAATTATTCAACAGGCATTACTGGTACAAATTGATAATATAATGTGAATTCATAAGTAGAACTTGGCCAGATTGAATATCTACCAACTCCTTCATAATATTCATCATATGAATAGGGTAAATTATATCCTTGAAATTCTCCATATGTAATTATTTTCAAATCAAAATCAATCGTAATATTATCCCACCCTCCATAATAACGATTGGTCCACGAGGGGGTAACTCCTTCACTCCAAGTATAATACCCATCGATACTCACTGGATAATGGTTTTGAGAATCTGAGCATTGATAATACGATAAATAATAATTAGAACAACCGTAATAATTGTGCATAGCATCAAGTTGCAAATATTGTATTGCATATCCTTCTGGTATGTCGATTGTGAGGAATGAATAAGTATAGTTATCTGAGGCATCTATTATTGGCATTGTTGCAATATAATTTTCATCACAGATTGAACGCACTGAATGGTCATAACCTGCGTTAGCGAGCATATCTGCGATAGTTGAATTATACTCGTTGTCCCATGCACTCCAGTAATTGTCACTACCCGATAAACTTCCGTTAGCCACCATCTCCCAGTAAGATACCTGGAACGTAGACCCGTTCGAAAGGCTCCCAATTAGGTAATACACTTGACAATTGAAGCTGAACGTATCATTCCTGTAGGAGTTTGTCAGGTAGTCGTAGTATTCCCAATCGTAACTGAAAGTGTTGTTTCTGTAATCTTCTGTCTCGTAGTCTGGGAACAGATCCATCGCACTAAATGTGACATGTGCCACGAACATCATGTCCCCTCCAGTGACAGTTCCATTTACGCCAGTGCCAAAAGTTGCTCCACCTAATTGATAACTAGTATTCGAATTATCATTTTGTTCGTAATTATTGGTGATCTCTCCCCCATCGATATTTGTTGTATTTTGAAACTCGTTATTGGTTACATATTCTGAGTCATCAATGACATAAGTCGTATTATTGTAATAGTGGAAATCTTGGTTTACCGTTACACTCGTATTGTTCAAAAAGTCCTCTAAATTATCTTCAATCAATTGATTCAAAGTTTCCAAATCGATACCATCTGTCCCGTCTCCACCATCAGGGTCTCCACCAGTACATCCGGCAAGTGTGGCAGTCAGCATCAGAAGAACCATGGGTAGCGCGATAGCTTTCATGGATTATCGAAACGGCCCGACTACCATAAACTCAAGGGCGAATTCGTATCCGAAATTATTTCATAGGCAATTTTGCTTTTTCTTCTCGTCTATTTGAGATAGCCAACCAAACAACCGCCATTCCAGCGATGGTGAGGGCAGGAATCATTGCATATTGCACATATGTCCAACCATAGGCGTGGAGAATTACTCCTGAACCAAATGAAGCGATAGTCACTAATCCGGCGACTAAGAAATCGTTCAGACCTTGCACCTTAGCCTGTTCCTCAACCGTGTGCGTTGTTGTCAGCAGAGCTGTAGATCCAATAAACCCAAAATTCCAACCGACTCCTAAGGCAAATAATGCTAGATAGAAATTTTCAATTCCGACTCCATTTACTGCGATAAAACCGGCGATGCCGAGTAGAAATAATCCAATCGAAATAACACGAAGATGACCGAATCGAACGATGATTGCTCCTGTGAAGAAACTCGGTGCGAACATTGCCACAATGTGCCATCTTACCACATCGGCTGCTAGTGCTGTTGTGAATCCAAAACTCGTCATCGCCAATGTTGTCGAAGTCATTACAAGTGTCATCAAAGAGTATGATACCATTGCACATATTACAGCGACAATAGTTTTCTTTTGACTAAATATTTCTTTCATATCCCGTCCAGATTTCTCACCTTTTTCTTTTCGTGGTGGTGTCGGGATATCGAGGAATAATATTCCTAAAGCTCCGAGTACATTGATCACAACCACGGCTAGATATGCACCAGCATATGGCGTTGAATCGATTAGAAATGTAGTCTGTCGGACTAATTCCGGCCCGATTATTGCGCTGACCAAACCTCCGGCTAAAACTAATGAAATCGCCTTCGGTTTGAATTCTTCAGAGGCGGTATCGGCTGCTGCAAATCTGAAATAACCGTGAGTTGAACGAAAAATTCCGGTGAATGCTGCTCCGACCAATAACAAGTCAAATCGTCCCACATATAATGCTCCGGCGCTACAAACCCCACCCATTAATCCGGAAGTTGCGCCGATAAGAAATCCTGCTTTCCGACCATATCTGCCCATAAACAGAGAAATTGGGCCTGTGGAAAGCATCGATGCGAGAAGCATCACTGAAATTGGTAATGTCGCCAAAGCTTTGTTTCCAGCGAGGGCGAATCCAGCCAATCCACCGAGAATAATATTGATTGATTGTTGCGAGCCGAGAATCGCTTGGGCATAGAATAACACAGCGACGTTACGCTTGGCTAGACGGTCTGTCTCGAATACTTCTACCGTCATCGAATCACCTTTCGAATTCATTCGATAAATTGACAAGCACGAGCGACGGTATCGCCAGAGATCGGCTCGTTAGTCGTTGCAATTATCGTGACATCGTGAACGGGTTTGTTTCCACTTGTGTTGACGAGTGAAATTTCGTTGACCACATCAAGTGAATTTGCATCTGCTGTTCGTCCAAATATTGTGTAATCACCGTCCAACCAATTCGCAGTCGTATATTTGTCGACTATGAAAAATTGACTTCCAGCACTGTCAGGATTATTACTTCTTGCCATCGAAAGAATTCCTTCACTATGCGTTAATCGGTCATCAAATTCACTAGGAATATTCCATGAACCCTGGTCGGCTTCAGTACCCACGCCGAAGTATTTTGCTGCATACCCACCAGTTCCATCGTAGTTCTCAAAGTCTCCTCCTTGAATCATGAATTCATCTATTACACGATGGAAAATTGCGTTATCATACGCACCGTTTGCACTGTGAAGGATGAATGATTCTGCATGCATCGGGGCATGTTTTGAACAAATATCGAGAGCGATATTTCCCGCCTGACTAATATTCGATGAATCGATCCAGGAAACACTCATTATGACTCTCGTTGAGTTACCCCAACCTGCTTCTTCTGGGGCGATGATGCCTCCTTCATCGATAGTTTCTGGAACAGTGCAACCGGCGAAAGAACTCGCTATCATCAATAACGTCAGTGTCAATCCAATTGCTTTCATGCTATTTGCCAACGACATTATTGTGATGATGTTTTCGCACAATCATTGAGGGTTTTAGGTTTAGAAATATTCATTTGCCTTCCAATTTTAATACAAACATGGAACATACCATAGCAATGCAAATCGTAGGTAGCGTAGCGCTACTTATTGGACTGAAAATGAATTTTGATCCTGTTGGATTCAACAAGGATATCTTTGGAGATGTCGAAGGGGTCGACAGCAATGAAATGTCGGCTTGTAGGATGGCTATCGGTGGAGGAGTTCTAGCTTTGGGACTGGTTAATCTATACTGCAGCGTCAATGTTGATGATATTGCAGCTACTGAGGCTATATTGAAAGGTACTGCAATAGGACTTTCCGCCTTCCTTCTAACAGTCGCAGGTGCCAAATTTAGAGGCTACACAGACAGCTTACCGACTCTTCCCATGGTCGTACTACCGTCCATGATAGTAATCTGCCTCTATGCTACTATGGGATGATTGTCGAGCGAGTGTTTCATTGAGTATGGGTGCAACGCACAGGCATGGTTGATTGGCCGGAGCCTGGTACTCCTGTGAAAATAGTCGTTAAGACTTGGTCAGGTGAGGATTCGCACGAAGGACTTGCCTTACCTGCAGCCGGTCCGAATTTGGTGACTCTGAAGTTGGTAAATGGCTACAATATTTCTTTTCCAGAATCATATATTTTGTCTATAGAATTACTTGAAGAAGTGCAAATGGTCGAGGAAGAAGTACCCGAAATTATTCCTCAAGATGAGTCACTTCCCCTCGTTTATCTTATTCACACCGGTGGTACAATCGCTTCGAAAGTCGATTACAAAACCGGCGCTGTCACCGCTCGATTTGAACCGAATGAACTGCTAGATGCTGTTCCGGAACTGCGCTCTATCGCTCGCATACGCGCAGTCAAACTCGGTAATATGTGGTCGGATGATATCCGCCCTCGGCATTGGAATAAGATGCTGGAGTCAACCGCTCAAGCATTTGCTGAGGGCGCGGTAGGTGTCGTGATTACTCACGGCACCGATACATTGCATTATTCAGCAGCTGCAATGTCTTATGGATGGGCTGGACAAGGTGGACGACCACCGGGACGAATTGTCCTATCAGGCTCGCAGCGCTCGCCTGATCGCGGCTCTTCCGATGCCGCTGAGAACCTGATTGCAGCCGTTCATTGGGCCGCAAATGGGCCAGAACCCAGCGGCTATCGAGATTCATCGGTTGTGATTCTTCACGCCGATTCTTCCGATGGAAAATGTGCTGTTCTCCCTGGTTGTGCGACTCGCAAATATCATTCGTCTCGTCGTGATGCATTCAAGTCAATCAATCAGGATGCTCTCGCCTATGTATTGGTCGATCGCTCAGGTCCGAGCATTGAGATGTGTGAAGCAGAGGTTAGCGATGCTCGAGTCGAGGCAATTGCACCGAAATTATTCGATGAAAATGTGCGAATCGCTGAGTTCGTCGCCGGCGCTCACCTTCAACCAGATTTGGTTCAAGCCGCTGCTGATGCCGGCTATGATGCAATGTATTTCCATGGGACAGGCTTAGGTCATTTGCCGATTGAAAACCCTGAAAATGATTCCCCTGAAAACCTCAAACTGCGTTTGACGATTGAAGATTATTGTAATTCGGGTGGCATTGCAGTAATAACCACTCAAACAATTCACGGGCCGATTCATTTGGATGTTTATTCGAAGGGGCGCGATCAGCAAGAAATTGGAATAATTGGTCACGGCTCTTTGTGCCCACCGAGTTCTGGATTAGTGAAATTACATCATTTGCTCAGCCGAGACGGTGGGCGCGAAACAGTCTCCTCCGGCTGGCTTGAGGATTTGTGCGGTGAGAATCCCGATGATTCTCGCCATTGAACAGGAGAGTTTGTATGACTAGGCCTGATGATTCATTTTCTTTCCCAAGGACTGGTATTGAGGTTCGAAACCGTTCAGTTCTCGCGGCGATGACTAACCAACAGAGTAATCCTGATGGAACTTTATCCGAGCAAGAAATAGAGTGGCTTCTCCGCAGGGCTGAAGGCAGCTTTGGGATTGTCACTACCGCTGCCTCTCACGTGGTCCCTGAAGGCCAAGGTTGGGACGGTGAGATGGGTGTGTGGGGTGACCACCAATTGCCGGGATTGACTCGACTTGCTACTGAAATTCGTGACCGAGGCGCTGTGTCTTTGGCTCAGATTTTCCATGGTGGAATGCGCAGTCCTCAGCGCTTGACCGGGGTTCAGCCGGTATCTTCGAGTGTAAATCCTACTAGCGATTCTGATTCTGGGGAAACAAGGGAATTAACTGAGACTGAGATAGAATCTCTCATCGGCTCCTTCGCTGCCGCTGCGGCTCGTTGTGAGAAGGCTGGTTTTGATGGAGTTGAGATTCACGGAGCTCATGGGTACCTAATCTGTCAATTCCTTGGAATCGAAACGAACCGGCGCAAGGATCGTTGGGGTGGTTCGTTAGAGAATCGTGCTCGCTTCCTTCTAGAAATAATCTCAAGAATCAAAGAATCTACGAGCGAGAAATTTACGATAGGAGTTCGCATCTCACCTGAGTACAGAAAACTTGGTGTAACAATGGAAGATTCCCTCTCCCTCACCACCCTCCTAGTTGAGGCAGGCCTCGATTTCATCCACATTTCTTGCTGGGATTGCTTTGTCCCTCCAGCTCATTTCGATGATCCCCGCCCTATCACCGAGATATTCGCTGAGAAAATTTCGAGAAAAGTTCCGATTATCTCTGCTGGAGCAATATGGTCAACGAAACAGGCTCTTGAGGTCATCGAGCAGGGCGCTGACTTAGTCGGAGTGGCACGTTCAGGAATCGGACATGCAAACTGGGCATCAAATTTGAATGACCCTGAATATAACCCACAACGACCACCATTCACAGAAGAACACCTACTCTCACAAGGACTCAGTCCGATTTTTGTGAATTATATGCGTAATTGGCCTGGCTTTGTTGAGTGATATTGACTAGTTGTGAGTGTCATATCTGTTGCTCAGGCTTATTTTCAGCGTAGGCTCCTCCTCCGCGTCTATGAAGAACCGCGAGCGATTTGGGATGGGTCATGACCGGCGCATCTCCGAGTGATAGACTCGATTCGATGCGCCAATCTTCATTGAATCCTGGTGACCTGATTTCGATTAAAGAATTGCGTGAATCAGGCCGCCGAACAGCTCGAGAACGCATTACTGCGCTTCTCGACCCCAACTCATTTGTCGAAGTCGATGCCTTCGTTCAACATCGTTCTGGTGACCATAATATGCATTTATTCAAGCCATTAGGTGACGGAGTTGTCGCCGGACATGGAATGATGGATGGTCGAAGAATCGTTTGTTTCGCCCAAGACTACTCCATCTTTGGCGGAACAATGGGTGAAATGCATGCGAGGAAAATCAAGAAAGTTGCCGAGTTTGCAGAAAAATCCCAACTACCATTAATCGGAATTTGGGATGGTGATGGTCAGCGTGCTCACGAAGGCGTTCCATCATTAGGCGCGACAGGAGAACTCCTCGACATCCTTGTCGCTTGTTCGGGTAGAATCCCAATTATTTCGCTAATTCTAGGTGCGGTATCTGGTGTCAGCGCCCTCGCTGCTGGACTTTCTGATTTTGTCATTCTCAGCGCTGAACACGGACAGATGTTCATGCGCAGCCCATATTTCATTCCAGAAATTATTAACGGTGAAATCGATCAAGAAACACTTGGCGGAGCACAATCACACGCAAGCAGAAGCGGCGTCGCTTGCTTAATCGCAGATGACGAGGATGATGCCATCGATATTACGGCTGAAATCCTCGCCTATCTTCCAGATCACACTCTCGCAGAACCTCTCAACATCAAATCTGGTGACGAATGGGACCGATCCTGTGACAAACTCACAAATCTCGTCCCTTCCGATTCAAATCGACCATACGATATGGTCAAAGTAATCGAGGAAATTGTCGATGAAGGACGTTTCCTCGAATTTTTCCCAACTTTTGCTGAAAACATCCTCATCGGCTTCGCGCGACTCGATGGACAATCTGTTGGAATCGTCGCAAATCAACCAAAAGTTTTGGCGGGCTGCCTCGATATTGACGCATCGGTAAAAGCAGCCCGATTCATCCGCACATGTGATATTTTCAACATCCCAGTAATTACCTTAGTTGACGTGCCAGGTTTTCTCCCAGGAACGGTGCAAGAATGGGGTGGAATTATTCGACATGGTGCGAAGTTGCTCTATGCTTACGCCGAAGCGACAGTGCCTAAACTGACCGTGGTGACACGAAAAGCCTACGGTGGCGCCTACCTTGCTATGTCCTGCAAACATCTCCGTTCCGACTACAATATCGCATGGCCTGGTGGGGAATTAGCTGTGATGGGCGCCGATGGTGCGGTGAATATTATTCATCGGCGTGAGATTGCAGCCGCTGATGATAAGGTGAGTGTACAAGCGGAATTAGTAGAAAAGTATCGCGCTAAGTTCGGTGATCCATATGTTGCGGCGAGAAATGGTTGGTTGGACGATGTTGTCGAACCGGCCGAAACCCGCAAGAAGTTGATTCAGGCGTTGAGGCCGCTTCGAAGTAAGCGTGAATGGGTTCCTCCGAAGAAGCATGGAAATATTCCACTCTGAAATTTTTCTGAATTACAATAGTTCAAGAATTTCAGATATAGAAGGAAGTTTGTTTGATAGTTCCGGTGCATAGAGCATTTTCCATGCTTCTAGATGCTGAGCAGCGACCATAATAACTGCGAACTCATCAGAACTTGCCTTCTCACCGTAGGAAATTGATACCTGTATTTTTGCTGAAAGTTCGATGGATTCTCCGCCCCCAGCAGCCGCATCGAGGTCGATGGCGATATCGGCTTCAATTTCTTCACCATCGAAAATTATCGCTCCATCCCATGGTCCGCTGACCAATGGTCGCCGTCCTTCAATTGGGATGATTTTGCCTCCTTCATCTGCCCAAGCTGCAGCAATTGCACGCGCTGCTGAACCACCGCCGCGCATTCGCAAAGTGCTTCCATTTGGTTCGATGCCGATATGGCGACAAGCTGCAATAAATCCTACTCCATCCGTGCTTGTCGCCGACCAATTTCCATCGATCCGTTTCAATTGATTTACAGCATTAACACCCATTGGTCCATTTACTCCCAATCGAGTTTGTGGTGAATGTTTCAGTGGTGCTGTACAACTCAGCCAAAGTTCTCCGTCGAGGCCGGCAATATTTTCCTCAAATTCATCTATCGATTCAGCCTCGATAAAAACACACTGAGACCCAGACATTCCGAGCGATTCGCCAACGATAGTGAACAACTTTGGTGTTATCGAGTGAGCGATAGGGAAACCTGCGATTCCCCAGTATGTTGGTATTGCCACAGATTCTCGTGTGAATTGTTCCAAATGAAGGTTTCAAGTGAGCCAGTAGAGCCGATTGGTCGATGGATAGTGACTTGGATATAGCAAGACGTGCCACCCCTGCCCCTATAGAAGAGGTTGCAGCAAAGCTCGGACTTGAGCGCAGTGACCTGATTATGCACGGGTCTTCAATTGCTAAAGTCAATTGGGAGTCCATGAAATCGAAGCGAGGTGGAAAGCAAGGTTTCCTAATTTTGGTAACTTCAGTTAATCCGACTCCTTTTGGTGAAGGGAAAACCGTCACGACGATTGGCTTGAATCAAGGCTTGAACCGTCGTGGCCACAATGCAGCATGTGTAATCCGTGAACCTTCGATGGGTCCGGTTTTCGGCATCAAAGGCGGTGCTGCCGGCGGTGGCTTTTCACAAGTTTTGCCGATGGAAGCAATCAATTTGCATTTCACCGGAGACCTTCATGCAGTAACCGCTGCGCACAATTTGTGTTCTGCAATTCTCGATAATCACCTTCATCGAGAAAATGAGTTGGATATTGATACAAACCGTATCTTTTGGCCACGAGTCATCGACATGAACGATAGATCTCTACGCGAGGTTACTATCGGTCTTGGCGGAAAAATGAATGGAGTTGTGCGAACCGATCGCTTCGATATCACCGCTGCAAGTGAAGTAATGGCGATTCTCTCCTTGTCTCGCGATTATGCAGATTTACGAGCTCGCCTCGGTCGAATTGTAATCGCTAATTCGAATACTGGAAAGATGGTTACCGCCGAGCAACTTGGCGCTGCTGGTTCGATGGCTCTATTATTGCGCGATGCACTATTGCCAAATCTCGTTCAAACCCTCGAGGGAGATCCTGCCTTCGTTCACTGTGGTCCATTCGCTAATATCGCGCATGGAAACTCTTCAATTATTGCCGATGATTTGGCACTTTCATGTGCTGATTATGTTGTCACCGAATCGGGATTCGGTGCTGAAATGGGTGCTGAAAAAGCATTACACATCAAGGCTGTTGCTTCTGGAAAAGTGCCTGATTGTGTAATCATAAATGCCACCGTTCGAGCTATGAAATTGCACGGTGACGGATTTTCAACCGGTGGCGGCAAGCGTCCACCAGTCGATGAATTAGAAACTGAAAATGTCGAGGCTACCCAAGCCGGAGCGGCGACAAATTTGCGTCGCCACGTCCGAAATATTTCTATGACTGGCTTACCAGTTATCGTCTCAATCAACCGCTTCGCTTCAGATACTGATGCTGAAATTGAAGCAATTCGCAAAGAAGCGGTTGCAGCCGGCGCAAAAGATGTCGTTCTCTTTGAAGGTCATGCTAAGGGAGGAGCCGGATCTGGTGATCTTGCCGACGCTGTTGTTTCGGCGTGTGCTGATCATGAAAAAGCGGGAAGACCATACACTCCTATCGTTGATTCAGGAATGCGTGTGGAAGAGACAATTCTACGCATTGCTACAAATGTTTACGGCGCTCACACAGTTGATTTCTCACCTCAGGCCCTCAGGTCCTTTGAGACATTGAAGTCGTGGGGCGTTGACAAACTTCCAGTTTGCATGGCTAAGACTCAATATTCATTCAGCCATGAGGCGAAAGAACTCGGCGCTCCGACAGGATTTACTCTACCTATTCGTGAGATTCGCCTGAATGCCGGGGCTGGATTTATCGTCGCAATTTGCGGTTCAATGATGACAATGCCTGGGCTACCTACAAGACCTGCGGCCATGGACATGGACATGGATGATGACGGTCTATTGACCGGTGTGTTCGGTTAGGTTGTGGTGATTTGCGACAGGTCAAGCGGCTCGATGAAGGCGTTCGACTTCGTGTTGAGACAGAGGATGACCTCTGGGTTTTGGCTCAAGTTTGCCGCCCAGGGTGTTCGGTAGGGATGCTATCACATCGTCGTGATTCAACTACTGGTACCCAAAATGATGGGCGAGCGAAGAGTGCTGAACGCAAGCCGATGTGGATAGTGCTCGAGGTCGAAAAAACTGAATTTGCGGTATTCACTGACAATTTACGTGCTCACGGAATAATCCAAGAAGCGAAAATTGACATCGGCTCACATCATACTCACATTATTTCGCCGAGAGATGAGATCGAATTGACGATGCCCGGAGGATTACCAAAATCCGACAAAGCTCTGTTACGTGAAGCGCAGTCTGCTGGTTCAAAAGCGAGATCCGCTTTGATAGTGGTCGAAAATGATGAGATTGTTTTGTATCAAGTTTCGACGCACGGTATTCGAGAAGTTTCTCAATTTTCGATGAGGGGTGGTGGAAAACGGGCCGACGATTCAACTAGTGTCCGACGCGGATTTTTTGAGCGTGTCGCTAAAGAATCTCGAATGATTTTCCCTGACCGAGTTCCATTGGTTATTTGCGGTCCAGGTTTGGCTCGTGAGCAATTCGAGAGTCAACTCCGCTCACAAGGAGCTCAGAATCAAATATTGAATTCGGCAACTTCGATTGGAGGTCGAGCCGGTGCCAACGAAGTATTGGCAGAAGGATTGGCAGATGCCGTTCTCGGTGAGCATGCTTTGGTTCAACAGATCAAATCCATCGAGGAAGGGCTGGCTCGAATTTCAACTAATGGGGCAGTCGCTTACGGGCAGGTACAAATCGCAGAGGCTGCCGATGCCGGTGCTATCGAAACCTTGGTTATCGATGCTGCACTTTTGCGAAGTCCCGACGCATCAATACGAAAAGATTGGGAAAAAATTGTTGGAACAGTCGAGGCTTCAAGAGGGAATGTGATTCAATCTTCTCAAGAGCATGATTCAGCGCAGCAACTCTTAGGATTAGGTGGAGTTATCGCATTGCTACGCTGGAAAATGGATTGATTATCGATGGCGATAAGCGATGTCAAATTTGTCGGATTTGGAGCACCAAACACCGAAGATAATGTCCAAAAATTGCTTTCATTTTGTTCTGAGATAGGTGCTGAATCATCCTATGTCACCTCACCAGATGGGTCTCAATTTGCTGATTTTAATCATGGTGAAATCGACTGGCGAAAATTGACGTTCGGGGTTCATTGGTTGGTGAATTCCTCTCAAACCACCCTATTGGGAGAATCGCCACGAAGCGCTTGGGGTGCTGGTATGACTATCGGTGAATTAGAAGGGGCAAGGGTTGTGATGCTCATTGATATTCCAACAAATCCATCCCAACTGGCAGAAACTTGGGGAGCTGTCA
>Ga0315319_10000541_pt1 | contig 12128 bp, 8 predicted proteins | sample M1500m3416metaG_FD_203463 | JGI IMG/M metagenome (GOLD analysis project Ga0315319, IMG submission 203463) | Ammonia-oxidizing marine archaeal communities from Monterey Bay, California, United States - M1 500m 3416 | ecosystem: Environmental > Aquatic > Marine > Intertidal zone | place: USA... | reverse complement strand
AAAGACAAGGTGGGCACTGTCTGTGGACAATGTGTCCAAGAAAGCGGAGTTGGGTGTTCATTTAAAACAGACACTACTACTAACCCTTCTCCTAGAACCTTCCTTAATGTTAATTCAACTTAACTGGATTATCGTGTCTGAAGCCATACACCAGTATTAAAGGTTCATTTTTTGGTTCTAAAAAACCCCTCTAATGAAGGGTTCTTTAAGATAACTATTTCATTATCTCTCTGTTTTTTCTATTGGGGAACTCGTTCTTTGGTTTCTTTCTATCAGTCTTGTATAACCAAAGGGTCTCCAAAAACCCCTTACAACATTCAATTCAAATTACTTTCCTCTCTCATCATCACAGTACCTATTATACTATTTTCTGTACCCATCTGTCAAGGGACTATAAATATAATATATGTGGGATAAGATCATACATTATAAGTTTCATATTGGGTGGCCAATAGGTATCCTTCTGGGACTCATAATATTACTTTCAATACTACTATACAGGATAATATAAGGAATGCAAAAATATATGATTTTTAAAATAATTAAATATTGCACCATGTACACAGTCGCAGTTATACTTTCTCTGGGACTCCTACATATAATGCATATAGGTAGTCATAAGAGTATGATGGATCATGCAAAGTTTGACAAACGCATGGAACATGATGCAATGAAACGAATTCAAAAAAAGAAAGAAAGGTTTCCAAAAAAAGATGTAGTGAGACATGGATTTCTCCAACACCATATACATGATGGAGATAAAATACTCTGGAAAGATGGAAAGGATTTTGTCCCAGATAAACAGGAAGAAAAATGATTAGAAAAATACTAGCAGAACATCTCGGTATAGACCAAGATGGAATTAAACCAGAACAGGACATAATGAAAGACTTGGGTGCAGACTCACTGGACATAGTTGAATTAGTTATGGAAGTTGAAGAGCAATATGGGATAGACATTCCAGACGAAGATGCCGAAGAACTTAAAACTGTTGGGGACATTGAAAAATACATAGAGGACAACTCGTAATGCCCAAAAAGAAACGAACAATAACTGTTAAGAAGAAGACTTATAAAAAGAAGGGGGTAAAACCGACATTCAAAAATGAGTCAGTCATGACTGGCTCATCAAATAAAACTGTGACTCCTAAAGTGGAAGTAGTTACATTAAAACCATCTGATGATGGTGGAGTAGTTGCACCAGTATGGGATGGAACAGATGCCCCTAATGAATTTGGTGTGAAAGCATTAACTTCTGTAGATGGGCAAAGTCGAGGTGTAGGAATAAATCCAGCCGATGTAATGAAAGACTTAGAAGGTCAAGTCATCTCAACTAAAGTTAAATCGGATGTAGAAGAATAATGATTCGATCACACCTCTTATATGTACTCAAAGAGTACACTCTTATGTGGGTGGGAATCCTATCCTTAATACCCATTCTAGTATCAGACAGTAAAACTGTTATAGGTGCATTTTCATGTATCCTAGTCTATTGCATTTATAGATCAGCAATGAGAAAATAACATGGCAACTGCATTACCACAAATGCAATGCCCAGAAGTTGTTCTGCCGACTAGTGCAGACTTCATGAATCTTATGGGTGGTCTTGCAGCCATTCCTGGCGAACTTGCAAGACAAGCAATCCTTCAAGGTAAAGAAGAACTCCTAGAAACTGCCGAAGAAATACATGGTATTGTAGATGGGATTAAAGAAGTCACTGGTATCTTTCCTATTTCCTTTGTCCCAGATGGTACTGTTAAAATACCAGAATGGGAAATGCAAGCATGGGCTCAAGGTATGCTTGACGAATTCAAACTCTTCCCTCAAGTAATGATTGCACAATTGATTGCAAAGGTAGTTCCTTTCTCTCTCGAAGTTCCAGTACCGCCTTTCGATCTTAAGATAGATGTTGTAAAGTTATTCAAAGAACCAGAGTACAAAGCAGAACTACTTACTAAAGTAAAGGATGAATTTGAAGACCTCAAGAAACTACTTCCTTCCAGTATAAAAGATATGTGGAGTGAGATGGGTGTCAAGCATGATGAGATGGGTATCCGAAAGATGTTCATGCACATCATGGGAGAACTAAAATCTGCAATGACTAATCTTTTAGCATGGGCAGTGAAGAAAGTAATAGAAGTATTTAAAGATATCTGGGATGCATTGGGACTCCCAAATCCTGCTGATATATTAACTTTGGATTGGAATGCACTACTACAATCTGCAATTGATTCTGCAAAGAAAGAAGGTAAGGTCATGTTAGATCAACTCAAAAAAAATATAATGGGTATTAGTATTTTTGGGTTTACTATAGAAGATATTATGGGTGGTGAAATACAGGAAAGTGTTAAGTCAACTGTAAGGGAAATAGATCGAATGATGGATAACCTTATTAAGTTTGCAAGAGATTGGCCGTACTTCCAGTTTGAATTAGCACTAGAAAAGATAATGAAATTCCTTAAAGCAGTAGGTATAGATTTAGTAGAATATATTCCTTTTACTTTCTGTGACTTCATTACTATTATGGGAATACCTAAAACAATATCTATTCCTTCTAATCCAGCTGCATCAATAGTAGCTGTTGCTGCAACAACAGGATTGACAGGGTTAGAACTATCTGGAAAAGAGAAGGAAGCAAAGGGTGAAAGTTTTGCATCTGGATTTATCAATGCAGCTGGTGGGGTGTCAGACACCATTGAGAATGCTGGTATCTATGAACAGACAGGAGATGAGGTAGAAGAATTGAAGGATTTAAGGTCATACTGATAAAGAACTAGTAGTTGTCGTATAAATACCTATATGGCACAATTAAATGTAACTCCGAATAAGAACAAACTTACGGCAAGGAAGTTCTATACAGACATAGATGAGAATCTAAAAGCACATCCTTCCAACCAAGATTTAACACTTAAATACGACAAAGCTGCAGTTAGAAGGTCTATTCGTAATATCATAATGACGAATAAATTTGAACGACCTTTTAAGCCCAACTTTGGTGCAAACTTAGTTGCACATTTATTTGAACTCAATGATGCGATTTCTCGTGAGAGAATTACTAAAGATGTTATTAAACAAATACAAGCATTTGAACCTCGTGTAAAGGTAAATGATATATTCTTTAATGACATAGAATCTAATGATGTCAATATTACTATACACTATGGAGTTGTAGGTGTGCCTATACCACAAGAATTAACAGTATTTTTAAAGAGAGTAAGGTAAAATGGCAATTAAAAGTTCACAAATTAATATCACAGATTTAGACTTTCAAGATATATCCTCAAACCTAAAGGAATATCTTAAAGGACAAACTACACTTAAAGACTACGATTTTGAAGGAAGTAATATATCAGTATTACTAGACCTTCTTGCATACAGTTCTCATGTCTCTGCGTTTAATGCAAACATGGTTGCATCAGAATTGTTTTTGGATACTGCACAGATAAGAAAGAATGTAGTATCTCGTGCAAAGGAAATAGGATACACTCCGACTTCTGCAACTGCAGCTACTGCAACTTTAGATATCATAGTTAATAATCCAACGATTGGCGGTTCAACACCTACCTCTCTTACCCTAAATCGTGGACATAAATTTAACACTTCTTTTGATGGAGTCTCATATCCCTTTGTCGTATTAACAACAAAAACAATTACACCAAGTAACAATGTATTCTTGTTTGATGATATAGAAATCACTCAAGGAACTATGAACTCTGATATTTACAAATACAATAGTCAAATACAAAACCAAAGATTCCCAATGACTGAAGCATTAGTAGACACTTCTACCATATCAGTTACAGTAACTTCTGGTGCAACTACTACTGCATGGTCACAAGCAACAGATATATCTTCTGTTAATTCCAAGTCTACAGTATGGTATGTACAAGAATCAGACGAAGGATATTTTGAAATATACATGGGAGATGGTAATGTTAGTGCAGAGCCATTAGATGGAGACACTATTACAATGTCTTATTTGGTGACTAATGCAACTCATGCTAATGGTGCAAGGTCATTTACCATGACAGATTCCCTTAGTGGTAATTCAGATGTGACTATGACAATTGGTAATAATGCAACTGGTGGTAAGGGCAAAGAATCTATAGAGAGTATAAAGTTTGCAGCTTCGAAGTTCTACACTTCTCAAAACAGACTAGTTACAGTAGACGATTATAAATCTAAACTACAAACTTTATATAAGGGTGCAGATTCAATTGCAGTTTGGGGTGGTGAAGACAACGAACCGCCTGAGTATGGAAAGGTGTTCATAAGTATTAAACCAAGTCAAACAATTAATACTTTAACAACTACAGAAAAAACAAATTTAAAATCTCTATTAAAGAACTTAAACATGTTAACAGTAAGACCACAAGTGGTTGATGCAGATGTCATAGAGATTATTGTAGATTGTACTTTTAAATTTAATCCCAGACAAACTACAAAAACATCTGGGGAATTAGAGACAATTGCTAGAGCTGCAATTATTTCTTATGACAATACTTACCTATCTGGGTTTGATTCTATATTCAGAAGTTCAGTATTAGCATACGACATAGATAATTCAGAGTCAAGTATTCTAAGTAATATTACAAAAACGAAATTAAGAAAAAGCTTGAAACCAACTATGAGTGAATCAAAAGGATACACTGTAGACTTTGGTCAAGGTAATGCATTCTATAATCCACACAGTGGCTATAACAAGTCCAATGGTGGTATAATAGATACAACTGGATTTGTCAAGAGTGGAGATGCATTTACATCTTTCTTTGATGATGATGGAACAGGAAAACTCAGACGATATTATTTCTCTGGGTCAACAAGAATTTATGCAGATTCCGAAGCGGGAACTGTGGATTATGGTACTGGTAAGATAACTATAAATGGTATTAACATTGTATCAACAGCTAATACTGATAATAGTATCTACATTACTATAATACCGAATTCATATGATGCAGTGGCATTCAGAAATAATCTTTTGGATATCAATACATCATTGATTAGTGCAACTGGAGTTACAGACTCCATTGCATCTGGTGATACGAGTGCTGGAGTTGGGTATACCTCAACAAGTAGTCACTCCTAAACTATGATCCATGTATATGCATGGAGTAAAATTCCCACATACTGTGGGTTTATATTAATGCTTATTTAGAGAGGAAACTAAAATGGCGGATAAAAAAGTAACAGCCCTAACTGATTTAGGGACAGGAGTAGCAGGTGAAGACTTGTTACATGTTATTGATGACCCATCTGGAACTCCAGTAAACAAGAAAGTATCTATGAGTAATGTTTTACAGAACCTTCCAGATTATCTTGGGTTTGCACAGAGTGCGGAAGCAGTAACTTTTTCAAGTAACGCTGCAACTGCAACGGCTGGTAAATTTGCTCACTACTGTACAACTGGTGGTGATGGCAATGATACACTGACTCTTCCAAATGGAAGTACAGGTCAGATGAAATTTATCGTTCACGCGGTAGATGGTGGTGACAGTCTAATTGTTTCACCTAGTGGTACATTCACTGGTGGTTCAACTTGGACTTCAACAGATGCTGGTGACAGTTCAATCTGGTTATACACTGGTGCAACTTATGGTTGGGTAATACTATCTAATCAAGGTGGCGCAATAGCATAATAACTAATCATGCCTATCCTTCATGACAGAATAAAAGATCAACTGACTGAATTGTTGCCAAATTATATGGCAGCTGAAGGTCAAGGTTTTCAAACATTTTTGGAAGCCTATTTTGATTACCTTGAAAAAGGAATTCTTGTCTACAAGGATGGGACTGATTTAGATATAGTAGGACTGGAGGCAGGAGATGGAAGTCTAATCCAAGAGGAGGCGACTTACTCTCCCTCTCCAGTTGCTTCTAACAAAATCGTCTATAATAGATTCTACCCAGATGTCAACATACCAGAACAAAGTGGTGGTTGGGAAGTAGGAGAATATGTTGTAGGAAGTACATCTGGTGCAACTGCACGAATAGATGTATTAGGTGAAAAGAATAGTAAACTCTATATTGAGTTATTTACCGAAGCACATTTCTTATCAGACGAAACAATAGTAGGGCAGAACAGTGGATATACTGCAAAGGTAGATATATTTAAAGGTAATGCTTTATTAGCTGCAAACAATCTTTTATCATATGCAGATGTAGATAAGACAACAGGAGATTTTCTTAATTACTTTAAAGAAGATTTCATGCCGTCTATTGACCAAGCAGTTATTGCAGATAAAAGAATACTAACAAAACACATAAATGAGATTTACGCTACGAAGGGTAACTACTCATCTTATTCATTTCTTTTCCGAATACTTTATGGAGAAGATATTTCAATAGCATATCCACAGGATAATGTAATAAACCCATCCGATTCTGGATGGACAGAACCAGAAGTTTTACATTTATATTCTACAAAGAATCTATTAGATTATCCTTTGGGTAGAGTTATCAAAAGAGATTCAACTCAAGAAATAATAACAGACATACAAGTTGATAAATTAAATCGTGTAACTGGTGGTGAAGCAGAAAACACTTATTCTCTTAGACTAGAGACTCCTTTTCTTGGCACACTTAGTATAGGTGATGAAGTTGAAGTTCAGTCAAGATATGATGATACAAAATATCATCTTGCAACAGTTCGTGGTATTACAGGGGACATCTCTACTACTGATGGTGCAGTTTATATTTACCAAGAAAATAGAGATGGTGTTGTTGCATCAGAATCAGATGACACAGAAGGATTTTTATTAGAGACTGGAACTAATTTAGACGAGAATATTAGTATCCTCTTATTAGAAGAGGCAACTCACTGGACTAGATTTGACTTTACTGCAACAGCAAGTCAAACGAAATTTGCAATCGGAAATCACGATTGTGCAAATCCAAGAGTATATGCAAATGTTGGTGGGGTTGTTGAGGAAGTAGATTCAACTGATGCAACTAATGGATGGTCTGTAAATTCAGATGGTATAACATTCTCAACTCCAAGACAAGTTGGGGATACAATTGTTGTTTGGAACAATGCAACAGACCCAGTTTACAATGAAGTTCATGGTAAGAAACCCATACAAGTTTTAGAATCAGTTAACACTGTAGATACAATTGCTGCTATTGGTGGTGGTATGTATTCAGAAGAGATTAGTGATGGTACACTCTATACAGTATCGGAAAATGTTACTGTTGACTTACCAGCATCAGAACTTGGTGTTGGGTTAGAATCCAAAACTCTTGTTGGAGAAACTAGAGATGGTGGTATCGAACAAGTTATTGTTGACCCTGCTAATCGTGGTACAGGGTATGCAGATGGAGACCTTATTGTATTTGATAACACCAATACAGGTGGGACAATGGCATATGGTCAAGTATCATCAACCTCTGGTAATATGTTCTTGGAGTCTGGAACAACTTTCGGTTCACTGGAATATACTTCAACTGCAGGCCAACTATCATATTCTGGGATAGATAACCACGAACACATGATGGTTTATGATCCAGAAAAAGTGGAAGTCTATATTAAGAGACCAGACGAAACACAAAACATTCCAGCTCAAGGTGGTAATGTTACCTTCTCAGTTTTTGAACTTGTAGAAGGAGATGCAAACATTATTCTTACTGGTAACTCTGTAGAGTTTACAGGAGACTATGCAGACAGTGGTCATGCAAAATATGCTGGTGGTGTTGGAACAGTTGTTTGGGTTATAGCACAACCAGATGAAACTAATCTTATATTAGAAGATGGTCTAGGGGAAGGTAATTTAATTTACGACCAATCTGGGCCAAGTCCAACAGGTGCAATTAAGAGAACAACAGTAAATGCTGGTGGTGTAGGATATACCTCTCTACCAAAAACATATGTTGGTGGTGAGATTTTTTACATTGATACAGGTGAAATACCATTATCAACAAATGCAATATATTCTGGTAAATCATTTCAAGAAGGTGAATACTTAACTAACGCTGGAGAGACAGTAACATGGGGTGTTGTTTTAGAACATGATTCTGAAATTCGTAAGTTAGTAATTGGTAAACTTCCAGAATCCGAAGAAACAACTGCTCCAGCTATTGGAGATATTATCAGAGGTGCATCAACTGATATAGAAGTAACAGTTAAAGACAGTTCTTTAACTTTAGGAATAGATGCACGACTAACTGCCTTTGGTAATGACATAGGTAGTATAGGTAAGTTAAGAGTTGTCACCGAAGGTAATCACTTTAATAAATCTGGTGGTATTCCAGATTATGCACACAAGATGATTATAGGAAATATATCTGCTGTACCTACAGTTGCAACTACATTATTGGGTAATTTTTCTGGTGCAACAGGAACTATAAAAACATATGATGGAGATAGACATTTACTTACAGTCACAGACATAATAGGTATGTGGAAAGAGGGAGAAGTAATAACAACCTCAGACAATAAAACCTTTAAAGTATTAAGATCGAATCCAGCAACATCAAGAGCAACAAATGTTGTAGTTGCAAAAATAGATGGAAACTATACAGACGATAAAGGTTTCCCATCAGTAACATCACAAAGAATTCATGACTCTTATTTCTACCAAGACTTTTCATATGTCATTAAGGTAGGAGAGAGTATAAACAAATATCGTTCCATTGTTAAACAACTATTAAACCCAGCAGGTACAATCTTCTTTGGAGAGGTTGCAATCAGTCAAGAGATTGACTCTCGTGCAGACATCTACAATGCAAACTTTGATGGAACGAAAACTACAAGATCGTTTATTCCAATTCTATACATTGGTTCTAAGATTGATCCAGCAAAAATTATACTGGAAGATGGAACAGAAACAGGACAGGGTACAGATACATTCTATGGAACACTAGACAATATCACATTAGAAAATGGTGAGGGTGTATTAACTTCTGAAAGGTTCATTGCTAATGACAGAATGGAATTAAAATTAGAAACAGATTCAATGAGTCCAGCTGGTGCAACCGACTTTACAGTTGGTGAAATAGTTTACCAGAATCAATTTAAAACTACAAGTGGTGACTTATCTACATTGAGGATGAAGGTTGTTGCAGTAGGTGATTGGGTATACGACTCTGGAGATAATCTAAAACTTACAGTAGAAAGTATTGTTCCAGACCATGCTGCGATTAAACAATACTTATTAGAAGATGACACAAATCACAATTATGGGTCTGAATACCTACACTTCTCTGGGTGGTTAACACCATACCCAAGTATAGAAGCATGGGAAAGTAACCAAACATCTGAAAATCCATCTCATATGCCTTGGGGTGTTGTTGGAGAATCTTCTGGTAAGAAAGCAGAAATTGCAGTTTCTCAACATGCAAATGTTAAGACAGACCAAGCATCTGGACAAGCATGGATTGTAGGACAAGACATTGTAGAAACAGATGTTGGATTGTATGACAGGATTGTTCGTGCAAGTGTACAAGCAGGTGGTCATGAAGTCATTAAAGAACTTGAGATCATGCCACACTATTCACATCATAGGTTGTATTATACCACATTAGATACCACCTTACCATTAGGAACAATTGTTAAGGGTGCAACTTCTGGGGTACAAGCTCGTGTTATGGAACATAACACAGTTGACAAATACTTTATTTTTTGGATAGGTGCAACAGAACCCTTTGGAAGTAATGTAGGAAACTTCACAATAGAAGCAATTAAGAATACTGCATTATCTACCACATACTTTACTCCAAGTAAGGTTGAGATACATCATCCATTTGAAGATGAACCAAAAGAACAAATACAAACAGAACCAGTTACAGCAGTAAGTGGTAAGACTGCAACCGAAGGTGGTGCAGAACCTTATAACCATACTGATTATCTGCCTGGCTATATTGGTAGAGGTAAGGTATTAACAGCAAACGAACCTAACGAGTTCTACGATACTGTGATGAAACAAAGAACTAAGAACATCATAGTAACTCAAACCTTTGCAAGTGCAGCCGTTAAGAGTGGTAAAACTCTTGCAGCCGTACCAAGTAGTAAAGAAGATTTGAACCAACATGGTTTAAGAGGACAAGGTGCATACACAACCCTTCTAAGAACAGGTGGTTTGGAATGGGGTGAAACATTACAGAGTGCTGAGAGAGATTCAATCATAAACAATCACAACACCAATACCTTTAGAACTGTTTCAGATAATACTAATTGGGACAGTTATGACCATCATGGTTTACAATCTGGAGTAGGACATTTACCAATTCCATCTGACTCAAAAAGAATTAATTCAGTTCTTATAGGAAATGCAGAACAAATAATAACAGAAGATGGTTCTAGACTTGTTGCAGAACCAGATGAAGGCTTCTTAATGATGGAACCAAGATGGGAAGAATTTAATGCAACAGTAACTACAGATGGAAAACAATATTACAATAATGGTTGGACAGTAGACCCAACCGAAGAATTAATTTTAGAAGATGATGGTAGAATGGCATTAGAGGTTGCAACAGACAACGAAGATGCAGTTAAATTTATCACCGAAAGAACACCGAACTTTGCATCCATGTTTATTAGACATGAAGATGGGACTAGAATCTTGTACGAAGATGACAGTGCTTTAGTTCAAGAACGGGCAGAGAGTGTCGTAGGAGAAGAAAGAATAGGCCTAGGGCCTACAATGGGAGACCTCTCTCAAATAGGATTCTCTTCAAATTTATTATTTGAGGAAAGATTAAATCAAGAAGATGGTGATAACATTCTAATGGAGAATGTTGCAGGCAGAATCTTGATTGAAAACCCTTACGCGGGGGTCACAATAAGTGATATAAGTACCTTATATGGAAATACTTCCATATCGGAACTCGAAAAACAAGAAGGAAAGCAAGGTAATTTAACTTTTTCTGCATCAGTTCAATCTGGTGTATAAAATCGTTATAAATACCTAGTAGGATAATTTAAATTATAACAAAATTTAGAGGAAGGAAAAAAAATGGCAGCGATTATTACCGAAAAATTTCGTTTGCACAATGCAAAGCAATTCAGAGAAGTTGCGTCTGAGTCTGGAAATGACATGTACATGTTTATTGGAAGACCAAGTGCATGGACAGACGATAGCTCCCCAGATACACCAGTAGACTCTTTGAATGATGAGTATGACGCATATAGAAATATGGTAGCATTAAAGTTGATATCTTCAACAGATGTTAGTCATGCTGTCATAAGACGAGATTGGACAAGTGGGACAATATATGATGAGTACAGACACAATTACTCATCTTCAAACACAGCAACAAGTGGGGCATCAACCCTATGGGCATCTACATTCTTTATAATAACAGATGACTATAATGTATATAAATGTATCTCAAATAACAATGGTGCAACATCCACTGTTAAACCAGATCACACAACTGTTGCAATATCAACCGAATCAGATGGATATAAATGGAAGTTTATGTATTCTATATCTGCATCAGAAGTAATCAAATTCGTAACATCAGACTTTATACCAGCGAAGACGCTTGGTGCAAAGGCTGCTGTAGAAGGTGATGCTGGTGCATTAGGAACTGCAGCTGGTGATGACACTTCTGCACAATGGGATGTAGAGAATGGTGCAGATGATGGTACTATAGAACATATCAGAGTAACTGCTGGTGGTTCTGGGTATTCAACTGATGGAACTCATACTATTGCAATCACAGGAGATGGTACATCTGCAACTGCATCTGTAGTCAGTTCTGGTGGTGCAATAACCTCTGCAACAATTAATGCAGTAGGTTCTGGATATTCAGTAGCAGGAATTAATAACACAGTATTACAAGCTTCAAAGAGTAATGGTGCTGGTGCTACTTTTGATATTATAGTTAGTCCAAAGAACGGCCATGGTTCAGACCCAGTTGAAGAACTAGGTGGAAACTATGTGATTGTAAACTCTCGTTTAGAATATGCAGAAGGTTCTGGAGACTTCCCAACAGATAACGATTTTAGACAAATAGGTCTTATTGTAAATCCAACCAACTTAGGAACAGACACTTTAGCCAGTGCAGTTACCCTTAGTGCATCCAATGCCTTTACAATGGCAGCTGGTGCAACTATGCCAACAGTTGATGACAAGATTAGAAATGCATCTACTCTTGCAGCTGGAAGTGCAGCTGGTATCGTAGTTTCAA
>Ga0315319_10000537_pt1 | contig 12189 bp, 10 predicted proteins | sample M1500m3416metaG_FD_203463 | JGI IMG/M metagenome (GOLD analysis project Ga0315319, IMG submission 203463) | Ammonia-oxidizing marine archaeal communities from Monterey Bay, California, United States - M1 500m 3416 | ecosystem: Environmental > Aquatic > Marine > Intertidal zone | place: USA... | reverse complement strand
CCATCATCTCGTCGTGCTGGACTTCGATTCTGACACGATTGGACGATTCTTCCACTCCAGAGATCTGACTTTAATGGCTGGCACTAACTTCACCTCCAACGGACTAGTCGTTCAAGTAGCAGGCAGGCAGGCCTCGATGGTATCATTCCTGAACGCGATCAGGGAGGCAATACCAGTAGAGAGAATCACGACGGCGAAGGCCTCTGAGGGAATGGTCCAGAAGGGCCCCACCTTGCAGCAGCACAGGATTATCAAGATCGCTCACCGACACGGTTGGTATGAGGCCCCGAAGAGAATCTCAATCAGGGGCTTGGCCTCAAAACTGGGTCTGTCCAAGTCGACAGTGGCAGAGCAGTTGGTCAAGGCCGAGAGCGAGATTGTAGGCGGATTCCTGAAGAAGTCGCAATAATCAGGCGAATGAGTCCAATCGAGTCTGTCGTCCCCTTTTGACGAACCAACTGTTACGCAAGTCGTCAGGGGCCGATACCTTAGGGGCGACGTAGTCGATGGCGTGTTTGAGTGAGTCAAACTGCCTCGGAGTTCGCTTCATTGCCTCGCGAACGGTCTCTCTGATCAGCCAAACCCCTACTGGCGCCCAGTATTCGGGGCCGATGTCCCGCCAGATGAGGCAGGCCCCCGAGCGCCGCATCGAATCCATATGCTCGAGCACACCCAGCCTAGCCGAGTAGTAGGCGCCAGTTATCTGGTGTGCATACTCGTTGCGCGGCTTGAGGTCCTCCCAATCCCCTAGTACCTTCCCCGTGCCGGTCCATACACTGCCTCGAGTCCAAGCCTCTAGCATGTTGAAGGCCCACAGACCAGGAGTGAGAATGATGTGGAACACGTTGTCGAGGTAGGTGGCCTCGTAGACCAGCACCTTGTCGAGCGAAGGATGGTCCCTGACCCTATCCCAAAGCCGTTTCCCGAGCATGTCGTCAGTAGCCGTGATGCCCCACCGCGTGGGGACTAACTTCCTACTGCCCTCCCGGCCGAGAAGTCCAGAGGAGAGTAGGCGGGAGATTTGAGCTTCTCCAATTGAGGCCTCAGTCAGTTCATCCATCGCATCAGCAGCCAGCAGGTCATCCTCGTTGGCAACCGAATCTACTTTCCTCGGGATGCTGGCATGACCGACGATTTCGGCTCGTAGCACCTCTCCAGAGGGGCCGAGGGGAGTACTCATACTGTCGAAGGTGGGACTCCTACCTACCATGATTGGCCTAGCGAAGTCAAGCTCCACATCCACGCTCTTCTCGGCCATAGCAATCTCCTGCGTGGTCTCCAGCATCGCGCCGGGCGAAGCGGTGCTGCCGACAGACATCACGCTGCCACCAGTGATGAGATTGGCATGTTGGGCCGCAACCTCTTCTAGAGGCCTTCCGAACAGGTCGGCAGGGTCACCGCTGGCCATAGGCACGGCATCGGAGTCTTCTGGGACCCAAGCCGCGCTAGGACCCGCCCTTACATCAGGGTAGCCGTACCTGCCTACGAACAGCGACGGCGGGCTCGGCCCGACCAGCTCGCTGACCGAGCCCGTTTGCACCACAGGGAGCCTTCCTCTGATGTCAGCGAGCAGGGGGCAGGGGGAGATGCCACACATACCCCGAGTACCACGGCATTCGATACACTCCGGAAACATCGCTATGAAATCGCAATCGGATGCTCTTAGGCATACTGCTCTGCGAACGCAGGTAGGCGGCATTCAAAGGGACCATTCCTCTCCGGCAGGCGGGGAGAGGGATGGCTCGGATTCCAGCGGTCATACTGCAGCATTTCATCGGCCTTTCGGACTACGAGCGCAAGCTGGCCATAGACAAGGCATCCAGAGAGCTCGGCATGACCGTCGAGCAGATTGAGGACGAAATCGAGAATTTTCAGAGCGGCGGCTTCAATCAGGATCAACCAGCCGCCGCACTCCCAGTTGAAGCGCCGCGTAAAGAGTCAATTTTCAAGAGACCGAAGAAGCAGAAGGAAGGGGGCCCGGAGTTCGTCGACGACTCTCACAAATACCGATTCCGATATGATCCCAGCGTGGCCGGAAAGGCCCGTCAGGACAAGGCGACTCAAGCCATCGCCTGTCCACACTGCAAGGCCGCGCTCGGAATTCCAGAGAAACGCCCAATCAGGGTCACATGCCCCGCGTGCATGATGGATTCGACCTTTGAGGACTGATTAGACTCCCCAGAACCGGTTTTCTCCTCTGGCACCCTCGTCCTCAGTAACCGATTGCACAGCTGTCCTCAAGAGGTAGTATCCAAGTATTGCGAATACGGGCATTCCCCAAGTGTCTGAGACACTCTGGTAGTCGAGACTGAAGTCAGACCCTCCCATCTCTATGAGTATGACCACCAGTGCGGCCTTGGCGAAGGCGTACACCACCCCTCCTAGGCCCAATAGTAGTACGCTGCGACCAGTAAAACTCCCCTCCTTCCACCTAAGAACTCCTAGGGAGAGTGCGAAAGAGAAGGCGGAGACGACAATCCAAGTGAGGGCCTCATTGATGGCGATGGCCCAGACGGCTACGTCTCTGTTTACTGCGTCGACATTGAATTCACTACCCAGCCAGGCTACGTATCCATCGATTTCGATGTTCGTGGCTGAGAACACCTGGTATGCGGTAAGGATGGATAGCAGTATTGAGACAATCGAGAGACCCCAGAGAAGAGACGACCATATTCCTCCGCTAGCGCTCTCTCGCATATCAATAATCAAACGCTCTAACTGATGTTCCCAACCGAGTCCTTTGGCGAGCAACCAGATGCCGATGAATAGAGGCATTGCGCCGATGAGAGCCCCACCTCCTGGGATGATGAGGCCGAGCCCGATAATCATCAGGAAGATGGCGGCAGGAACCAGTAGTTTAGCTCGCCAGCGCGGGTCATCGATGGCCTTAGCAATGTAGTAGTAGGTACTCTCAATGCCCTTGGACTGTCTTACAATCACCTTCTCAACATGGTCGACGCGAACCCTTGAGGTGATGATGGGGAGAGAAGCCTCATCATCCGCTCCGTCGGTGATTAGGACAGCGGAGTCTGGTTGGAACTCTTGGATGACCTCATCCAGTTGCATTGCGACGGCTCGATCACTGCGCGGACCGACCCGAACATCTCCTGTAAGTAGGGCGATTTCTATCTCATCATCGCCTTGGGCGTTCTCAACTAACCTGTCGTGATGGTGCAGGGCACCAAGGATGGCGTTGGTGTCAGATTCCTCAGGATCGGCTATGCCCAGACGCAGAGCGGCCGTTAGAGTCGCCTTGCGACCGATGACGGGACCTCTGATGCCAGCCTTTACTCCAAGGTCATTGTCTCGGTCGACAGTCAGTACGAGAGTCCTCACCATGCCTACTCATCCGGTATGGGCTGCGATGTAATGCTGGCCCATATCAAGAATTGGCCGACTCGACCTCTTCCTCAACGACTTCGGGCTCTTCCGTGACCTGCGGCCCCTCGCGGTAGCGGCTACGCTGCTTGGCTCTGATATACTTCAGTGGATGACTCATCCACTCCTGGTCGCAGAGCCTGTCGTCACCAGGCTGCACTGGGCATCTCGCAGAGGTCTTCAAGGCGGCGCAACCGTGCGGTGTGTAATCACGCTCGTAGATTTGATTCACTTGGTAAGAGGTGGTATCTGCACTGTAGTCAGGTGCGTTTGCGAAGAACGAGCATGTCTGTTCCTGCGGCATCCCAATTGACTTTGAGAAGGCAGCTAGAAACACCCTCCCGACATGGTTTACGTTTACTCCTTGGTTCAATTCGGAGACTGCCGACTCGAAACATGGTGGCCAGTCATCCCTAACCGCAGCCGTCATCGGCATCTCTGCCTGTACGCGCTCTGAGAGCAGCCCAGTGATGCGCTCGACCGGATCGGCGAACAGAGCCGCGAACTCTTCACTCATCCTGTCCATTCTTTCTGTGCAGGTCTGGTTCAGGTTCTCTCTGATTCTCTCTTTCAGTAGCCTCGCAGTACGCTGCCTACTACTCTCCCCTACAGCCGCATCCATGCACACCCATCCCTTGGTGACCGGCCGATTGGCCAGATGCCAGTAGGCGCCCGAGATTTTTGGGCACAGTTCTATGAAGTCGGCCATCGGAATCCAGTAAACCACCTCGTCAGAACCCGAGCCCATCTCGCTTCTGATTCCTGACAAGTAGGAAGCAGCCAACAGCTCAAAATTCTCCGAGTCCATTCCGAATAATTGGTCGGCCCTAGTCGCCTCACCCTCTATCCATCGGGCCAACAGCCTCTCGTTGAAGGAGGCGCAGACGACCAGCATAGCGTGTAGGAACGAAAGCACCTCAGTCATCCTTCCTATCTCTGTTGACATGTCAACAGTAGTCGCGATGTCGGCACCGTCCTTGTGCATCACACTGTCGAGCAGGCGTAGTCGCCCCCGGGTCCTGACGTCCTCCAACCAAGGCTCGTCTATCAGGTCCTCGACCGAGATTCCATTTTTCTCTAGCACACTGCGCATGTGCTCCCTGCCTTGGGGCAGGAAGGGATAGCGAGCTAGCAAGACCTCGTCCTCCACTGATGGCAGTGCAAGCGGCATCGGCATTGGCAAGCAGTGGGCCGCGAGGGTTATTCAACACTCACCGTACCCTTCTACTGGAGCGAGGCCACATGGACAGACCGACCGACCTTCTTCCAGTCGTCGACGAACTGCTTGCCATCCAGACGGAAGTCCGCGAGCACTTTGGATGGAAACTCGATCCTGACTCCAATAGTGCTCTGTCTCTCCTCGAAGCGGTCGAGGTATCGGAGATCAATGACTGGACCCGCCCCCGCAGGGCTGCCACAGTGGCGGGTCTGATTCGGAGGATGGTACTCAGGCCCACAGAAGTGGCAGTTCTCGGTGCGGCTGTAGAGGCCGAAGAGGTTCTGCGAGCGCTGGAACGCCCGATCCTGCTGGTCGCAGCCGACGGCTCCGCAGGCGTTCTCTCGACGTTGCCTGACTCGACAGCAGAGCGGGCCTGGTCGCGTCTGGCATGCGTCGTCAGCGATGGTGACGGTGGCCAAGGGATTATCGAGGCGGTCAAGCGGGGCATACCTGTCTTCCTGCACGCCCACGGCGACAACGTCGCTGAGTGGGAGTCACTACTGGAGATAGCTGCAGGGGCATCAACACCCTCATCTCTTGTGCTGACTCACCAGACTCCCGCAACGATTCCCGGCATGCACAATCCCGGAGGATTCACCGACGGGGACCGGGCTGCGTGCGTGGTCCGCTCTATGGGCGTGCCTAAGGAGGCAATCACGATGCTGGGCACTAGGACCGATGTCGTAGGCAGGTGGTCTGGAGTGACCGATGCTGAGATCAAGATGGAGAAGCTTCAGTGGATGGATAAGGTCCTGCGGACCCTAGAAATCGATTACTAGACGAAGTCGTTGAGCGTCATCACAGTGACCGTGTCATCGTTGAACAGAGAGTCAACGCTGTCAGTCATCCAAGCGACGCGTTGCTTGGTATAGTCGTCAACGCCGTACCTCTCGATGACGTTCCGGGTAATCTCGATGTACTTACGAACCGCTCCTTCGGAGACCGTTAGAACGACATTGCCTCCACACAGAGTACTGTCACCGTCTCTTGAGCCGACCAGACCACCACCCATCGAAACGGTCTGGATGCATTTGCCCGCTAGCGGCATCCTGCGGTACGAATAGGCACATTTGACGCAGCGAACTTTCTGACGTGTGAAGGCCATGAGATTTCCACGTAGGTCGGGAAGGAAGTGAGATTCGATGACCTGCGAGGCTACACGCTGCGCACTGACAGGCCTCAAATCAGTTCCGAGAGCCAGTTGAGCGAGCATCTTGTCCTCCATCGTCTTGAGGGTCTTGTACGACGAATTCTTCGGGCCAGTGTCGAGTCGGCCCGAGTCATGAGTCCAGCCGTACCCGCGAATTTCCCCCACAGCGCCAAGCCTGTTACTAACCAAGTCAACAATCCCTTCTATCTCGCTCGGGTGTGGCTGCGACTTCGTCGCCTCGTAGAATGCTCGATTGTAGAACCATGAACAGTCGACGTTGAGAGCCTCCTTGTCAATCTCGCTCGGATTGATGCGTGTGCTCAGGACTAGAGGAGCGTCCATCCGACCACCTCTGCCTGCTGGCAAGATTGATCTAGAGAAATTCAAGAGACCGTCTAGCAGCATCATCAAACTGTCCTCATCACCATCGCAGTTGCGCCTCTTCGCGGCGTGGAACAGGGGGTGCGCATATCCAGCAGAGGCACCGGTCCAGCCAATGATTCGGCACAGCACACCGCCAGATGTATGCGGCGCGAGCCCGATAGCTAGATGACCCACTAAATCAGACTCGTCAGAAACCTCGTAGAAAGGCTCCATTCCATAGAACCGTACCAACAAGTCATCGACGAAGTGGCATGTGTTCAGGAGATGACTCTTGGCTAGTATGGAAGGCACAAAGTCCTGAGGTAACAACTCAAGCATCTGCTCGTTCGATTCGAGAGGTGCACCGAAGATGTCGTGAGAATATCCTAGATCATGCAGCTTATTCCAGGGAGTGCCTATTTCGTTAGGTTTGAAGTGAGTAATTGGGACATCACTCATGTCGTAGCGTGAGGTGCCATCGCGGAACACCGAGACTTCATGCTTTGCTCGCAATATCCCTTTTTCGATTGGTTCAGGAGTCTGGTCTATTGAGACTAGGCCCTTGACCGCCTTGATTCTTTTCGGCACTCTATCAAGTCCGAGCGCACGCCTCTTGACTTCCAGAATACCGCCCAGTGGAACACTAGTTCTCTGCCCCTTCCTGCGTCTGAACTGCCCGCCCCGACGCTTGCTCTCTTGAGTGCGCCCCCCACACTCAACCGCTTCTCCCGGGGCCAGTCGGTTATGGCATCTCAGATGTGGGGACTCTTGCCCACACTTGTCGCACAAGCGCGGCCCCATCTCGACTCGGATGACGCCCTTGCCGGCGGCCTGCCCCAACAGTCGCTGTGGCCCACCGTTCTCGCCTATTGGGTATAGAGCATGGACCATTGGCTTCATCTCGCGCACTCCGGCTTTCTCTGGTCTACCCATTCGGGACCCCACTCTACACGGAACTGAGTCCTCCCAACGGAGTTTCGATAGACGTCTGACCAACCACAGAGAACGGTCAACCTCATGTTCGTCAATGAGCATCCTAGCTTTTCTCAGAGCATCCTTGTTCACAGGTCCAAGATTCTCGATTTCATCTGCTGCAGCTTTTCCCGCTGCATCGGTGTCTCCTATCCCAAGTCCTTCCTGCCTTGCTGCTGTCTCAGCCTTCATCCTGACGATCGCCCGCCGCCCCTCCAAGTCCTCTAGACGAGCATCCTCCTGTGCCATGATGTCCGTTGCTTTGCGAATCCTGCTTACTCTGTCGTCAATGTGTGGGCCGGCCTTCACTGTGATACGCACAGCCCCATTGTGAACCTCAAGACCGAGCCCTTCAACCAACCCCTCCCAGTTCGATGATATCACGATGTCATCTCCTTCGTGCTGATGCTCGATTCCAAGAGTCATCAGAGCAGATTTCAGGATACCGTGGTTGTGTACCATGGTCCACCCGGGCCAGACTCCAGTGGAAGGAGTTGGTAGCCCAATATCTTCGATGAATGTGTCTGGTGACCAGACGGCAACACCATCGTGTAGCCGCAACTCTTCATCCTTGATTGACGAACCCAGAAGTGCCTCAATTACTGTAGGTGCGAAAGACATTGGCATGTCCGACCACCATAGGTTCCACGGCGGCGGAACTGCCGCACCATACTCCATATTCATGGCTCGTGCAGATTCCCAATTCATATCCAAATCGCGCAGATACAGGAACCATTCTCGCTGGCGCCAACTACGGTCCAGAGAACTCTCACCGCTTCGCTCGATAGCGCCGTTGAACGGTATTCCTATCGGCAGTTCCGACCTCTCGACTCCAAGAATCCGGGCGAATGTAACGACCTTGTCGGGATGATCTAAGGAATCCGCGAGGTCGGACGCCCACCAGTCTCTGTTATAGCCCGATGGAACAAGTTTCATGTTATTCTCGCGGAACTCGCCAAATCCCGAGAGTATCTCTCCAGAGTCCCATATAGTGATTACTTCAGCGGAACAGGATTCCCACTCTTCGACTGTAGAGATTCTACGGAAGGAACCATCTCGCAGAAGTACCGTAGGCCCATCTATGTCGACACAAGGAGTGACTGCGCACGCCTTTCCAGGGCGCTCGGTTTTCATCTGAGTCCCAACCGAAAGAAACCCACCATGGGCCTGCATGGATACAGGGTTTATTCCTGCGGCAGCAAGACCGGTGGCACGACTCCTCCCATACCTAAGCCGAAACGAACCCGGCTCCCCAGGCTCCCCGAATACAGGTCGCCCGGCGATGACATCTTGCATGTATTTACCATTCTTTGGAATTTCTCTACGATGGAAATATTGACTCCCATCTTCTCCTTCTCCACTTTCTTGTTTTCCCTTTGTGGTAAATTCTGAGATGAAGCCCCATCCTGGGATTTTCAGACGCTCGGTGTGCTTCTGGATCTTCGGAGCCTTCAGGCATAGACCTTCTCCGATTACGAGCAACACTCCACCTCGAATTCTAGTACGAGGTGAATTGTTGGGATTCACGATGTTACGAACTTCCTTGTAGCCCGCACACTCCTGCTTCTCAGTCTCCTCTCCGTTAATCATCACCGGGCACGCCCGCACGATAACCTCTATTTCCTCAGGAGGAGGCTTGTATTGTAGGCCGACACGGTAGAGGCCAAATTCTTCCTTGACTCGTTCAACTTCTGGCGTCGTCGGGATGTATCTCCCGATGCCGAGTTCACGACGTATCATGTCACCAATAAGGACACTCAGCGCTTGACCTGTACCGCCCGCCGCTCTTATGGGCCCGGCGAAGTCGATGGATAGAAACTCGGATCCATCGGCGTTGTTCATGATACGCACTCTTCCGATACCGTCGAGCGGGGCAACTAGGATTGCTTCCGTCAGTACTCCGAGACCGACCCTTAGTCCGGAGTCGATGGCCTCGGCGATGTCATTATTCCTTGCATACATCCTCCGTGCTACATCAAGGGCTATCTCGATAGCAGCGGTCTCCCTATCTGTGGTCAGCAGGAGATTGCGCAAGTCGTCCTCAATACTCATTCCGTCGAGATACTCTTCAAGCAGCTTTTCAGTTCTGCTTGCTAGGTCGGTGGTACGTGGGATTTCAACCTCATCTGAGAAATCAAGGCCTTTGGCCTTGGCCGCATCAGCGATGAGGAAGACCTCGTCCGCGCGTCGGTCCAACCAACTCTGATACGACGCACGCTCGGCACTCATACGACCCTCGTCGTACTCCGCAACATGCCTTTTATCCGAACTCATGTACACACGCTCCGCCGCTGAACATCCTCGTACTGTGGGAGGCCGTCCAAGAACATTCACCGAAATGCCCGCCAATCTGCCTGTCCGGAGTGCGAACCTTCATCCGACCCCTGCCGAGCCGAAGCGAAGGAGAAGATGGCGTCAACCACCGTGGACGAAGCGAGATCTAGACTGGTCGACAGGGTCCGTGACTTAGCTTATCTTCACTCTCCTGACGAACCATTCACACTCGCTAGCGGCCGTCAAAGCCCTCACTTCTTTGACATGAAGCCGGTGATGATGGACCCTGACTGTGCCCACCTGCTTGGCGTACTCATCCACGCTGAGATCGAAGACATCGGCGCCGTGGACGCGGTCGGTGGCCTCGAGCTCGGCGCAATCCCCCTCACTGGGATCGCTATTGCCAAGGCAGGCAGAGGATCTAGTCTGCGCGGCTTCCTCGTGCGCAAGGAGCCCAAGGGTCGCGGCGGCCGTAAGACCGGTAATCCTCCTGGTATTGAGGGTTCGAGCCTTGCTGCTGGTGACAGAGTAGTGCTTCTTGAGGACGTTACTACAACAGGAGGCTCTGCTCTGCAGGCCGCAGCCCGACTCAGTGAGATGGGTTGCGAAGTCGCCGCATGCATCACCATCCTAGATCGCGAAGAGGGTGGGGCGCAGGCTTTCACCGAGGCCGGAATAAATCTTCGACCTTTGATTCTGAAGTCGGATGTCGCAGGTGGGTGAATGAACCAGCACATCATCGACTCGAGCGAACCCTATCATCCTGAGAAACTTGACAAGAAGGAGTACGTGGGCGCAGCGGCCTACTTCGAGCTCGACATGCGTGCAGGCGTGGTCCTAGAGGTCGAGGAGTTCCCTGAGATGCGTAAACCCTCATACAAGATTCACGTCAACTTTGGACCGGTAATCGGGAAACTATGGAGCTCCGCACAGATTACCAACTACTCACGAGCCCAATTGATTGGCCGCACCGTGGTAGGAGCAGTCAATCTCGGTGACAAGACTCTGCCCACGGGTTTTGTCTCTCAGTTCCTCGTTCTCGGAGCACTCGATTCCGATGGCACGGTTCGTCTGCTTGAGTTGCCCGATGGAGTTCTCCCCGGCTCCATGGTCGCTTGATTACTCTCGCTGGTGCATGTAGCAGTAACCGGACTTTCGGTATACCATCCTGCGACACTTTTTGGCAGGCCACTCGTCAATGTGTAGACAGTGGGTCTGTGATTTTAGGTAATCTTCAGTGTTAGTACTCTTTGACCCCGCATCCTTCTCTTCTCCTTCCTTTTCTCCTTCAGATGGCTCTGTTAACCAGCGGCTACTTCCCCAGTGGGCTGTCAATTGGAGTTTTTCGTCTGCACAGGACTTGCATATCAGATCACCTTCTTCCTCGTCATCGTCTTCGAGTAATGCCAAACCAGCGGCTCCGAGAGCCAACGGTTCGGGCGTCTTCAAGGCTAGGGTCAGTCCAATTCCAGCTGCTCCCCCCACGACTGTCAGGGCCAGACCCCCCACCATACGGGCATACGTCTCTACCGGATCGCTTCCCGCGCTCCGGCACTCTGTGCAAATCTTGGCATTGCACCCAGCCCTCTGACAGGTCCACGCGAGGTTGGAGCCTCTACTCCCACACTTCGCGCACTCTCCTGGCAAGAGCCCCGCTTCGGGGGACTCGGAAGCGAACATAATCAGACCTCCAAGAACAACTATCCCGCCGAGGGTGCCAAAACAGAAACCACCACCCTCAACAATGAGCCCAATACCTGCCCCAACCAAAACAGCCCCAGCTCCTTTTCGCCAGGAGCCGAATGGCTGATCACCCTCCTCAACTAGATGAACTGCCTCTATCTTCTCAGAACTGTCCTCAATCCTGACTTCTTTGACTTTCGGTTTTATGCCACGTAAGGCCTCCAATTCACCGGCGTCGAACCAAGTCGTGGCACAGTCACCACAGATATCGATTTGTACATCCCGCCCGATCACCTTTTGATCAGGTACACTGATTTCGATCATCATAGACGGACAAACAGGGCAACTGCGACCCTCCTCATGCTTGAGCCCCTGTTCCTCGATACTCTCTCGAACTTCGGCGGGGACGACCCCTTCCATCGACTTGGCTTGTATTGCGAGGCCCCAGCATTCGACACAGACCAGCAGGTCGACGCCCTCGACGCCCTCGGCCGACTCGGCTCTGAGTTTCTTTGAGCACTTGGGGCAGTCATAGTCGCTAGCAGCGCTCACACATGGCCGTTTTAGAGCACCATCATTAGAGTTAGGGCGGCACACATATGCTCTTGTGCCTGTGAACACTCCCGGCTCCATGCCTACCGTAGTCAAAATGACAACCAACGCTGGAGAGATACTAATCGGACTGTACACCGAAGACTGCCCAGAGACCACTGGGAACTTCCTCAAGCTCGTCGATGATGGGTATTACAACGGCCTGCACTTCCACCGAGTGATCAAGGATTTCATGATCCAAGGGGGCTGCCCTCATTCAAGGGATCCTAACAACGGTCGGGCAGGTACCGGAGGGCCGGGATGGAAGATTCCGTGCGAACCATCCGCCCTAGCCAAGCGTCACGACCGCCCCGGGCTGTTCTCGATGGCGAACGCGGGCCCGAACACCGGTGGCTCGCAGTTCTTCCTCACCACCGTGCCAACCCCCTGGCTCGATGGCAACCACGCGGTGTTCGGAGAGGTCATCGAGGGGATGGAGAACGTGTACAGGATAGAGAATTGTGACACTAAACCCGGTGACAGGCCACACGACCCTCAGAAGATAATCAGTGTAGAGCGGGTATGAGGCCACTAATGGATTTCTGTCACCAAACAATAC
>Ga0315319_10000536_pt1 | contig 12189 bp, 10 predicted proteins | sample M1500m3416metaG_FD_203463 | JGI IMG/M metagenome (GOLD analysis project Ga0315319, IMG submission 203463) | Ammonia-oxidizing marine archaeal communities from Monterey Bay, California, United States - M1 500m 3416 | ecosystem: Environmental > Aquatic > Marine > Intertidal zone | place: USA... | reverse complement strand
AACCCCTTCCAGAAACCTCGGGCACCACCGTCTATGCCGCCCGGGCCGTCCACACCTTCGATCCGGCCCGGGCCACCGCCAGCGCCGTCGCCGTACGCGACGGCCGCTTCCTGGCGGTCGGCGACCCCGACGACCTGGTCGCCACCTACGGCGGAACCCTGGACCGGACGTTGGCGGACAAGGTCCTGCTACCCGGCTTCGTGGAGGCCCACTGCCACAAGGACACCGGTGGCCTATGGCAGTACACCTACGTCGGCTACGAGGCCAGGACCGACCCCGATGGACGTTCCTGGCCCGGCTGCAGCACGTTCGACGCCGTGGTCGAACGGCTCAGGGAGGCCGACAGTCTCCTCACCGATCCGGACGAGCCCCTCCTCGCCTGGGGCCTCGACCCGATCTTCTGGCCGGGTGAGCGTCTGGACCGTCGGCAGTTGGACGCCGTGTCAACCACCCGCCGGATCTTCGTGATCCACTCCAACATGCACCTGGCCACCGTCAACTCAGCGCTCATGGAAGCCGAGGGCATCACACCTGACACCGTCGCCGAAGGCGTGCCCAAGGACGCCTCGGGGTGGCCTCTGGGCGAGCTGCAGGAGTTTCCGGCCATGGCCCTGGCCGGGGCCGCCTTCCGGTCCTTCTTCGGACGGCAGCGTTCCGACGAGGCCATCCACCTCTTCGGAAAGTCAGCCAGGAACGTGGGCATCACGACGCTGACCGACCTCGGCACCTCCAACCTGCTGGAGGAGACCATCGTCCGCCAGTGGGCCGGCATCGTCGACCACGACTTCCCAACCCGGGTGGTCATGTTCCACGGGGCGATGCAGAACGGCACGGTCAGCGACGAGACGTGCGCCGCCGCCCTGGCGGAACTGCGGAAGCAGTCGACCGACCACCTCCGTCTCGGCTACGTGAAGCTCCTCCTGGACGGCTCCATCCAGGGCGGAACCGCCCGCCTCCGGTGGCCGGGCTTCCACCATGGTGGACCCAACGGAATCTGGCTGATCCCACCGGACCAGTTCGCCGACCGCCTCGCCCCGTACCACCGGGCCGGGCTGCAGGTCCACACACATGCCAACGGCGACGAGGCCGTCGACGTGCTCCTGGATGCCGTTGCCGAAGTGCAGGCCGCCCACCCGATGCCCGACCATCGCCACACCGTCCAGCACTGCCAGCTGACCACGCCCGGGCAGTACCGCCGGATCCGGGCGCTGGGCATGTGCGCCAACATCTTCTCCAACCACGCCTGGTTCTGGGGCGACCAGCACATCTCGATCACCGTCGGGCCGGACCGGGCCGCCCGCATGAACGCCGCACGCACGGCCCTGGACCTGGGCGTTCCCCTCTCGATGCACTCCGACTCCCCGGTTACGCCCCTCGGTTCGCTCCACGTTGCCTGGGCAGCCGTCAACCGGCTCACGCCGTCCGGCGTCATCGTCGGGCCCGATGAACGCATCACCGTCGCCGAGGCGCTCCAGGCCGTGACCATGGGGGCCGCCTGGCAGCTTCGGATGGAGGACGAGGTGGGCTCGATCAGCCCCCGCAAGTTCGCCGACCTGGCGATCCTGGAGGCCGATCCGTTCGAAGTGGATCCCATGGAGCTCCGCGACATTCCCGTCTGGGGAACGATGTGCGGCGGTGTCCTCCATCCGGCTGCCGGGGTCGGCGGCTGAACCACGGCAGGCTGATGTGGATGCGGATGCGAGACTCACGGGCATGAGTTCCGGACCTGACCGCCTTCCCCTCACGGTCATCGGCGGATACCTCGGAGCCGGCAAGACGACCCTCCTGAACGGCATCCTGGCCGAACCCGACGGCCAACGGATCGCTGTCCTCGTCAACGACTTCGGGGACATCGACATCGACGGCCGACTGCTGGCGTCAGCCGCCGGTGACGTGCTGACCCTCGCCAACGGGTGCATCTGCTGCTCGATGGTCGACGGTTTCGCCGAGTCCCTCGAAACGGTCCGCGGGTTCGCAGGCCGGATCGACCGGGTGGTCGTGGAGGTCAGCGGGGTCGGCGAACCCCGCAAGGTGGCCCGCTGGGCGCACCTGCCCGGCTTCACCCCTGACGGAGTGGTGGTACTCGTGGATCCCCTCTCGGTCCGGGACCGGGCGGCCGACCGCTACGTGGGCGAGACGGTGGTCAGCCAGGTGGCAGGCGCCGACCTGGTGGTGGTGAGCCGCTCCGACGTGGCAGACGAGGAGGACCTGGCCGGAACCGAGGCCTGGCTCTCCGGCATGACCGACGCCACGGTCCTGCGGACGCCCGTTCCGACCGCTGTGCTCCTGGGCCCGAGTCCCAGGAACCTGCCGGCCGAGACCGCCGAGGATGCTCCGGCGTCCACCACCCCGCCACACGACCACGTCTCGATCTCAAGGCACCTTGACGGCCCCATCGCCAGAACGTCGATAGACACCTGGATACGGGCCCGGCCCGGTGGCGTTGTGAGGGCCAAGGGGCTGGTGAGGGTGGATGACCGTCCCGACGACCGGACGGTCCTGCAGGTCTGCGGATCCACTACGAGCGTCACGGTGGATGGCCCCTGGGACGGGGGTGCCGAGGTGGTGGTCGCCATCGCGCTACCCGGCACGCCGCGTGCCGCCCTCGTCAAGTGGTTGAACCTGCTGGGCTGAACCTGCCGGCCTGAACCAGGCCTGCTCAGCCGGAGATCTCCACCTGTCGGCTGCAGGCCTCGACGGCGAGCCTGTCGGCCTCGTCGTTCCACCGGTCGCCCGAGTGTCCCTTCACCCACCGGAAGTCCACGTTCCCCCTGGAACGCACCGCCTCAATGAGTGGCTCCCAGATCTCACGGTTGGCCACCGGTTCGCGCTTGGAGCCCACCCAGCCCTTGCGGAGCCACTTCTCCCACCAGCCGTCCCTGAAGCAGTGCACCACGTAGGTCGAGTCGCTGACGATCAGCAGCGGCCCGTCGAAGGCCCGGACGGCCTCAAGGGTGGCCGTCAGCTCCATCCGCTGGTTCGTGGTCCGGACGTCGAAGCCAGCGGCGAACGACCCACCCGGCACCACCCACGCCCATCCGCCCGGGCCCGGATTCCCTGAACACGCACCGTCCGTGTAGACGACCACCTGCTCGGCAGCGGACTCCCGACCGGCCAGATGTCCCGACAGGGACGACGAAGCAGGCCCGGTCTCCCGGGTGGGCTGATCCTCCATCGGATCCTCGAACAGACGATCGGGGCTGGACACGGTCAGCGACCCTACGGGGATTGCCGCCAGTGGAGGTGGAGGCCGCCCGCCAGACCGGCATGGGAACCGACATGGGAACCGGCATGGCAGGATGCGAACGTGATCGACGGCTTCACCCACCAGTTACCGGATGCCGATCCGGCCGAGTCGAAGGAGTGGATCGACTCCTTCGACGCATTGGTCGACAGGTCGGGTCGACGCCGCGCCCGCTACATGCTGGCCAAGCTCCTGGAACGGGCAGGTGAGCTGAACGTCGGCAACGCCCCACCCACCTGGACCCCCTACGTGAACACCATCGCCACCGAGGACCAGCCGTGGTTCCCCGGGAACGAGTTCATCGAGCGCCGCATCCGGGCCTTCATCCGCTGGAATGCCGCGGCAATGGTGATCAACGCCAACAAGAAGGCCGATGGCATCGGCGGCCACCTCTCCACCTTCGCCTCCTCGGCGGCCCTCTACGAGGTGGGGTTCAACTGGTTCTTCCGTGGCAAGGACGACGGTCGACCCGGCGACCACATCTACTTCCAGGGCCACGCCGCCCCCGGCGTCTACGCCCGGGCCTTCCTGGAACGCCGCCTCACGGAGCAGCACCTGAACGGCTTCCGCATGGAGATCGGAGGAGGAGGCCTGTCCAGCTATCCACACCCCCGGCTCATGCCCGACTTCTGGGAGTTCCCCACCGTGTCGATGGGCCTGGGTCCCATCAACTCCATCTACCACGCCCGCTTCAACAAGTACATGGAGAGCCGCCGGATCGACGAGACGTCCGACAGTCGGGTGTTCTGCTTCGTGGGCGATGGCGAGTGCGACGAACCCGAGACGCTGGGCGCCATCTCGCTGGCCGGCCGGTCGGGCCTCGGCAACCTGATCTGGATCGTCAACTGCAACCTCCAACGCCTGGACGGGCCGGTCCGCGGCAACGGCCAGATCATCCAGGAGTTGGAGGGCGTGTTCCGGGGTGCAGGATGGAACGTCCTGAAGGTCATCTGGGGATCCGAATGGGACGAACTGATCCACAAGGACGTGGACGGCATCCTGCTCAACAAGTTCAACACGACGGTCGACGGTGAGTACCAGCGCCTCGCAGTGGAGGGCGGCGACTACATCCGGGAGCACTTCTTCGGGCCCGATCCCCGCCTCCGGGCCATGGTCGAGCACCTCTCCGACGATGAGTTGAACGACCTGCCCCGCGGCGGCCACGACTACCAGAAGATCTACGCCGCCTACCGCAACGCCACCGAGGAGAACGCCGCCCCGACGGTGATCCTGGCCAAGACCATCAAGGGTTGGACGCTGGGCGAGGGCTTCGAGGCCCGGAACGCCACCCACCAGATCAAGAAGATGACCAAGGACGAACTGCTGGCCCTGCGTGAGCGTCTCCACCTGGTCGACGAGATCCCCGAGTCGGCACTCGAGGGTGACCGGGCTCCCTACTACAGGCCCGACGAGGACAGCCCCGAACACGAGTACATGGTGCAGCGGCGCCGTGCCCTGGGTGGGTCCATCCCCAAGCGGCGGATCCGTAACAGGCGGCCCCTCACGCTGCCCGACCCGTCGGTGTTCGCCGGCCTCGCCAAGGGATCCGAGGGACGGGCCGTGTCGACCACCATGGCCATGACGGGCCTGCTCCGGGACCTCCTGCGCGACAAGGCGTTCGGACCCCGCGTGGTGCCCATTGTCCCGGACGAGGCCCGGACCTTCGGCATGGACTCACTGTTCCGGGAGTTCGGCATCTACGCACCGTTCGGCCAGCTCTACGAGCCGGTCGACCACGAGCTGCTCCTGTCGTACACCGAGAGCTCGGACGGACAGATCATCGAGGAGGGCATCACCGAGTGCGGGTCCATGTCCAGCTTCATCGCAGCCGGTACCAGCTACGCCAACCTCGGCGTCCCGATGGTGCCGTTCTTCACCTTCTACTCGATGTTCGGCTTCCAGCGCGTCGGCGACTCCATCTGGTCGGCCGCTGACTCCAGGGCCCGCGGCTTCATGCTGGGCGCCACCGCCGGACGCACCACCCTGGCCGGCGAGGGCCTGCAGCACCAGGACGGACACAGCCTGCTGCTGGCCGCCACCGTGCCGGCCTGCCAGGCCTTCGACCCGGCCTACGCATACGAGCTGGCGGCGATCATCGACGACGGCCTGCAACGCATGTACGGACACGAGGATCCCCACTTCAACGAGGACATCTTCTACTACGTCACGCTCTACAACGAGGCGTACGAGATGCCGTCCCGGCCGGACCACGTCACCGACGCCGACGTCGTCCGGGGGCTCTACCAGTGGGCCGACGCTCCCGAGCGTCCCGTGACAGCCACCCTCATGTTCTCGGGTTCGGCCCAGGGAGCGGCCCGGGAGGCGGCCGATGAGTTGGCCGAACGCTGGGGCGTGGGTGTCGACCTCTGGAGCGCCACCTCCTACAAGCGACTCAGGGAGGAGGCCCTGGGCGTGGAGCGCCACAACCGGCTACACCCCACCGAGCCGGCCGAGGTCCCACTGGTCACCCGACTCCTGGCCGAGGGTGAAGGCCCGGTGGTGGCGGTCACGGACTTCCAGAAGCTGTTGCCCGGCCAGGTGGCCAGGTGGATTCCACGTCCCTTCCACACGCTGGGAACCGACGGCTTCGGGCGCAGCGACACGCGGGAGGCCCTGCGCCGGTTCTTCGAGGTGGACACCGGCCATGTGGTGGTGGCCGTGCTGCACGCCCTCTCCCAGGATGGCACCATCGATGCGTCGCTGGTGGCCGAGGCCATTGCCCACCACGGCCTCGACGTGGACATCGCCGACCCGGGTCGCCACGACACCGTGCCGGTTCCGGGCAGCAGCGTCGGACGGGAACACTCCCCCGACTGAAGCCGCTGTCGGCCCGTGCCCCGGGTCCCCAGCGCTAGGTTCGCTCCATGACCCCACCCACATCCCGGTCCGTCGGCACGCTTGCGATCACCGGTGACGTCGACGCGGACCACCTGCTCAACACCGACCCGCTGGCCCTGCTGGTCGGAATGCTGCTGGACCAGCAGGTGCCCATGGAGTGGGCCTTCCGCGGGCCCGCCACCCTCCTGGACCGGCTCGGACAGCTCGACACCGCCACCATCGCCGACATGGACCCGGAGGCCTTCCTCGAGGCGTGCCGCACCAAGCCGGCCATACACCGATTCCCCAACTCGATGGCCGGACGGATCCAGGACCTCTGCCGCCACCTGCTGGAGAACCACGACGGCGACGCGGCAGACGTCTGGGAGGGAGCCGCCAACGGAGCCGACCTGGCCCGGCGACTCAGGGCCCTGCCCGGCTACGGCGCCGAGAAGACGAAGATCTTCGTGGCCATCCTGGCCAAGCGGATGGGTGTCGCTCCTGAAGGATGGAGGGCGGCTGCCGGGCCCTTCGCCGACGACGTGCCCCGGTCCGTGGCCGACATCGACGGGCCCGAAGCACTGGTCACGGTACGTGCCTGGAAAAAGGCCCAGAAGGCGGCCGGAAAGTCCAAACAACAGTAGAGACCAGGATCCGACGCAGCTAGGCGCCGACGGCTTCCCCTAGAGCCGGAGTTCGCCCCGTCCGGCCGCCTCCACGAACCAGGCGTAGGTGGATACGAGGCCGTCGGCCAGGCTGGTTCGCGCCGTCCAACCCAGGCCGGTGAGCCGTGACACGTCCAGGACCTTGCGGGGCATCCCATCGGGCTTGGAGCTGTCGAAGGCCAGCTCGGCACCGGGATGCACGAGGTCTCGTACCGTCTCGGCCAACTCCCGGATGGTCAGGTCCACACCGGTCCCCACGTTGACGTGTCCGGCCTCCGAGTATCCGTCCATCAGGAACAGACAGGCATCGGCCAGGTCGTCCACATGCAGGAACTCGCGCTTCGCATTGCCGGTCCCCCAGACCCCGACCGTGGCGTCGCCCGCCTCCATCGCCTCGTGGAAGCGGCGCATCAGGGCCGGTAGGACGTGCCCACCCTCCAGATCGAAGTTGTCCCCCGGTCCGTAGAGGTTGGTCGGCATGGCCGAGATGAAGTCGTCCCCGTACTGCCGCCGGTACGTCTCACAGAGCTTGATGCCGACGATCTTGGCCAGGGCATAGCCCTCGTTGGTCGGCTCCAGGGCCCCGCTCAGCAGCGCCTCCTCCGTGATCGGCTGTTCGGCCAACCTCGGGTAGATGCACGAGCTCCCCAGGTACAGCAGCTTCTCGACGCCGATCCTGTGGGCAGCCTGCACCACCGTCCCGTGGATCATCAGGTTGTCGTAGAGGAACTCGGCCGGACGGCTGGTGTTGGCGTGTATCCCCCCCACCGTGCCGGCCACCAGGAATACGTATCTCGGCCGTTCCACATCGAACCAGGAGTCGACCGCCGACTGGTCGCGCAGGTCCAGGACCTCGCGGCCGACCGTCCGGAGGTCGGTGAAGCCATCGGCCTCCAGATGACGCACGATGGCGGAGCCGACGAGGCCGCGGTGACCGGCCACGAAGACCGGAGCGTGTCGGTCGAGCATGCTGCGACGCTAGTCCTGTGGGGCTCTAGCCCCGTGGGGCCGTCGGGTCGGCCGGATCGCCACCGGGACCGCCGGCCGGCCCACCAATGGCTCCCATCGCCACCAGGTAGGTACCGAGCAGGTCGGCCACCATCGCAACCGCCAGGGCATCGAGTGGTTCGGGTCGTTCCAGCCCCCGGGCGACCACGTGGTCGAGGGCGTCGTCCAGTGGGGCCACGACGCGGCCCTCGGCATCGCCGGCGCCATCTGCCAGCGCCTCGTCACCAAGGGCCTGGCCGTGCGTGGTCGCCAACCCGGCCTCGGCAAAGGACTCCAGGTACCAGCCGACCACGTCGACCACGTCATCGCGGCTGAGCTGGCCGGCCGTCTCCTCCGGGAGCCTCTCGGCTATCCAGTCGACGGCGTCGTCGACCTCCAACACGGCCGGCAGCGCCGTGTTCTCGAGGCGACCAACTGCGGATCCGACCGCGTACATGGCGATGCCGACAACCAGCAGCGCGCCGAGCGCCAGGAACAACCAGGTCATCGTGTGATCATGCCAGCCACGCTGGCCCTGCCGTGTTCAGCGCTGAGGCAGCGCAACTGCTACCGGCTCAGATGCCGATGCGCTGGGCCAGCAGCTCCCGGTGGTAGGTAGGGTCGCCGAACAGCAGCTCGGAGCTCTTGGCACGCTTGAAGTACAGGTGCGCCGAGTGCTCCCACGTGAAGCCGATGCCACCGTGGATCTGGATGTTCTCGGCAGTCGTGTGGAAGTAGGCCTCCGAGCAGTAGGCCTTGGCCAGCGACGCCACAGAGGGCAGCTCGTCGTTCAACTCCGCAGCGCACCAGCCCGCGTAGTAGGCGGCCGACTTGGCCGACTCGACCTCGAGGAGCATGTCGGCGCACTTGTGCTTGATCGCCTGGAAGCTGCCGATGGGCCGACCGAACTGCACCCGGTCCTTGGCGTACTGCACGGCGGTGTCCAGGCAGATCTGGGCGCCACCGACCTGCTCGGCGGCCAGGGCCACCGCTGCGAGGTCCAGGACACGCTCCAGGACGGTCCAGCCGTCGCCCTCGGCGCCGATCATGGTGGCCGCCACCCCGTCGAACTCCAGACGGGCCTGCTTGCGGGTCATGTCCATGGTGGCCAGTGCGGTCCGCGTCAGGCCAGCGGCATCGCCGTCGACCCTGAACAACGAGACGCCGTTGGCGGTGCGGGCAGCCACCAGCACGAGGCTGGCGATGTGACCGTCCAGCACGTACATCTTCGTCCCGGAGAGCGTCCAACCGTCGCCGTCGGCGGTTGCCTCCATGGTGATGCCGGCCTCGTCCCAGCGACCGCTCTCCTCGGTGAAGGCGAGCGTGGCGATGGTCTCGCCGGATGCGATCCCGGGCAGCAATTCGGCCTTGGCGGCGTCATCGCCGGAGTGGATGAGAGTGTTGGCGGCAAGCACCACGGTCGAGAAGAACGGTGCGCACAGCAGTGCGCGACCCATCTCCTCCAGGACCACGATGAGCTCCACGTAGCCGAACCCCTGCCCGCCGTACTCCTCGGGAATGATCAGGCTCTGGAGGCCCAACTGCTCGGCCATCATCGACCAGGTGGCGGCGTCGTATCCGCTCTCGGTCTCCATCAACTCACGGACGGTGGTCTCCGCCGAGTAGTTCTCGAGAAACTGGCGGACGAACTCCCGTAGCTGCTCCTGCTCCTCGCTGAATGCGAAGTTCATGTGCACACTCCTGCTCTATCTATCTCGACTTGTGATCTGTGCTGTCGGTAGCGACCGGTTCGGTAGCCGCTGGACAGATCCGACTTCATGGTTCTACCAGTCGCCCGCTGGTGCGGCGACATCGGGCGTCATGGCCACCCGTCACAACATTCCCGGCCACCGCACGGCACCGCCACCCCGGTCCGGAATGCCGGCGGTCGGGCTGGCCCGCTCCTGTGGAGCGGCTGCCGTGCGCCGGTGGTCGGGTTGGCCTGCGCTGGCGGAGCGACTGGCATGATGGCCCCATGAACGACCAGCCCACCACCCCGACGTCTCCGCATGCGGGTCCCTGCAGCCATACCCACCATCCCCGACCCGGGGTCGAGGGGGCGGCACTGCACTGGTGCGACGAGCAGGCCGAGATCCACCGCATCGTGGTCGGCGACTACGAGAACAACGTGTTCGTGCTGCGCTGTCGTCAGACAGGCGAATCCGTGCTGATCGACGCCGCCAACGAGCACGACAAGCTGCTGGAGCTGTGCCGCGCGCTGGACGTCCGGTCCGTGCTAGAGACCCATGGACACTTCGACCACATCCAGGCCGTACCGGCGGTCCGGGAGGCCGGCTACCGGGTCGCGGTAACCGCCGACGACGCTGCGATGCTCCCCTCCTACGACGACATCCTGGAGGATGAGTCGGTAATCCAGGTGGGGCGCCTGAGGCTCCACACCATCTGCACCCCCGGCCACACGCCCGGGTCCATCTGCTTCCGCCTGGAGGGGTCACCGATCCTGTTTTCCGGCGACACGCTGTTCCCCGGAGGTCCGGGCGCCACCACCTTCGAGGGTGGGGACTTCACCACCATCATCGAGTCCATCGATCGGCGTCTGTTCGCCGACATCCACCCCGGCACCATTGTGATGCCGGGCCACGGCACCGATACCACTATCGGGGCGGAACGGCCCAGCCTTGACGAGTGGGTGGCCAGAGGCTGGTGAACTCCTCTCCGGGTCCGTCCCTGCCCGCCGACCTCCGCCCCTTCGACGAGACGCCCATCCACACCTCGGAGCTTCCCGCCACCCCCATCAGGGACCGCAACGTGCCGGCGGAGGCCTGGATCGAGGCGCCGGCGGCCCTCCTTACGGCCGGAGACGACATTCCCGACATGGATGGGGTGCCGGTCCGCACCGCCTACAAACGACGTCTGGGCATGTGGCTGCTGTGGCGGGCCGGTCCGGCCCGCGGCGACGCCCTCTACGTGGCCCTCCACTCCGAGGACCTCGATCGGATCCACCGGTTCCGGCTGCACGCGGATGGCTCGGGCGGTGGCACTGGGCCCGATGGTGTGGAGCATGGACGCTTCAGGGACTGGAAGCGTTCCCTGGTCGACACGCCCTGATGCAGAGCCGGGTGCCCGTATCGGGCCTGCCCGACCACATCGGATTACTCCTATCGCCATAGTGGTAATCCCAGCGCCTCCCTAGACTGGACCCATGGCCGAGCCAACCGACGCCGACGCGATCCCGCTGTTCGAGGTCGAAGGCCTCCACGCCTCGACCACCGACGGCATCGAGATCCTCAAGGGGGTCGACCTCGTGGTCGGCCACGGCGAGGTCCACGCCCTCATGGGCCCGAACGGCTCAGGGAAGTCGACGCTGGCCTCCGTCCTGCTGGGAAGCCCCGAATACGTCGTGACCGCAGGTTCCATCAGGTTCCGGGGCGACGAGATAACCGACTGGCCACCAGACGTGCGCGGCAAGGCCGGGATCTTCCTTGCCTTCCAGTACCCGCTCGAGATCGCCGGCGTCTCGGTCATCAACTTCCTCCGGCAGTCCCTGTCGGCCCGCAAGGGCATAGACCTCTCGGTCCTGGAGCTCCGGCTGTCGATCATGGACTGGATGGACCGACTCGGCATGGACCCGGCGTTCGCCGACCGCCACGTCAACGAGGGCTTCTCGGGTGGCGAGAAGAAGCGCAACGAGATCCTCCAGATGGCCATCCTGGAACCTGAGATGGCCATCCTGGACGAGACCGACTCGGGCCTCGACATCGATGCCCTGAAGGTGGTCGCCGAAGGCGTCGCCGAGGTGCGGCGTGACCGCACGGGCCTCGGGGTGCTGGCCATCACCCACTACCAGCGACTGCTGGACCACCTGCGGCCCGACGTGGTCCACATCCTCATGGATGGTCGGATCGTGGAGCGCGGTGGCCCGGAGATCGCCGAACGGCTGGAACGCGATGGCTACGAGGCGTTCGGGGCCACCGGGTCGAGCGCGACGGACTGAATCGGCATTCGCCATGAGCACAGCCACCCTGAACGTCACCACGGTCAAGGCCGACTTCCCCCTCCTGGGGCGCGAGGTGAACGGCCATCCCATCGTCTACCTGGACTCCGGTGCCACCTCCCAGAAGCCCCGGCAGGTCCTCGACGCCCTCGACAGGTACTACGAGGAGATCAACGCCAACATCCACCGCGGCGCATACCTGATCGCCGAGAAGGCGACCACGGCGGTCGAGGACTCCCGTGCCGCCCTCGCCGGGTTCGTGGGTGCCTCCGCCGCCGAGGAGATCGTCTTCACCAAGAACGCCACCGAATCAATCAACCTGGTGGCCCATTCGTGGGGTAGGACAAACCTCTCCGAGGGCGACGTCATCCTCCTCACGACCCTCGAGCACCACGCCAACATCGTCCCGTGGCAGCAGTTGGCCGCCGAACGCGGTGTCGTGATCCGCTGGATCCCCCTGGACGACGACGGCCGTCTGGACCTGACCGATCTCGACCAACTCCTGGATGGCGTGCGCCTCG
>Ga0315319_10000534_pt1 | contig 12228 bp, 11 predicted proteins | sample M1500m3416metaG_FD_203463 | JGI IMG/M metagenome (GOLD analysis project Ga0315319, IMG submission 203463) | Ammonia-oxidizing marine archaeal communities from Monterey Bay, California, United States - M1 500m 3416 | ecosystem: Environmental > Aquatic > Marine > Intertidal zone | place: USA... | reverse complement strand
ATAAAAAATTTCAGAATTTATCAAAAGATGAGTATTTGTTATTATTTGATGAAGTTAAAGATGAGAAAATAATTGGCGAGGCAACACCTCATTATTTAATGGATATGAATTCTGCAGAAATGATTTATGAACTTTGTCCAGATGCAAAAATATTGATATCCTTAAGAGATCCTATTGAGAGAATATATTCATGGTACTTATCATCTACAAGAACCAAGGATGATGTAGATTCATTTAGTAAAAAAATTAGACACAGTTTTAAAAATTTAGAGCATGACAGTTCCATTGATGGCTGGACCAATCAATATAAAAATATTTTAAGACCAAGTTTTTATTTTAACCAAGTAGAAAAATATTTGAATGTGTTTGGGAGGAAACAAGTAAAAATAATTACATTCGAGGAAGTATTTTTGGGAGATATTAGAAAAGGAATTACAGATATTTTGAAATTTCTTGGTTTAGGAGATGAAATTCATGAATTTGATTTGGTTAACACGGATGGTTATTTTACACCAAACATGGGAGTATTGAATATCTTGCGTAATCCAGCAGTTTCAAGAATTGGATCATTAGTTCCTTATAAAATAAGAATTAAGATGTATAGAAAACTAAGGGAAAAGGATAAGAAAAAACCATTAATGAAAGAAGAAGATAGAAAGTTCCTACGCGATATATTTTCCGATGACGTGAAGAAAACTGAAATGCTTATTGGAAGAGTTTTTCCGTGGAAAAATTTTCACGAATAAAATAATATTAGGTTAAAAGTATATAGAAAATGATCTTCTTGTTGTGGATCAGTTTTAGAAAACAATCAGAGATTTTTTGATTTAAGAAAATCTAAAACTTTTCTTACACATTCTTCAGTCGTATATTTTTCTGTATCAATTAATATATCTGGATTTGGTGGTTCTTCATATGGATCATTAACACCAGTAAAGTTTTCGATTTCATTATTTCTTGCTTTTTTATATAATCCCTTTACGTCACGTTCTTCACATTTTTCAAGTGAGCATTTCACATGTACCTCAAAAAATTTTTTGTTGTTGTTTATAATTTTTTTTGCAGTTTCACGGTTTTCCAAATAAGGGCTAATCAATGATACTCCTACTGGTACATTGTGTTCAAGTAATATTTTTGCAATATGAGCGACTCTTCTATTATGTTCATCACGCCCTTTGCGAGAGAAATTTTTTGGAGAAAGCCATTCCCTTAATTCATCACCGTCTAATATTGCTAGGTTTTTAATGTTTTCAGCAAGTTTTCTAATGATGGTCGTTTTTCCCGATGAAGGCAGTCCAGTCATCCATAATACAAAAGCCATTCTAACACAAATTATAATCTGCTTTTAATATAATTTATTGATGAAACTGGTGAAGGATCAATCTTTGAAATTACTGCATGATAGATTGTAGCATAATCTAATACATAAATCAAATTAATTATTTTAGAAAGTATGTTTCCATCAATTGAGTAAATATTTCTATAAGAAATATTTTTTTCCTGAAAAAATTCCTTTAAAATCTTCCATCGTTCTTTTGTTTTTAGGTGATCATCTTGACCTTGTATTAGAATAGGTTGAATACTTGTTTGTCTTTCCCATGACATAATCCCATTATGACATGATTCAAAAACTTCTTCAACAAATGCATGTAATTTTGAATTTTCTTGGAAAGAGTTCTTACATCTCACTGCAGATGCTTCTAATCCTCCCGGATAATAAATTAACGGACTATTTTTTAGCCATTTTGCTAATTCTAATGATTCATTGCTTTTCTCAAGATTACTAGAATTAATTCTAGATTGAATATTTTTAGTAGCAAAAATTGCTTCATTTACATCTGTTTTTTTGATAGGTATTATTTGTTCAAGAATGTTTAAAATCGAAAATAAATATCTAGTAAAAGATGCTCTAGGGGAATGTTCCATTGATAAATTCTGGAAAAAAATATTATTCTTTAAGCAGAAATCTTGCATTTTACCTCCTGAAGAAAATGCAACTACTTTTGCTTTAGATTTTTTTGCATCAGCCAAAATGGATAATGTTTCTTGTGTATCGCCTGATACACTCATTGCAACAACCAATGAATTCTGATCAACTGTTTTTGGAAGTAGATATCCCTTTGTATTATTTACATGAATGTTTTCTTTTGATAATATTGCACTTAACACATCCCCTACAGAACCTGATCCTCCCATACCTGCAAATACTATATGGTCGATATTTTTTATATCAAATTTTTCAAATTTCTGATCAAATGAGTCTCTAGCAATTTGTGGCCATTTATCATATGTATCAAACATCTTTTTTTTATCAATTTTTTCTAAATCGCTTAATTGCATATGTAATCTGAATTTTTTACCATCGTAAAACCTTAACTACAAAATCCCTAATCTTAAAAAATAATATACGGCTGTTATATTAAATCATTATTGATTCTAAAAACCGTGGAATGGAAAGATAATTCTGTTATTATGATCGATCAAACCAAATTGCCTAATTCTCTGGAGTTTGTAACTTTTACTGATTTTAACCAAATTGCAGATGCAATTAGAACTTTAGTGGTTAGAGGCGCTCCTGCTATTGGTGTATCTGGAGCATTTGGTCTTGCTTTAGCTGCATTACAAAGTGATGCAGAAAAAAAAAATGATTTAATTTCATATCTTGAAAATGCTAAAAGAATCCTATTTGAAACAAGGCCTACTGCCGTAAACCTTGCATGGGGATTAGAAAAAATTATGGAAGTGGCAAATCAAGCAACTACTGTAAAAGAGATAAGGATTAATGTTGTTGAAACTGCCAAAAAAATGGCTGAAGAAGATATACAAACCAATATGTCACTGGGGAAAAATGGTTCTGAATTATTCAATGATAATGACACTATAATGACTCATTGTAATGCTGGTGCTTTAGCAACAGTGGCATATGGAACAGCTTTGGGTGTTATACGTGCTACAAAGGAAAGTGGGAAGAATATCAAAGTTATTGCCACAGAGACAAGACCAGTACAGCAGGGTTCAAGACTTACAGTTTTTGAGCTAAAACATGATGGAATAGATGTTAGTCTGATTCCAGATACAGCAGTTGGCTATACCATGGCAAACGGTCTTGTAAATGGTGTTATAGTTGGCGCAGATAGAATTCTGAAAACAGGTCATGTATTCAATAAAATTGGTACGTATCAAGTTGCTATTATGGCAAAACAACATAACATTCCATTTTATGTTGCAGCACCATTATCAACATTTGATCTTGAAAGTAATCCTGAGGATGTTATAATAGAACAAAGAAAAGCAAGCGAAGTTACTGGAATTGGAGATAAAAAAACTGCACCTGATGGGATTGATGTAATTAACCCTGCTTTTGATATGACTCCGCCTGAGCTAATTTCTGGAATAATAACAGAAAATGGTATAGCAAAACCACCATTTCAGGAATCCATCAAAGAATTATTTGCGCCTAATTAATAGAAAGTTTTTATTCGTTTCGTGATTTTGTCAGCATATGAGTCAAGTTAGTACTGAACAAATTAAAAATTCTCTTAAACAATGTATGGATCCAGAAGTGCCTCTAAGTATTGTAGATATGGGTCTAATTTACGGAATAAATGTATCTGACAATAATGATGTTAGCATCAAAATGACAATGACTACCAAAGGATGTCCACTACATGATACTATGGTTGACGATGTTACTAGATATGCAAAAAAAGTTCCTGGTGTAAATAACGTTCAAGTTGACATAGTTTGGGATCCTCCATGGTCTATGGATAAGATGTCTGATGAGGCTAAAGCAAAAATGAAAGGTTTTGGTAACCAATCTACACCTGCACCAATCAACTATGAGACAGCATTACCGCAAGGAGTGGGTAAAATGGTAACACAAGACGACGGTTCTATGATGCTAGCTAATGAACATGACCAGGGATTCATGGTAAACCAAGCAATTATCGACTTTTGGAGATCATGTAATGGAGAGAGAAAGGTTACAGAATTAGTAGATCTTTTTGCACAACAGACAGGATTGCAACGTTCCCAAGTAGAAAAAGAGGTAATGCAGCTTTTAAAACAACTTCATGAAGGTGGTTTACTACTAATCCCGAACCAAAACGATGCGCCAAATGTAGAATTTAAAAGTAGAAACTAATTTTATACAATAAAACTTATGTTTAGATATGAAAAGTTATCATAAACATCTAAAATCGATCCAGGAATTTGGAGAGAAACAAAATATTATAAAAAAACCTATTTTACGTAGTTCCGCAATATTCCCTGTTGTTAAAAATGAATATTATACTAGTTCTATTCACTTTCTTGGATATTGGTTACTAAAACGTAATATTGCTGAAGTAGCACTAGTAGTAACGTTACGAAATTCTGACGGAAATATTTTATTTCGAAAAATTGAAGTCATAAATACTGCAAAAGCATTCGCAGTCACTCTGAACAATCTTTTATCAGAAATAAATTTTGATATGAATGAAAATTTTGTTGGTTCAATTGAGATGGAATTCAACACTACTCAAGACATGGTATTTCCTTACCCTGCATTGGTTTTAGAATATCATAATGAAAAATTTAACACATGTGTTCATACGTTGGGTAGAATCTATAATGATTTTGAAGATCTGAAAGAAAATAATGAATCTCAAGTACCTGAAACTGGTTTTGATATTCATGAAACAGACGATCTTCGTTCCTTTCTCTCATTTGTAAATGGGCCATTAGAAAATCCTGATGGTTATATTGAATACATCATTACTAATTCAAAATCTGAAAAATTTAGTGGAAACTTTCATCTAGGAAAAATAAATCCTTTTGAAACAAAATTAATCTACTTTAACGATTTCATCCCGGACTTGGCTAAAACTTTAGAAAATGAATCTGGCTCTATATCTGTAAAACATAATTTCGAAGGATTTTATCCTAGATTCTTAGTAGGAAATATACAAAAATCATTTCCTTCAATAAACTTCACTCATTCATATTATGATTGCACTTCTCGTACTAGTGATTCAGATTATTGGAATAGAACTAATGACAGACATCTTGATTCTTCGGCATACGTACCAATTTTTCATAAAGATAATCAATTTACAAATCTAATAATTTATCCAAATCTCTCCCCCTCTGATCTTACTCTACAAATTGACATTCATGATGAAAATGGTTCAAAAATATTCTCAAATGAAAATTTTCTTGAAATAAAAAACAATGAAAATAAATTATTAAAAATTAATTTTAATGAAATTATCTCAAATTTGAATATCTCAAATAGTAATCTTGCAGCACATGTTATTACAAATTCTAAAGATAACAAAATTCCAGCTAGAATCAAATTTGGACTAGATGTAGGAATTTCTGGTCAGAGTTCCAAACTCCCTTGTAACATATGTTTTAACACACGTATGGGTAATCCCATATTAGAAACTAAACCTGGGTCATTTCATTGGGCACCAATATTTAATGGAAGAAATACTGTACTAACATTGGGAAATTTTTCAAGTCTAAAAAATTATCAAAAGGAAGCTAACTTAGAACTTAACTTTTACAGAATTGAAGATTCAAAAACATTCACAGAAAAATATTCGCTAAAACCTAACTCTGAAAAACGATTATCTATTAATGATCTTAAATTAAATGATTTTCTTAAAACCGAAGGATGGGTTACAATAAAAGCAGATACTTCATATATTCAAGGATATTATTTTAATCTAAATTCTTCTGGATTAGTTTCTGGAGATCACTTTTTTTAAAATAAATACTCAATAATGAAAATAAAATATCTAAGTTCTGCATCTGTCTTAATCCAAGATGAGGATTCATCGTTACTTACTGATCCTTGGTTTGTTGATGGTGAATTCTATGGTTCTTGGTGTAATTATCCTCCATGCACAGTAAAATTTGATGAATTGGAAAAAATTGATGGGATTTACATATCCCATATTCACCCAGATCATTTTAGTGTTAAAACATTAAAAAAAATGAATAAAAATATTCCGATATTTATTCATAAATTTCACGCTGATTTCTTAAAAAAAGCAATAGAACAATTAGGATTTAGTGTTGTTGAAGTTGACCATGATAAACGTGTTAATATAAAAAATAACTTGAATATACGAATTCTTGCTGCGGATAATTGTGATCCTAGTTTATGCCTAAAGTATTTTGGTTGTGGAATAGCTGAAAAAACATTTGGTTCAACTACCATAGATACATTATGTGCTATTGATAATAATGATCAAGTAATTATAAACACTAATGACTGCCCATTTCAAATTGCACAAACTTCTGCCTTGAAAGTCAAAAATTATTTTAAAAAAATTAATTTTTTGTTATTTGGGTATTCATCTGCAACTGCTTATCCACAGTGTTTTGAATTATCTGATACTGAATTACAAAAATCTCAACAAGAAATTGTAAAAAATTTCTTGTCACAAGGTGAGTCTTACATAAATTTATTCAAACCTGATTTCTATATGCCATTTGCAGGAAGATATGCTTTAGCGGGACAAAAATCAATCTTAGAAAAACGTCGTGCAAAAATTGAATTAGAAGATGCACTAGATTATTTTCTAAATTCATCTATGATAGATCATGACTCTCAAAATGGTATTATTCTTAATCAGGATTCAATTTTTGATATAACTTCTGGAAAATCTAATCAAAAATATATCCCTATTGATAAAGAGAAAAAAAATAATTATATTGAAACTGAACTCTCAAAAAGAAAATATGATTATGAAACAGATGAATATCCTAAAATAGATGATTTTGTGAAATTAATTCCAAAATGTCATGAAAGATTTGAATCAAAACGAAATCAACTGAATTTCTCATCAGATACTAATGTCCTAATACATCTGCCTGAAAATAAAATGTTATTACTTCATCCAAATAAATCGCCTTTTGAAGTAGTTCCTCAAAATAATATTGAAAAATTTGATAAATTCCTTTTAATAAAAACTGATTATAGATTATTGCTCAGACTTATGCGTGGACCAAAATATGCACATTGGAATAATGCTGAAATTGGTTCACATCTAGAATTTTCTCGAAAACCTAACATCTATGAGCGCGGACTTTTTTATTGCCTAAATTTTTTTCACAGTTGATTTTATTTTCAATTGATCAAACCTACCAATCATATTTATATAAAAAAATCTAATGTTTAACAATGAGAATTTTATTGCCATTCGGAATTCTCGTGAGTATCTTACTAATTTTTACTATTTGGATTGTTTTCATGCCTGAAGAAAATGAAAATCATAAACTAAATCATATTGCTAATGAAAATCTCTGGGTAATTGATAGTTTAAAAAATAATGAAAATGTTAATCTATCTGGATTAGACTTGTCTGGATTAGACTTGTCTGGATTAGACTTGTCTAACCAAAAATTTTATGGAGCAATTCTACAACGTACTGATCTTTCAGATACTAAATTGATTAATGCAGATTTTTCAGGGGCAAATCTCCGAAATGCAAATCTTGAAAATGCTGATCTAACAAACGCAAATCTTCTAAATGCATATGTCTATAAAGTAAATCTGAAAGATGCGAATCTGAAAGATACTAATATGACTCGTGCAAATTTTTGTGGTGCAGTTCTAAGTGGTCAAAGCTTTGAATCAAGTGATTTTAGGAATGCAGACCTCTCATACACAAGTCTAATTGCCACTGATCTGAAAACTGCAAAATTATCCTACGCAAATTTACGTGGGGCAATTTTACATAGTGTTGATTTATCCGGAAAAGATCTATCTGGAATTAAGCTTATGGAAGCAAGTTTATTCTCTGTAAATTTCACTAACGCTATACTAAGAGATGCAGATTTCCGAAATGCAAATCTTAAAAACGTTGATCTCCGAAATGCAGATCTAGATGGTGCATATCTATATGGTACAAACTTAGATCAGGCAAATATTATCGGTGCAAATCTAGAAAATGCTGACTTTGATACACAGTTAGTAGAAACTGACTTTTATCAAAATATTGACAGTTTAGATTTGTCTAAAAATGATCTTAGTGGAATTAATTTACATGGTGCATATCTTGAAGGTGTAAACCTTTCTGGAAAAAATCTGTCTGGTGCTGATTTATCTGGAAGCATATTGAGAAATGCTAACTTGAAAGATACTATCATGTTTGGTACAAATCTTGAAAAAGCAGATTTAACTAACAGTGATCTACAAAATGCACAAGTATCCGGCGCAAGTTTTCGATACGCGAAACTAGTCAATGCTAACTTGAATCAAATTCAATTTGATACTGCATATTTTAGAGATGCAGACCTATCATTCGCTCAAATCAAAGATACAAACCTTCACAATGTAGATTTCTGGAGTGTGAATCTCACTGGTGCAAATTTACAAAACTCTGATTTATCCAGAGCATTTTTACGTGATTCAATTCTTGTTACAACTAATCTACAAAATTCAAATCTACTTCAAGCTGAATTATCAAATGCTGATCTCTCTTTTGCAAATCTATCTAATGCTAATTTGAGACAAACTGATCTAATTAATGCTAATTTTACTTCTGCAAATCTAAGTGGGGCAAATCTATCATCTTCTTATTCAAAAAATGCAATTTTTACTAACGTCAAAATCTCACCTAGTACTGAATTAGACAGTTGTTTTGAACCAGACGATCTTGACAAAATAATCTGTCACGTTATACGAAAACTTAATCCTGACAGTCCTCCATTTTATGGTGAGATGAGAAACTATCATCGTTCAGATTTAGGTTAACTATTTAATTTATTGTTCAATTCTTCAATATAATCAGATCCAATTCTTGCTGATTCTCCAATATGGTAAACTGTTTTTCTACGAATCTGATCAATTTGTTCATTAAAATTTTGAGAGTTTTCACTTAGATTATTTATGAGGTTTGGAATTAATGAGAGAGTATCTGGTGAAATAACATGACCGATCTTCTCTCTAATTGATATTTCAATTGGTTCAAGCGAGATATCATCTGAACTTGAATTTAATTTTTTTTTTGGGACATCTATGAATATAACTGGACGCTCAAACACGAATGCATATTCCAATGATATTCCAGACCAATCTGAGATCATACAAAGAGAGTCATTTAATGAATTAAACGAAATTACTCCTTCCTCAAGAATGAAATCTGGATTTTTTTCAAAATTTTTCCTTACAGAATTTATTAATTCTTCAGAATCTCTAAATGTCTTATGATGGGGTCGAAGTAAAACAGTAAACCCTGATTTTAATAATACATCAATCAATTTAATCCCACATTTCTCCAAAAGATTATTTTCTCCATATGATGGTGCAATTATTATTAATTTTTCATGCTTGAGATTTTTTTGTAATAGTTTTTTATTTTCTAATAATGTGTCTAATCTACCAAATCCATACTCCACAAGTTTTTTTGGTTTTAATTCATAGACTTTCTCTGTTTCTAAAATTTCTTTTTTATGATGTGGACCAACACAAAATATTGTATCATAATTATCAATAGCACCTTTTCGAAGGTATGAATGAATACTGAACATTGAATGAAATAAGTAAATGTAATGAACTGGATATTTTATTGAACGCTTTATGTGAAATGTATTCAGATCTGGCATATCCATTACTAAGATTTTTGCTTTAAGGAATAAGAAAAATTTAGTTCTTGGCATTCCAGTTCCAATATAAAATGACAAGATTTTCTCATTTTCAGATGAAAGTATTGGATCGTTTTTAACAGATGTAACATAACATATTTGCATATTCCTTTTTTCAGTCAATTCAGTAATTAATGGTTGAAGATGATTTAATGATGACGTATTCTCAGCATAGAAAACTATGGAACGTTCCATATCAGAAATCTTTTCAAATTTTTTGAGATCATTTGAATCATTTTCAAACAGAAATTTTGGAAATTTCATACTTCAAAAATATTTTTGTAATATGTTTTTATTTTTTTATTTTATACTTTAATTTATTCCATCTAATTTTTAAAAACATTCCAACACCTGTAGCTGCACTCAAAATCATAACAGCTATCGCACTTCCCACGCCGGGATCAATATACAAATAATAATTATCTAACATATATGAGAAATATATCTGTGGTTTATATGAATTTTTATTGAATAATTAATTAATATGCTTTAAAACTAGATCTTGAGATGGTCATAAGTTTAAGAGATAGAATATTCAAATTTCCAATTCACACATTTCTTTTTTCCTTATTTCCTCTAATGTTTTTTTTCCAAATGAACATTCACGAGTTGTTTTTTGAAGATGTAGTTTTCCCATTATTTTTGTCCATATTAGTGACATTTGTTTTTTGGATAATTTTGCAGAGATTAATTGGCAGTAAAAGATCCGGATTAATCATTTCATTGTTAATAATGTGTCTAATTAATTTAGGAAACATTAGTTTATTTATTTCTGAAGATCCTAACGAATCAATAACATCTTCACTTGAACAGCAAGTTTTGGTAATTGTTTTGTTGATTTTGAGCGTATTGGGAATTATCTATTTTATTAAAACAAAGACGTTAGACGATAAAACTTCCATTGCTAACGTAATTTCAATTACAATGATTGGTTTTCTGGTATTTAATATCAGTACTTTTGCTATTATGACATCTGATGATGAATCATCATTAGAATTTTCTATGGTTCCAATTCAGATTAGTGATATAGAAAACAAACCAGATATCTATTTCATAATTTTAGATGAATATGCTGGATTTTTGCAGTTAGAAAACGATTTTGGTTACGATAATGAAGAATTCAGAATAGAATTAGAAAAACGAAAATTCTCAGTAGTTGAAAATAGTTTTAGTAATTATCCAAACACTAGTTTATCAATTCCTTCAATAATGAATATGATATATTTTGATTTTATACCAGAACATCTTGGAAATGATTCAAAGAATATCAATGTGGTTCAAAAGATGATTAATAAAAATAATGTAATGAAAATTCTAAAAGCTAATAATTATAAAATTACAACTCTAGATGGTGCAGTGGGAAGAACTGCAACTACTACATTAGCTGATGATAGGCTTTGTACTAATATCTTTGATATTAATCCTGATATACGAAAGAATTTTGCTTTAGTCTATGTTCCAATTGTTGGTTTACGTGATTTTGTATTTGAAGAAATAATAAGGGATAAATTGGAATGCTCATTTGAAGCACTAACTAATTTCCAAAATGCAGAAAACCCAAATTTTGTTGTAGCCCATTTAAGATTTCCTCATTCGCCATATATCTATGACTCAGTAGGAAATTCAGTTTCGGTGAATGATGTAGGAGATAAAAATGCATATTTAGAACAATTAAAATTTTCAAGTAAAAAAGCGATAAAAATAATTGATAAAATTCAAGAAAGATCTTCTAACATTGTTATAATACTGATTTCCGATCATGGCTACCGTCATTACATTAATTGGACTGACCCTGTACCAGAAGATTATATTAGAGGATTTAACAACTTAGTGGCAGTTTACTTGCCTAATGAAAATGAAATTGAGGTGAATGGACCGGTAAATCTTTTCAGGAGTGTTTTTAATTCATCACTCAACATGGATTATGAAATTTTAGACAATCGTCAAATCTGGTATTCACCAGAAAGACCATTTGATCATAAGGATGTAACAAATATCATTAAAGATTATCAAAAAATCTTTTCTAATGAAACATAAATCTCAATAGACAATTAATAGATATTTAATCTCAAACAATCACATTAAATTTCTTTAATCTCTATTATCTCTGCTAATATTGAATCCATTTTTACAATTGCACGTTTCTCTTCCCATCCTAGTGCAACATACCAATCTCCTCTATCATCGTCATATTTTGTCTCTAGAGTTTTAATTTTTGCAGAATCTGTTTTGTATTCTTTTAAAATTCCAGACATTGCAAGTGATATAGCATCCTTTTCTGTTTTTAACCTTCTATCTATTAATCCAATTCCGGGATTCATGCCATAATTTGAAAATTATATCTAATATACTTGATTATTTAAAAAAAGGGCCCGATGGGATTCGAACCCACGGCCTGGTGGTCCGAAGCCACCCGCTCTATCCAGACTGAGCTACGGGTCCAAACAAGTAAGAATTTATCAGGTCTAAATATTTGTCTAAACTATGAAAGTATCAAAAAAAGTTTCAGGCGTTGAATATGCTATTCGAGACATAGTTTCAGCTGCCAAGGATTTAGAAAAGCAGGGAAGAGTAATAGACTATCTAAAT
>Ga0315319_10000529_pt1 | contig 12287 bp, 10 predicted proteins | sample M1500m3416metaG_FD_203463 | JGI IMG/M metagenome (GOLD analysis project Ga0315319, IMG submission 203463) | Ammonia-oxidizing marine archaeal communities from Monterey Bay, California, United States - M1 500m 3416 | ecosystem: Environmental > Aquatic > Marine > Intertidal zone | place: USA... | reverse complement strand
TGTCCGACCATTCGAATATCACCTTGAGAATCTACGGCGCAGTCTGAAACCCAATCATCATCATTACCGCCTGCAATAAGGGTCCAGGTGAAATTGCCTTCGCTATCAAGTTGAGCGACAAAAATATCTGCGCCACCGTGAGATGCTTCCATCTCAATAAACATCACAGATTCCAAGAAAGTACCTACAACGTGCAGATAATCATCACCTGAATAACATAGTGCTCCCAAAGGCTCCATACCTCCTGGACTGCCTATTCCATTTGCCCATGTGATTGCTCCATTTTCATCATAATGGATAATTGCAAGACTTACGCCTGCAGAACCCGGTATCATATATGTGTCAAGTTGGAGCATGCCAGAATGAAGAATCGATACTGCAATTCCTCCGGTTGAATCCAATGCGATATCAACTGCTGACAGGTCGGCAGGGTTGGAAAGTTGACGTACCCATATAGTTTCGAATCCGGCTCCATTGAAATGCATTCGAGCGACAAAGGCATCCCCTTCGTCCCCATCAACATTCTTCGAAAGTGAAGTTCCAGAACTCAGATTGAGTGTGCATGCTTGGCCCGCAGTACCAAGACAAAAGTAACCTGCTACAATCAAATCGCCTGATTCATGCAAAGCGATTGCATTAATTCCATCAGCACCTACACTTCCATAGCCTTCGCTTACTGTCCAACTTCCATTAGAATCGGCATGGGCGAGGAACATGTCGCTATCTCCGCTGAAACCAACGGCCCCAATACCATTTTCACCAAATGTAATTGCAGAGGTGAATGTTCCAGCAATAATAGTCGAATCATCATCAAGAATTACATGGCCTGCTAACCTCTCTTCATCGAAGCCGCCTGCGGAAATAACCCATCCAAGAGGGTCTTCCGCATCTGCAGTAACTTGTATCGTTGGCATTAGCATCAACAAACAAATTATCACTGGAATACTTTGACGCATGAAGTCTCCACCATCTTACTGCACTTGAAATAATGCATTGTATGCTCCACAACTACAATGCCGCCTTCCTCTTCGGATACTCATGGCAACTCATTCCTTTACCGCAAGGAAGTCCCTCTCTTTAGAAAGGTGCCAAAAAATCAGATTAGCACTAATGAATACCGATACATGGCCCAGTTGGAACTCTGCGATATCGAGTATGCTCGCTACCGATGCAGGCTTGCTAAAAGAAGGATATTACCTTGCACACCATTCTGTATTGAAGGGTTCTCTGATTGAATCGCAATGGCATATTGAAGAAATTAGAGAAGCTAAAAATTTCCTTGAAATAATCATGCTGATGATCGGGCAAACACGGAATGAGAAGCCCATTGCAAAAGGAATTGGAAATTTTAGGTTGTGCATTACAGTGCTAGAAGAAGAAAACGGAGGCGTCGAAATTCATTCTAAATGGGATACTGTGGGGATGGGGCGGTTGTTTCATCGAAGTATCAATTCATATGCAAAAAAAAGTACTCAGCTATTGCTCGATGACTTATGCACAATCGTATGAGCCGGTGTGTTCATGGAGCCTATGGATAAAGGGGTCGCTATGTCGGAGGATAGGCGCCGCAATAACCGCCACCGCAAAGGGGGCAAGGGCAAGCCCCGCCGACATGGTGGGGCATCTCGGGCTTCACTTGTTGAAAGGCATTCAGATTTTGACAAGCAAGCGCGTCAAGCATGTCAAGATAGGTTTGAGACCAAGCCTAGACCTATTGCAATACCAAAAGAAATCGAAGAGCCGCGGCATTTCTCATTCGTATGGGAAAATAATCCCGTTGACCTGAAAACAGAATCAATTCTAGCTGCAAAAGTGGTCAGGAAAGGCGAATTTGGGTGGTTAAGTGACCAAAGAGTCGGAGAAATTGGAAAGATGGTCGATGAACTTGAGATGACTTTAGATCAAGCGCTATCGTTACGAAGTGCCCTGTTACAGCAAAAAACAGTATACACTCATGGCAAACTTCAATCTCGTGGGAAACAGTTAGCCAGATTATATCGTGAGGGGGTTGGAATTGTCGACCTATCTATTCGTTATGACTTTCCCCCAATGAATGTATTTCGTGTGGTTCTCAAAGAAATGGGCTGGTCAAAAGCACGAATAAAGGAAACACTGCGAAGCCCTTCTAAATTTAAGCAAAGGGATAGAGAGGAATTCGAAAAGGCTGAGGCGGCTGATCGTGTCAGTAATGTTGACCAATCCGAAACCCATGAGCGAGCCGACATTTTTGAAGAGATTCTTGCCGACTGGTTTGAAGAACAGGGAGTTCGCCTTCGACGTCAACCAGAAATGGTCAAAGAACAAACTGCTGAACATGGAAGGCCAATCAATACTCCTGATTTGCTCTTCTTGGATCATGTGGAAATTAATGGGGAGCCGGTTTCTTGGATTGATGCAAAACATTTCTATGGGGCAGATGTGGACTTCCAACGCAAAAAAATCACCAAACAATCTGCACGATATGTTGAATCATGGGGTCAAGGTGCCTTGGTGTTCAGGCATGGTTTCTGTTCGAATATCCATATTCCAGGAACTGTTCTCTTAGATTGTGGGCCATTAGACTTGGCTCCACTTGGAAAAATTAATGGATCCAAGTAATGCGTGTTCCGAGGCCGTTTTTCCTCAGTACATCCGCTAATCCCGTCAAATCAACTGGCCTCGATAGTTCTCTTGGAACTACAATTGCAGAAGTTCCTAGCATGCAAAGATGGGCGCTAACATCTGGAATAGTATGTGCTTTCACTACATCCAATAATGCGCTACGCTCTACTTCTCCACGTAGTCCAGAATTGTCAGCAAAATTATCCGCCTCATTGAGAAGATGCGGCCAAGCATCAGTATTCCATGGGATTTGCATCAGACGGTTTACTGCAGAATCTCCGGCTTGAGTAATCGAAGCTTGCCAAACTGGATTATCGATATATCCTGCAGTATGCTTCCCGCCTTCAGAATTCCAGACCAATAATACAGGCACATTTGCTTCAAAACCTAACACCTTGCCAGGAGAAGGAGGGGTTCCAGGTTTGATTCTAAGTTCAACTCCTCCAGCCCATATCCCCAATACATCACCCAATCCACTGGAGTGTATACGCTCTAATCGATGGGCTAAGCGTGCTAGTTGACCCTCGTCACCGGCATCGAATAATTCCCCCAATGCAAAACTTGCAGCCATTAATCCCGCGGCAGACATTCCAAACCCTTGCTTTACGGGTAATTCGAGTTCTACTTCGAGGTCTACAGCGGCATTGATTTTGAATACTTCACGAAATGCTTTCAGCAAATCAGAATAACATTCCTCGCCGTTTGCTAGTGATGTGCCATTCATCGAGGTGACGGTTATTCTATCGGATTCTCCGGGAATTTCCTTTACTGTCGCGCTTACTCCATCTTCTAGACAAAGTCCAGCCCCTCTTGAGCCTTGATTTCGAGCCAAAAGTGCTTCGGAGTGTACCGAAAATAGTAGGGTCACATGACCCCCAACATGAACGGTTACCTCACTCATCAATCTATGTGTGTGACGAAGAACTTCTTCAGGCTTCGCCAAGCAAATGCTCGATAGTAATCAAGCAAGTACTCTGTCGAGATCTGTAGCGATCTTGTCAAAGCGGTCGACTAATTCCAAACATGCTTTGTTGAAGATAGCCTCAGGGGAAGAGGATCCATCGGAATCGAAGGAGAAGACGAATTCCCCTGGCATTTCCTCGAAAACAATTGCCTCAGCAAATGCATCTTCACGACCTGTTCCATGTCCGACCTGATGCATAGCTCGCTCTAGGTCCAGAACCGCGTCAACATCAGAGCACTCTTTCTTAGTGAAGAGTTTGGAATCAATTGCTCGGCCAGAATTACTGGTAAGGTTCAGGTCAAATAGCGCCTTTGCCTTCTGTGGCTTTACGAGGAGAGCTTTCATCCTTGGTTGGAAAGTTACTGCTGCGGCTGGACACCACTTAGCATGGTCACGGCCACGTCCTAGTGTTGCATAAGCATACAATTCAAGGAAATGTCCTCTTGCCATTATGGTAATCGGGATTCGGGCGTGCTCTTCTGAAATCTGTAATTTTGTCTCACCAAGAACATTGAGGTCTCCGGCATAGACGGTTTTGAATTCCTCTTCAGAATCACTAGCTGGGCCACGAGCCGAAAGATGGTAGATAATCTGAGAAAGTGGGCTTCCCCACTGGTCCTCGGGTAGATTCTCGTTGTTTGGATCGTCTTCTGGGAACACAAACTCATCGAGGAAAGTAGGAACTGGGACCATTGCAAGACGGTGTGCTATAACCTCGTCAGGAAGAACGTTTACCGATTCAAAAATCTCTCCTTTGTTGTCTTGGCTAATACCTTGCTCGAAACGAACCTTGGTGATTGCCATCTTTGGAACATCTGCAAGAATTGCGCGGCGAAGACTGTTTGCAGCTGCTGCATTGGTCTCGGTAAGCAATACTCTGATACTGTTGGCCTTAGGCCAGCCTTCAACGATTTGTGCCTTCATTTTCAACACCTCTTGGAATCAGACCCGGCGACCACGTCGGCCACCTTTTTTCTTGGTACCATCGTGCGCAATAGGAGTAACATCCTCAATTCGAGTAACTGTTACGCCAGCACGAGTTAATGCACGGATTGCTGCTTGGGCTCCAGGTCCAGTATTGTTGGCCTTGTTGCCGCCAGGTGCACGATACTTGACGATTACCTGAGTGAATTCCTTCTCCTTTAGTTGGTCTGCCATGCGCTCTGCAGCACGAGTAGCAGCGAATTGGCCGCCAGAGTCCTTGGAGGACTTGACAACTTGTCCACCAGAGCAGGTGGCAATGGTTTCAGCACCGGTTAGATCGGTTGCTGTCATGAGTACGTTATTGTAACTCGAGTAAATGTTAATGATTGCTTTGCGCATCACTTGTCACCTCCTTTTGGAACTGTGTCCTCAGCCTTAGGGGCATCTGTTGCTGCCTCCTTAACTTCGGTTGCTTCATCCTTAGTGAACTCTGGGTCAACTTCATCCTCTGCATACTCTGCAGATTCACGAAGGCCTAGGATGTTCTGTCGAATGTGGTGGTTTTCATCATTCAGAGGGGAGCGTATGTGGTAACAGATGAGTTCTTCATCCTCTCGAGTAACTTGGTATGAAGGGATGGTTACCTTCTGCTTCCCTAGGCAGATATGGCCGTGCACTACCAGTTGACGGGCTTCCTTCATCGAGGAAGCCAATCCCTTGTAGTAGACCTGTGCCTGAAGGCGGCGGTTGAGGATATCCTCAGCTGATAGTGCTAGGATGTCGTCGAGAATTGCATCGGATGCGATTAATCCCTTGTTGTGCAGGGAGCGGAGCATTGCATCCTTCTCACGGGAAAAGTGACCCTCAGAGGTGTCAACACGTCCAATCAGTTTCATCGCTTGGCGTCGGTGACGGCGCAACTGGGACTTTGCCTTCCAAATCTCAGTCATATTCTTGAGACCGTGGTTATTGCTGATTGCGTGCTCTTCTTCGATACGGTCAGCCTTCCACGGATGAGGAGGGGTGTCGTACTTTGGTCGAGCGAATTTTGGATGTCCCATATTTCATTCCTCCAATCACTTCTTGCGCTGCACTCCGAGAGTGAGTCCGAATCTTCCATTTGAACGACCGCGTTGTCCACGGACCTTATGGCCGCCTGCGTGGCGGATACCACGGTAGCACTTGATAGCACGAAGACGAGAAATGTCGTCTGCGTGTGTGAGTTTGAGGTCTTGACCTGAAAGATGCAACTCGTCACCGGTTTCAATGTCACGCTGACGGTTTAACATCCAAAGAGGGACGTTTTGTGCATATTCCTCGATTGCAACACGAAGCACTTCTTGCTGGTCAGAATCGAGATGTCCTGCTTTTCTGATTGGATCGAATCCAGTTATCCTGCAAATCTGTGCTGCAGTACGGTCGCCAACTCCACGCACGGAGGTCAATGCAGTCGATAGCGGTTTGAGACCGTCAATGTCTGTATCGGCCATGCGAAGCATGTATGAGAAGTCGTCTCCGAGATCCTGATCATTTGCCATGGTGTTTCACCTTGTAACGCGGACGACATGATGTCGAGCATTCGGCCGACTGACCTCCCCTATATCAAGACCGCGATAGCACATTCGCGAGACTGCGCCTCAGAACAGGGGGTTGGAAGGTGTAGTAATGTCGTCTCACGGCGGCTTCATGCATCGATAACACATAGCAAAAGCATCGAATCACCCGGCTTACGTGCTACAAAGCCCCTACGGGGCCCCCCTCTCGCCGAGAGCATTCGGTCGATGCCGCCCTGAAGCTTTGGCTGGTCCTCCGGAGACAGGGGGATTCGCAAGGTTAGCTTGCCAAATCCATACTCTCTAGCAGCCTCTGCAAGTACTGGAATTGTTGCTTCATCCAAATCGCAATGGACCAATTTCACAATACGGCCGGTAGCTTGAACCAGCAAACGGTCCCCTTTGCCTGAAAGGTCGAGAGGTGAATCGTGATGAATCTGTGGCCGACGTCCTTCGACAATCCCCCAGGTGATTTCTTGTTCAGGAAGAACGCGGTCGAACCAAGGTTGAGTTAACCCAGATTCTACTAAAGCCGAGTCAAGAATTGTGACTGATTCGCCTTTGCGAGGTGGACGGCGAACAGCGGTTGGCTCTTCCATTGCGCTGCCCTCAATCACAAGTGCACGATCTTTGATATCGGGGGGAATTCGAATAAATCTTCGAGTGATTCCGGGCATCGATAGTGCTCCGGCCCACAATGAGAGGCGGTCCACTCTCCCCTTTCCTCGGCTAGTCCAAACCCATGTTTTCCCAATGCCTGGCCAGTGTTCTTCGACCATCGATTCCACCTCTGACCTCTGATTTTCATCTATTCGTGGAGAAAGGTCGAGTAATATCGCGGGGCCATTTTCGCCTTGGGCGAGGTTGTCCTTCCAAGCAGAGAATATTGCGGGTAACTGGGGAGCCATTTCTTCAAGGCCATGAGTACGTGAATTTCGTGGTCTTGCTGGGTCGATGTGCAGCATTGCTACCGGAAGTGAAGAATCTCCAATAGTCCCATCTCCAATCCGAATTTTCGAATCAAGAATTGTAGAATCAAACCCTTGATTCACAACTCTGAGCATGTTTGCTGCTGCTGCATGTGCTGTCGAATCATCGAGTTCAATCCCCATGCCTCTGCGGCCAAGTATTGCGCAATATGCGGCAAGTTGGATGCCACTCCCACATGCTGGGTCAAGGATTACTCCTGGCTCAAGTGAACATTGGCGTACCAAACGAGCGCGTTCTACTGCTACTTGCCATGGGGTTGCGAGTGGTTTTGCATTTTCCGCATATTGGAAAAGTAATCCTTCAGGAGCGGTCGAGTCCTTTACAGTCGGACCTGAAAGGTCGGCATCACTTGGATTGAGATCCATTGGATCACCCGGAAATGTCTGAACGGACTAACAGGCTTTCGAAAGGAATGCCCGCTTCAGCAAATGCCTCGCGGCCGCCTTCTTGGCGGTCTAGAATACTGATTACTGCGACGACCTTGCAGGGGGTTTCGTCTTCTATTCGGCGTACTGCTTGAATTGCGGAACCGCCAGTGGTAGTGACGTCCTCTAGGATTACAACCGACCCTCCTCCGGCAATGGATGTCCCCTCGACTCCAGGTGGATTGTTGGTCTTTCGTCCACCCCTTCCTTTGTCTGATTTACGAACCATGAATCCTCTGCGTTTGGAGTCATGGTCACACGCAACTACCAGAGCGGTAAGTGGGACTGCTCCAAGTTCAAGACCGCCTACGAAATCACACCCGATTTCATCAATTCGGGAATTCATCAATTCGCCAACCAATCGGCCTGCCTCGGGATGCATCATTACCGGCTTCATATCGAAGAACCAGCGGCTACTTCTTCCGCTTGCTAAAGTGAATGCATCATCGCTTCCTCCATCGAGAAACGCGAGGTCTCTTACTGCCTCTACAAGGCCGGGCCAGCGGGGGTCCGCGCGCAGTGCAGGTGCTACTGACATGGTGGGGGGTTTGACGCATTACCGATGAACCTTCCCACAATAGTCTCAGGATGTGGCGAGAGAGTACTTATGAGCGGTCGCCATAAAGCGTGAGAGGATTGTCATGTCGCCTGAGGCTATACGGGATGTCCACGACCCTCTTGTAGGTCTGGACCTCGCTCGTCTTCAAAGTGAAATGGATGCCTATCATGAACTGTTAGATATCCGTACCGATGAGGCGTATAGAATCGCAGAAAAAGTCAGGAAATTAGGCTTTGATCACGTTGATAGCGTTGAAATTCCAAGGGCGTCAGACTTAGCGGGGAGAACTGAGAAACTCCTTGTTCGCCACCTCGAGGGGGAAGAGGTAGCAGAAGATATTCGACAACATTTGGCTGAATTCGATCGTGAAACTACATCGATAAAGATGGCTCAACTCGTTGCGAAAAGATTCCGAGAAAATAATTTTGATTTGCAGAAGAGTATCGATGTTGGTTTGCGAGTGGGTCTTGCGATTCTAACTGAAGCCGTATTGGTCGCTCCACTAGAAGGGATTAGTGAAGTTCGATTGCTATCAAATGTTGATGGTTCACAATTCCTTTCAGTTCACTTCGCTGGCCCAATTCGAGCTGCTGGTGGAACCGCTCAAGCATTAGCGGTATTGATTGCTGACATGATTCGAAGAGAATTGGATGTCGGTGCTTATTCGCCAACTGATGAAGAAGTGGAAAGGGTGAAGGAAGAATTTGGTCTCTATCGTGGAAATTTGCAATACAAACCGCCTCCGGAAGAGATTGAGGCTATCATTCGAGCATGCCCCATCATGATTAATGGTGAATCTACAGAAGATATCGAATGTGCGGGTTATGGCAGAGTTCGAAACATCGACGATACACGGATTCGTGGTGGAGTATTATTGGTAATTGGAGAAGGTATGTGCCTGAAAGCACCAAAAATCCAGAAGCATACCGAACGTCTGAAGGTTCCCGGTTGGGAATTCATTTCCAAAATTGCTCGCAAGGATGATGACGGAGAAAATGGTGTGAATTCTAATGGATTCAAAAGCCGCCAAGTCGACTCGATTTCCAAGTTCATGAAGGATATTATCGCAGGACGACCTGTGTTTGGCGGCCCGCTTACTGCGGGTGGTTTCCGTCTTAGATATGGCCGAGCTAGACCTTCAGGCCTTGCGGCGGGGTCATGCAATGCTGCATCTATGGCAGCCATGGATGACTTCATCACAGTCGGTACTCAAATGAAAATTGAGCGCCCTGGAAAGGCGTGTGCAATCACTCCCTGCGATATTGCAGAAGGGCCATGGGTGATTTTGTCAGATGGAAAATTCCTAAGAGTAGACGAAGAACCTGAGCTTAGAAAACTCAAACCTGAAATAAAATCCGTATGGGATAATGGTGAACTCGTCCTTGGATACGGCGAATTCATGGAGAATAACAAGAACCTCGTTCCTTCGGCATATTCGCACGACTGGTGGGCTGCTGACCTGATTGATGCCATTGATAGTGAACAGGCGTTAGAAGAGTTTTGTAGACTTTCAAAAATTCCTCGCGAATCATTACCCGAGGGAATTCCCGGAAGCCCAATTACTCCAAATATGGACCTCGATGAGAGATTTCGAATTCGTAGGAATTGGAGAAATGACCTGATTAGCAGAACTCTTCCTTGGGAGGAAGCAAAAGAAGTCGCACTAAGATTTGCTACTTCACTGACATCTCCGCACAATCCATGGTGGCTAGATCTACCAATAGAATGGGTTCCAGCATTACTGGCTTTGCTTGAAAAATCAATAATCGAAAAAGGAACTCTGAGAATTCCTGGCGGGGTTTCCAATTGGAAGGCCAATGCCATGGATGAACTTCTTCCTGAAGAAGAGCCGGTTCTAGAAATGGCTTCAATTCCCGGGCCTTCTTTTGAAATTCAAGAGCCTATTTTCTCCTCGCAAGTTCCTCATAGCTGGGTGCTCAGAATACACGGACTTGCAAAGTCATGTGCCCTTATGCTTGGAATTGCCCACCATCATGAAGAAGATGATTTGGTCCTCACTTCTGGTTGGGAAGCAATGCTTGATGGCCTAGGGTTTTCCAGTGATGGGAACAAGCCAATAAAAATCGAAGATGCTATGACATTAATTGAAAATCGAATTACTTCTTTGAGGGTTGCCGCAGGTCAATTATCTGATGAAAAATCTAGGAGAGGCCAACTAGAACAACAGCGAGCAACGATTCGAATTGCGGCTGAAACAGACGCCCGTCAACGTGGTCTTGGAATAAAAGAAACCGATCTTATTGGACGAGAAGCTGCTAGCAAAGTAGCAGACCCGGGGCCTGAAAACCCAGATGCTCATCTAAGATGTCAAATTCTAGAGGATGACCATGTTGTTGATGGAATAATGTGGGCCGTGCGCCAATTATCGAGAATCCGTTGGGAGCATAGTGCTCCAATCAGAATTGGATGTAGGATGGGTAGGCCAGAGAAATCTGCGCCCAGAGAAAAACCAACTGTGCACGCACTATTCCCAATCGAATTAGCAGGTGGTAATCAACGCCTGCTTAGAAATGCTGTTGAAAAGAAGGAATTACGCGTTCAGGTCGGCGTAAGGTTCTGCACAAAATGCTCAAGAAAATCTCCAATGCTACGGTGTCATCATCGGGAAATTAATGAATTCGGGGAGGTGTTACCAGGGACAAATTGTGGTGGAAGAACAGAAGCTAGAGTTTCGTCAGAGAGAAAAAACACTCGGCGTAGAGGTGAACCGCAGACAATAAAATTGGATGAATTAGTTGAAGATGCTCGGATTAACCTTGGAATTGACCGGTTGCCAAAGCAGGTAAAATGCGCAAAGAAATTGGTGAGCAAGGACCAAACTCCTGAGCCAATCGAGAAGGGCATCCTTAGAGCGCGACATGGCCTTCCAGTATTCAGAGATGGAACAATTAGATTTGACATGAGTGATGTACCTGTAACTCATTTCACTCCAGAAGAAATCGGAGTTGATTGGGATTCACTTCGCCGGCTGGGATACTCGCATGATTGTTACGGAAAGGAGTTGACTTCTGATTCTCAATTACTCGAACTCTTTCCTCAAGACTTCATAGTAGCTCGTAATGCAGCAGATTATTTCGTCAGGGCCGCACAATTCATCGATGACCTTCTGGTACGTTATTATGGAGTTGAACCATTCTACCATGTAGAAAAACCCGATGACCTAATTGGGCACCTGATATGTGCTCTTGCTCCACATACAAGTGGAGGAGTTCTAAGTCGAATTATTGGGTGGTCAAATTCCTCTGGAGGATATGCTCACCCGCTATTCCACGCAGCAAAGAGGCGTAATTGTGATGGTGACGAAGATGCGATTATGCTCTTGATGGATGGTCTCCTAAATTTCAGCAGAGAAATTCTCCCCGCAAATAGAGGCGGCCAGATGGATGCACCCCTCGTACTTACAACTCGATTAAATCCTACTGAAGTGGACAAAGAGGTTCTCAATGTTGATTCTGCTTGGTTCTATGAAAGGTGGTTTTACGAGGCAACACTCGACCAACCACATCCAAAGGAATTGAGTGACCGTATGGATTTCATTGAGAGGAGACTTGGCACTGTTGCAGCGGTAAGAGGTTTGGGTTTCACCCATTCTACCAAATCGATGTCTGAAGGACCTGCTCTCTCCGCATACAAAACACTCGATACGATGATCGACAAAATGAATGGTCAACTGGACCTTGGGCATCGCCTTAGAAGCGTAGATGTCCGAACTGTTGCAAGTAGTGTTGTTCGGTCTCATTTCCTCCCTGATTTACGAGGAAACCTCGTTGCCTTTACCAGACAAAAAATACGGTGCCTGAAATGTGGACACTCCTATCGAAGGATGCCTTTAGCAGGAAAATGCATCCAAATTCCAAAATCAAGTGGAAGAGGGATGGCCAACTTTGGTGTGAAGAAATCCGAAGGTGGGCATTGCAATGGCAATCTTGCGCTAACTGTTACCCAAGGAGCTGTGAAAAAATACATCGAAGTTACGAAGCACGTAATGGCAAAATACGGTGTTGACGCATATACTACTCAGAATGTTGAATGGCTTGCTAGCAGTGTTGAAAGCCTGTTTAACAATGATAGAGCCAAACAATTGAGTTTAGCAGATTTCCTTTAATCAACGGATTGGGTCCTGCCAGATTCCTTGGGATTCAATCGAAGGCGTGGGGGCTACTTCCACGATTTCCTTCTCCTCTACTTCTTTGACTTTCTTGACCTTCTTGGGCATGACCATTCGAACCACAATTTCCCCGCCCCCCAAT
>Ga0315319_10000526_pt1 | contig 12308 bp, 7 predicted proteins | sample M1500m3416metaG_FD_203463 | JGI IMG/M metagenome (GOLD analysis project Ga0315319, IMG submission 203463) | Ammonia-oxidizing marine archaeal communities from Monterey Bay, California, United States - M1 500m 3416 | ecosystem: Environmental > Aquatic > Marine > Intertidal zone | place: USA... | reverse complement strand
GCGGACACCCCGGCGAAGAAGAAGGCACCGGCGAAGAAGAAGGCACCGGCGAAGAAGAAGGCACCGGCGAAGAAGAAGGCACCGGCGGAGAAAACTCCAACAAAGTCAACACAAGAAGATGGCAGCGAAGCTGCCACCGAAGAGAACTAGAAACCTAGGAGCAAAGAAATGGCAACCACCGAAGAAATCCTCGACGCGATCGGCAGCATGTCGGTCCTTGAACTTGTCGAGCTAAAGAAAGCATTTGAAGAGAAATTCGATGTCACAGCTGCCGCTGCCGCACCGGTCATGATGGCTGCTGCAGGCGGCGACGCAGGCGGCGAAGCTGCCGAAGCCAAAACCGAATTCGACGTCGTCCTCACTGGCGCTGGTGATAAAAAGATTCAGGTCATCAAAGAGGTCCGCGGGCTCACCAGTCTTGGGCTGAAAGAAGCCAAGGATCTAGTCGAAGGCGCGCCAAACAATATCCTCGAAGGCGTCTCGAAAGAAGATGCCGACAAAGCCAAAGAGGCTATTGAAGCCGCTGGCGGCACCGCCGATATCAAATAGGCCTACTTGTTCGACTACGGCCTTGTTGGCTTTACTAGCCAAGAAAAGGTCCTGTCGATCAAGCGGTCGACCTCGCTGTCAAGAACGCAATAGTGTTCATGGGTGGCTGCTATTTAGCTCCCCGCAGCGCGGCTGTAATCCCCAGCTAGCAACCCCCGGTTTGTTGAAAGCCGTTCTGGCCGCTAGCCTGTCCGCTGTCGTGGCTCTGGTGTCGTCTTTTTTGGAAAACACTACGAGTGTCCGCGCGCCCATGCTTATGACGACCGTCCGCCGCGGTCGCAACTAAATACAAATCTCTAGGAGACCCCGTTGTCGTCTCGCCCTGTCCGGGAACGGTATTCATTTGGCAACCTCGAAGAGGTTCTGCCACTACCCGACCTAATTGACGTCCAAAAAAAATCCTTCGAACGCTTTCTCGCGATCGGTATGGCAGAAACCTTTGCCGATATGAGTCCGATAATTGATTTCACAGGAAACCTCGAACTTGAATTTGAGTTCGACGCTGAAGACGAGGACCTCAAAGGACCTCCCAAGTTTTCCGAAAAGGAATGCAAAGAGAAAGATCACACATACTCTGATCAGATTTTCGTTCGAGCTCGGTTCATGAACCGAAACACCGGCGAAATCAAAGAGCAAACAGTGTTCATGGGTGATTTCCCCAAGATGACCGATAAGGGGACCTTTATCATCAACGGCACGGAGCGAGTCATCGTAAGTCAACTCGTCCGATCGCCAGGCGTCATCTTCCAGCCCGGGGAGCGCTACCGACTTCGTAATATGCAAAAGCACCAGCTTGTCACTGGGACCATCCACCCCTATCGAGGTGAGTGGATCGAATTCGACGTAGAACACAAACCCGGTAAAGACGTCACAGCTGGTGCCCGCATCGCTAGAAAACGCCGACTAAGCATTTTCACCGTGCTTCGCGCACTCGGCTACGACGAAGCTAGCCATCCAGGTTTTCTTGAACGTTTCGTTCAACACTTCGACTTCCTCGAAGGCCAATGGGAAACCGAGCGGGCCAAGTGGGTCCACGAGGAAGACACACCAGTCGCGCCGACAAAAGAAGAGGCGTTGATCGAGATATACAAGCGTGCTCGGCCAGGAGAACCCCCCACACCCGAAGCCGCAGCGAACTACTTCAATAACGCCTACTTTGAAGAACGCCGATATTCCCTCTCAAAAGTGGGCCGATACAAGCTCAACAAAAAGCTAAGTGCCGAAATCGACAAACTCGAAAATCTTTTCGGACTTGACCTAGAACGTCCCGAAGCTGACTCCCAAGTTCTGACTCGTTCGGAAGTACTAGCTGCCATCAGCTATTTGCTGCACCTTGCTAACGCGGAACCGGGCTATCGCCTTGATGACCAAGACCATTTCGCAAATAGGCGAATTCGGTCTGTAGGCGAACTCATCCAAAACCAGGTCCGCATAGGTCTCAGCCGCATGGAGAGAGTTGTCCGAGAACGGATGACAACTCAAGACGTCGAGGCCATTACACCAACGACACTCATTAACACCAGACCTGTAACAGCAGCGATTAAAGAATTCTTCGGTACATCACAACTGTCGCAGTTCATGGATCAGGTCAACCCGCTTTCCGGTTTGACTCACCGGCGTCGGCTCTCAGCGCTTGGCCCAGGTGGTCTGTCCCGAGAACGAGCTGGCTTTGAAGTTAGAGACGTCCACTTCAGCCACTACGGACGCATGTGTCCGATTGAAACTCCAGAAGGACCAAACATCGGGCTTATTGGAGGATTGGCAACATTCGCGCGAGTGAATGAATTCGGATTCATCGAATCGCCATACAGAGTCGTCCGAAAGGGAATAGTTACTGACGAAATCCGTTATCTCACCGCAGACGAAGAAGAAGAATTCGTTGTCGCTCAAGCCAACGCGCCGCTGACTGACAAAAAAGCCTTCAGCAACCCGAGAGTACTGGTGCGAAAGAGCCCACAAGGCGCAAGCCTCCAGGACCTCAAACTTCAAATGGAGCGCGATACGTACTTCGCGGCGACGACAGAAATCAGTTACGTACCAGCGGCTGAAGTCGACATGATGGACGTCTCACCCAAACAGATTGTGTCCGTCGCAACGGCGTTGATCCCGTTCCTAGAGCACGACGATGCAAATCGCGCCCTCATGGGAGCAAACATGCAGCGCCAAGCTGTGCCATTGCTCCGATCAGAAGCGGCATATGTAGGAACAGGCATCGAATCTCGCGCCGCAGGCGACGCCGCAGACGTTCTTCTCGCAGTTGAAGATGGTGTAGTTAGCCAGGTCACCGGCGACAGCATCACCGTCGAATACAAGAAAGCCGGTGACGTTAGCCACCAACTTCTGAAATTCGAGCGCTCCAACCAAGACACCTGCATTAACCAAAAGCCGGTTGTTCGTGAAGGAGACAAGTTTAAGAAGGGGGCTGTGCTTGCTGATGGCCCCTCCACCGATCAAGGGGAGTTGGCGTTAGGCAAGAACCTTCTTGTGGCCTACATGGCGTGGGAGGGGTACAACTTTGAAGACGCGATCATCATTAGCGAACGTCTTGTTAAAGATGACGTGCTCACTTCGATTCACATACATGAACACGAAATCGATGCCCGTGACACCAAACTCGGACCCGAAGAAATCACTCGCGACATTCCAAACGTTGCCGACGACGTCTTGGGTGACCTCGACGAGCGTGGCGTAATACGCGTTGGGGCTGAAGTGGGTCCCGGCGACGTGCTAGTAGGAAAAGTCACACCAAAAGGCGAAACAGAATTGACTCCTGAAGAGCGCCTACTCCGAGCTATCTTCGGAGAAAAAGCTCGCGAAGTGCGTGACACTTCGTTGAAGGTCCCTCATGGAGAAAGAGGCGTCGTCACCGATGTTCGGGTGTTGCAACGAGACGACGACGAAGAACTCCCTCCTGGTGTAAACGAGCTTGTGCGGGTCTACGTGGCCCAAAAACGCAAAATCAGCGTTGGTGACAAGCTGGCAGGACGACATGGAAATAAAGGCGTTATCTCCAAGATCCTGCCCATCGAAGAGATGCCTTATCTTGCGGATGGCACACCACTCGACATCCTCCTTAGCCCACTTGGGGTTCCCAGCCGGATGAACGTCGGCCAGGTTCTTGAAGCCCACCTCGGGTATGCAGCACGCTGGGGATGGGAACACGACGGCGAACTCGTTGGAAGTGAACCCATCTCAAACACCGAACGAAAGACGCGACCCAGAACTGAACCATCAATTTTCGTCGCTACCCCTGTCTTTGACGGAGCAAAGTGGGATGAAGTTGAACGAGCTGGCGTCCACCCCACTATCCAACAAGCACTAGAGAATCTGCGTCCCGAAGCAGCTTCGGGCGAGAGGATGATGACAACAGCTGGGAAAGCCGTTGTGTACGACGGCCGAAGCGGCGAAGCATATGACAAACCGATCATGGTTGGGTACAGCTACATCCTGAAATTGGCGCACCTTGTTGACGACAAAATTCATGCCCGCTCAACTGGCCCGTACTCGATGATCACCCAGCAGCCATTGGGAGGCAAGGCCCAATTCGGCGGCCAACGTTTCGGCGAAATGGAAGTCTGGGCCCTAGAGGCGTACGGCGCTGCTTATCTGCTACAAGAGCTCCTAACCATAAAGTCCGATGACACATTGGGCAGAGTCCAGGTGTATGAAGCGATTGTTAAGGGAAAAAATATTCCGGAACCTGGAATTCCCGAGAGTTTCAAGGTGCTGATCAAAGAAATGCAAGCCCTCTGTCTTAACGTTGAGGTCATCTCGCTTACTGGGGATGAAATTGACATGCAGGGGCTTGACGAGGACGTGTTCCGAGCCGAAGAGTCGTTGGGCATCGATATCAGCAGGCCAGAACGAGGAACCGACGAAGACGACGAGCTTCGGCGGCAACGAATATGACTGTCGCTGCGCACAATCCTTCCCCTTCGCGAATTGAGAGCAACAAATGATTGACGTCAACGAGTTCTCCGACATTCGCATCGGCCTCGCCACCGCTGATGCCATCCGAACCTGGTCAAACGGTGAAGTAAAAAAGCCGGAGACCATTAACTACAGGACCCTCAAGCCCGAAAAAGACGGGCTTTTTTGCGAGAAAATTTTTGGTCCTACCAAAGACTGGGAATGCGCTTGCGGTAAGTACAAGCGAGTTCGTTTCAAAGGCATTATCTGCGAACGATGCGGAGTTGAAGTCACGCGCCAAAAAGTTCGCCGCGAACGAATGGGCCACGTCGAACTCGCCGCACCAGTAGTACACATTTGGTACCTACGCGGCACCCGAAGTTGGCTGGCATATCTACTCACAGGTCTAGCAATCAAAGAAGAGCTCAAAGCTAAACAACTCGAACGTGTCATCTATTTCGCCGCCAACCTTGTCACCTGGGTTGACGTAGATAAACGGCATGAAGACCTGCCGCGTCTCGAATTAGAAATGCGCGAAGAACTCGACGTCATACGCGAAGAATTCGATGATGAAATCGCTGGACGACTAAAAGAGCTCGAAAAAGAAATCACCCAACTTGAAGCTGAAGGTCTGAAAGAAAAAGATTTGAAATCTCGTCGACGCGACGCGGATCGAGACGTTGAAGCACTCCGAACCGATTGCGCCACTGAGATTGAGACCGTTGAGCGTGCTTTTGACGAGTTCGGGAATCTGCACGGACGCAAAATCATCGAAGACGAATTGCTCTGGCGTGAACTGGAAGACCGCTACGGTGACTACTTCGAAGGCGGAATGGGCGCCGAAGCCATCGTCCAACTCATGGCTCGAATCAATTTCGACGATGAAGAACTTCTTCTTCGCGAAGCCATCGAAGCTGCAGATGGACGCCGCCCCCTGTCAGCCCAGCGCAAACAAAAAGCAATTAAGCGGCTAAAAATTCTCAGCGCGTTCAACCGTCGAAACTCCAACGACAAACGAATCAATGACCCGCGAGCCATGATTCTCGACGCTGTTCCCGTTATCCCTCCTGATCTTCGTCCCATGGTCCAACTGGATGGTGGACGATTCGCGACCTCAGATCTAAATGATCTGTACCGGCGCGTAATCAACAGAAATAACCGGTTGAAGCGTCTCCTAGACCTCGGCGCCCCCGAAATCATCGTCAATAACGAAAAAAGAATGCTTCAAGAAGCCGTTGACGCACTCTTTGACAACGGTCGACGGGGTCGGCCAGTAACGGGCCCAGGTAACCGCCCGTTGAAGTCGCTGTCGGACATGCTTAAAGGAAAGCAAGGTCGCTTCCGCCAGAACCTGTTAGGAAAACGAGTCGACTACTCAGGTCGTTCAGTGATCGTGGTGGGCCCAACTCTCAAGTTGCATCAGTGTGGACTTCCCAAACTCATGGCATTGGAGTTGTTCAAACCATTTGTTATGAAGCGTCTGGATGACCTTGACCTTGCGCCAAACATCAAGTCCGCGAAACGCATGGTTGAACGCCGCCGATCTGAAGTCTGGGATGTCCTGGAAGAAGTTATAAAGGAACACCCAGTACTTCTCAACCGCGCCCCGACCCTCCACCGCCTCGGCATTCAGGCATTCGAGCCGATCTTGGTAGAAGGAAAAGCAATCCAGATCCACCCCCTGGTGTGCGCTGCATTCAACGCTGACTTTGATGGCGATCAGATGGCAGTGCACCTGCCACTGTCATCCGAAGCTCAAGCTGAAGCAAGAGTACTGATGCTCTCAGCGAACAACATTCTCTCACCCGCAGACGGTCGACCTATGACCGTTCCCAGTCAGGACATGATCATCGGTGGCTACTACCTCACGGAGAAGGACCCCGAGGCGGAGAGTGAAAATCTTCCAATCTTTAGACACTTCCACCAAATTGAACGCGCTGTAGCGATGAACCGTGTTGAACTTCAGGGGTCAATTATTTGGCGTACAGAGGCACTGGCCAAAGAAGATGGTGGACACCATGTCACCACGCCAGGACGAGTGCTCTTCAATGAAGCGCTTCCTGAGGGATTCCCATTCGTTAACAAGACTATTAAAAAAGCTGACATGGGCGATATAGTTCGCGACCTTTCTGACGGCTGGCGTACAACCGAAGTGGCGATTGCTCTTGACCGGATAAAGGACCTCACCTACAAATATGCCACTAAGTCCGGTCTGACGATCTCCGTTGATGACGTTCGCACTCCGCCTGACAAAGCGGAAATCCTTGAACGGTACGAAAGTGATGCAGAACGCGTTGAAAACCAATTCCGTCGCGGGATCATCACTGATGGAGAACGCCGACAAAAAGAAGTTGAAATTTGGACCTCAGCCACAGAAGAAGTCCGCCGTTCTCTTGAAGTTGAACTAAAAAAAGTGACCTTCAATCCCATCGACATGATGGTGGGCTCAGGCGCACGAGGCAACATGATGCAGGTGCGACAAATTGCAGCGATCCGAGGGTTAGTAGCTAACCCTCGCGGTGACATCATCCCCCGACCGATCAAATCGTCCTACCGCGAGGGTTTGTCGATGCTGGAGTATTTCATCTCCACACCAGGCGCTCGCAAAGGACTTGTTGATACAGCGCTCCGTACAGCGGACTCCGGCTATTTGACGCGTCGACTTGTTGACGTAGCCCAAGAGCTCATAGTGAATGAAGAAGATCCGTTTGAGAGATCTGGCCCAGTGCTGGGACTCTGGCTCGAAGACATAGAAGCCGACACCTCCGAAAAACGAGCATATTTGGAAACTCGACTTTTCAGTCGATGTTTAGCCCAAGACGTTGAGCTAACAGACGGCGTAATGCCAGCAGGCACTCTTGTCGGTGACGAAGAGATGGAAACCTTGCGCGACGATCCAAAAGTCACTCGGGTGCAAGTTCTCTCCCCTCTAACCGACAACTCGGAATTTGGAGTATCAGCTAAGGCCTACGGAGGGTCTCTAGCGACCGGGAAAATGATCGAAGTCGGCGAAGCAGTCGGCGTCATCGCAGCCCAGTCAATTGGTGAACCCGGAACGCAGCTGACCATGAGAACCTTCCACACAGGTGGCGTAGCTGGCAGCGACATTGCTGGCGGCCTACCCCGCGTCGTGGAACTGTTCGAAGCTCGTACGCCCAAGGGCAAAGCCACACTCGCGGCGCGATCCGGCGTTGTCCGTATTGGTGACGACGACGGCCGAGGTCGAGAGATCATCGTGGTAGGCGACGACGGTGAAGAAGAGACACATACCGTCCCGACGATGGCTCGCCTCGCAGTGGTCGACAATCAAGAAACCCGAGCCGGAGACCCGTTAGTCGATGGCCCTCGCGACCCCAAAGAACTTCTGGATATACGAGGTGTGCGCGAAACCCAGCAATACCTCGTTGAAGAGGTTCAAAAGGTCTACCGAGAACAAGGTGTTTCGATCCATGACAAACACATCGAACTCATCATCCGGCAGATGACTCGTCGAGTGCTCGTTGGAGAACCCGGAGAATCTGTTTTCTTGCCAGGCGAGCAGGTCGATCAACGCGTATACGCAGAAGTCAACCGCAACCTCGTGCAAGAAGGGCAACGCCCAGCAGAAGCTCGTCCCGTCATCATGGGTATTACCAAAGCCTCATTGGCGACCGACTCCTGGCTATCAGCAGCGTCTTTCCAAGAGACCACTCGTGTTCTCACAGAAGCGGCCATCGAATCACGGCGTGATGACCTGAAAGGTCTCAAAGAAAATATCATCATCGGCAAACTCATTCCTGCCGGTACAGGTCAGGGGCAGTACCGAAACATCGACACAACTGCACCGGAGTACGAACCGATGGAGTTCTTCACTTCCGACGAAGATCTGGATCCTGCGGAATGGCTAGCCACTATTGGTACCGGCGAGGGTGGTGACGTCGCCGAACTCGGCGACGCCGGCTAGCTACCGTTATATGCGACAAGCAGCCATGAGTGCCACGCTGGTGCTCTGGCTAAGCGCGACGAGTTGCGCCGGTACATCAGTTGATAATCAGATAACGCCCACCACCGCTGTGTCAGTAGTTGATGCGCGCGTGCTCAGCGCGTCACAGCTTCTTGAAACGATGAAATGGCCAACTGACCTCCGACCTGTGCCTCTCTCGCCGAGGGCCAAAAATCAGCTTCAGAGGTTTATATTTGACGACCTTGAAATAGCTGCCGCTGTGAGCGATGTGGTCGCCGTGGGGGTCACCCGAAACTCGGAGTCGATTGGAGCGCTTCTGCTCGTCGGGGTAATGGACCACGTAATAGGGAATATGAGTTTTATTGATGGTTTGCGAACAGCCGTGTTCGCAAATACGGAGACGGCGAGATGGGGTTTGCTAGTTGGATCGGTTGCGGTTGTTGGCAAGGAAGTTTGGGCAATCTTGCCGGCGGGCCCGGTAGTGGCTTTTGCAGTAGCCACGTCGCGTGATGACATAGATCAACTACTTGAGGCTGTTTCCGATCGAGTAACCGGAGGCCAATAGGGTGATCTGTATGGGAATCTTGTGGAGTTTGTTGAGTCCGGGGGACACCAATAGAACTTGAGGTTGTCTAGCTGACACGCGACTCGTAGCCTTATCCATCGGTCTTAGTCCGGCCTGGCCATGTGATCCGTGTCAAAAGGACCAAGCCCACTCCCGTCTTATAGGTCGCTTAGTTCTGAGGTATTTGGTGCCCACAATCCAGCAGCTCGTCCGCAATGGCAGAAAATCCAAACCAACGAAGGGTAAGACCCCTGCCCTTAAGGGTTCCCCCCAGCGACGCGGTGTATGCACTCGCGTGTACACCCACACACCCAAGAAGCCGAACTCGGCTCTTCGCAAAGTTGCGCGTGTTCGCCTCACAAGCGGGATAGAAGTCACCGCTTACATACCGGGTGAAGGCCACAACCTCCAAGAGCACAGCATTGTTCTGGTTCGAGGCGGCCGCGTGAAAGATCTTCCTGGTGTTCGTTATAAAGTCATCCGTGGTTCCCTAGACGCGTCCGGTGTTTCGGCGCGCAAGCAAGCGCGTTCTCGTTACGGCGCTAAGAAGGAGAGCTGAAATGCCTCGTCGTGGTGCTGCCCCCAGGCGCGAACTTGCGGCCGATCCAGTTTATGACTCGACTCTCGTCACCCAAATAATCAACAAAGTTCTGCAGCGAGGCAAGCGAGCCACCGCAGAACGTATTGTTTACGACGCGCTTGACCTTGTTTCTGACAAAACAGGCGGCGAGGCGCTTGACGTGCTGAAACGTGCCGTCGACAACACAAAACCACAACTCGAAGTGAAGAGTCGGCGCGTCGGCGGAGCGACCTACCAGGTTCCCGTCGAAGTTCGGCCGCGCCGTGCCAACACCCTCGCAATTCGTTGGATTGTGAGCTATGCGCGCGAACGCCGCGAACGCACGATGGCCGAACGCCTCGCAAACGAAGTTCTAGATGCATCTAACGGCACCGGTTCCTCGGCTAAACGTCGAGAAGACACACATCGTATGGCCGAAGCTAACAAGGCTTTTGCCCACTACAGGTGGTAGCGAGAGACGCGCTGTCACCCCCAATACGGTGGAACCCGGCACACTAGGTATCGGACGTGCTTATGAGAGCACCACCAACTATTCCCTGTACGAACCCCCAACCCCTGAACCCCGAGAGACCGAGGCAGAACCTCCATGCCACGCAATCAACCGCTTGACCGCGTGCGAAACATCGGCATCATGGCCCACATCGATGCCGGCAAAACCACCACCACGGAACGCATCCTGTATTACACCGGGGTCAACTACAAAATCGGCGAAGTTCACGACGGCGCCGCGACTATGGATTGGATGGAACAAGAACAAGAACGAGGCATCACCATTACCTCTGCAGCCACGACCTGCATATGGAATGACCACGTAATCAACATTATTGACACCCCAGGACACGTCGATTTTACAGTCGAAGTTGAACGTTCTCTTAGAGTCCTTGACGGTGCAGTTGCTGTCTTTGACGGCGTCGCAGGTGTCGAACCTCAGACCGAAACCGTCTGGCGACAAGCCGACAAATACGGTGTGCCTCGAATGTGTTTCATCAACAAACTGGATCGAACTGGAGCGTCTTTCCACGATTCCTTGGCCAGCATCGTTGATCGCCTTGAAGCAAACGTTGCAGTGCTGCAACTGCCGATTGGAATTGAAGCTGACTTCGCCGGAGTTGTTGACCTTGTCGGCATGAAAGCAGTTGTTTGGCAGGGAGAGGACTTGGGAGCGAGCTACGACATCGTTGACATCCCAGCTGACATGCAGAGTGAAGCTGAGGAATACCACGTAAAACTTCTCGAAGTACTCGCCGATGTGGACGAAGACATCATGATGGCGTACCTCGAAGGAGAAGACGTCGACGAAGAGACACTGCATAACGCTATTCGCCGGGGCACTATCGCCAATCAGATTGTGCCCGTGCTCACAGGTACCGCATTCAAAAACAAAGGAGTTCAACCGCTCCTCGACGCCGTCACCCGATACCTGCCCTCACCCCTAGATATCCCCGCCATTGGTGGTACCTCCCTAAACGGTGAAGGAGGCCTAGAACGTCATCCCGACCCTGACGAACCCTTCTCAGCATTGGCGTTCAAAATTATGACGGACCCACACGTAGGGAAGCTCGTCTACTTCAGGGTGTACAGCGGCAGCCTCGACAAGGGCGGAACGGTGCTTAACACCACCACCGGCAACAAAGAACGCATTGGCCGCATCTTGCAGATGCATGCCAACAATCGCGAAGACCGCGACGACATCCAGGCCGGCGACATCGTCGCCGGAATCGGGCTGAAAAATACTCGGACCGGTGACACACTTTGCGACCCCAGCAGCCCGATCGTCCTAGAACAACTGGTCTTCCCGGAACCGGTGGTACATGTTGCGGTCGAACCTCGCTCCAAAGGTGACCAGGACAAATTGAGCAAAGCCCTAACTGCACTATCGGAAGAGGATCCGACGTTTCGAGTCAAGACCGACGAAGAAACTGGGCAAACAGTCATCTCGGGAATGGGTGAACTTCACCTTGAAGTGCTCGTTGACCGCATGCTTCGAGAGTTCAGCGTCGACGCGACCATTGGTAAACCCCAGGTTGCTTACCGCGAAACCATCACCAAAGCAGTGAACAAGTTTGAATACCGCCACATCAAACAAAGCGGCGGATCGGGACAATTCGCCGTGGTAGTCATCAATCTCGAACCCGGCAACGCCGGCGAGGGGTATGTGTTTGACGATTCCATCAAAGGTGGGGTCATACCACGCGAATACATCAGTTCAGTCAACGCTGGCTTACAGTCCTCAATGGACAATGGCCCTCTTGCTGGGTTTCCAATGGTGGACGTGAAAGTCGAATTGATAGATGGATCAACTCACGACGTTGATTCATCCGAAATGGCCTTCAAAATAGCGGGCACTATGGCTATGCGTGAAGCAGCGCGTGCCGCCGGCCCAGTGCTTCTCGAGCCGGTAATGTCCGTCGAAGTTGTCACACCCGAGGATTACATGGGCGATGTGATCGGTGATCTCAACGCCAGACGCGGACGGGTTGGACAGATGGAAAGCCGCGGTACAGCTCAAGTCATTGACGCTCAGGTACCGCTATCCGAGATGTTCGGATACGCTAACGACCTGCGTTCGCGTACTCAGGGTCGGGCTACCTACTCGATGCAGTTCGAGAACTACCAACAAGTCCCTACCAATATCGCCGAAGACATCGTAAAACGAATCCGCGGCGAGTAACTATCAAGATCAACCAGTCGAATATCTAGCTAACCCCTAAGAACGAAAAGGCACCGGAGAAAGAGAATCATGTCTAAGGAGAAGTTTGAGC
>Ga0315319_10000523_pt1 | contig 12343 bp, 29 predicted proteins | sample M1500m3416metaG_FD_203463 | JGI IMG/M metagenome (GOLD analysis project Ga0315319, IMG submission 203463) | Ammonia-oxidizing marine archaeal communities from Monterey Bay, California, United States - M1 500m 3416 | ecosystem: Environmental > Aquatic > Marine > Intertidal zone | place: USA... | reverse complement strand
GTGGTTATCAATCTCATAATTTATCTTTAGAAACTCCTGTTCTACAATCTTTAATTAGTGTAATAGAATTGGTGACTTTAGATCTAGATCCAAACTTTGGAGCTCAAATTATTCAAAATATGTGGTTTAATGTTAATCAATATAATGACAGTAACGGCCCACACTTTCATCCATTTTCTGTTTATTCTGGAACATATTATATTAAGACTCCAGAAAATTGTGGATCAATATTTTTTGAACATCCGGCTAGTGATATTTTAAGTTATTATAATAACGGCACTAACGCGCTTTATGGCATGCCGGCCATTGAAAATACTTTATATATATTTCCAAGTTGGTTAAAACATTTTGTACCACCAAATAAAAATAAAGAAGAAAGAATATCTATATCTTTTAATACATCAAGCAAAGAATAAGAACATTGAAAGTAGAAGATAATTTTTTAGACCAAGAAGAATTAAATCAATTGCAATCATTTTTTATGAGTGATCAAATTGCTTGGCGTTATAATGACTCCGCCGGCTTGTACGATTCCGACAATGAATTTCAGTTTGAGCATTTATTTTATATTAATAATTCTCCAAGTTCTACTAAAATAGAAAAATTAAATTCTCTATTGATTAAAATAGACACAATATCAATATGGCGAATAAAGGCAAATTTGCTTACGAGAACACCTGATGTTATTGAAAAATCATTTCATGTTGATATAGGTCAGCTAACATCAGAAGAAAAACTACAACAATGGACTACTTCTATTTTTTATGTGAATACTAATGATGGCTATACAGAATTTGAGGATGGTACAAAAATTCATAGTGTTGAAAATAGAATGATTACTTTTCCTGCTAATTTAAAACATCGTGGAACATCTTGTACGGATGCGAAAGTGAGGGTTATTATAAATTTCGATTATTTTAATGGAGAAACTAAGGCCATGCCTTTTGGGCTTGTGCCAAATCGAGGGTTCTTCCCTTACCCAATAGATAGATAATATGGAAACGTTTATTTGGATTACAATAGTTTATGTAGTAGGAACTTATATGGGATATCGCATTGCTTGGCATATAGCAGTAGATAAGGTTGCAACCAGAACTTTAGAAATGCTTGAAGCAGAAGGATATATAAAGACTAAAAAGGTAGGTAAAGAAATTGAAATCATAAAGGTTAAATGAAACTGATTGCTGGAAATTCAAATAAAAATTTGGCTGAGTCTATCGCACATCATTGTGGACAACATTTATGTGAAGTAGAACTTATTAAATTTGCAGACAATGAACTCTCATGTATGATTAAAGAGAATGTTCGTGGTGAGGATGTATTCATTATTCAGAGTACTTGTAATCCTGCTAATGATAATTTAATGGAATTATTAATTATAATAGATGCTTGTAAGAGAGCATCGGCTGGTAGAATTACTGCAGTGATTCCTTATTTCGGTTATGCAAGACAAGATAGAAAGCCTGTTTCAAGAACACCTATAACGGCTAGGTTAGTGGCAAGCATGTTAGAGACGGCAGGTGCTAATAGAATAGTAACAATGGATTTACATGCTGGCCAGATACAAGGGTTCTTTGATATTCCAGTAGATGATTTAGGAGCCATGCCATTGTTTGTTAATGATTTAGAAACCCATCCCAATCGAATGATAATAGCAAGGAATGGAGTTATAGTTTCTCCTGATGCAGGTGGAGTTGCCAGAGCAAGAAAGGTGGCTAAGAAATTACAATTAGATATAGCGATCATCGATAAACGTAGAGAGCAAGCTAATCAAGTTGCTTCGATGAATGTTATTGGAGATGTAAATAAGAAAAAATGTATAATAGTAGATGATATTGTAGATACTGGTAATACACTTATTAAAGCTGCCGATGCATTAAAGAGAGAAGGAGCTATTGAAGTTATGGCTTATATCACTCACGGAGTGTTGAGTAAGAATGGTGGGCGTAAAATGCAAGAGTCTGAAGCTTTATCTAATTTGGTAATAACAGATACTATACCAAATCTTGAAACTAATAGTGTAAAAGTATTAACAATAGCACCTATGTTTTCAGAAGCGATTAGAAGAATTAATCATAATGAATCAATTTCTATTTTGTTTGAATGAATCCAAGAACACATCCAACATATTGTCATTATCCATTTAAGGCCATAACTTTCAAAAAGTGGTCTACAGATGGTAAGAGACCTGATAACGTTACTCCTTGTTGTATGATGATGAATCCTGTCGAGCAAGAAGAAGGGTCTGATAAACATTTTGATATAGGTCTTACTGAAAAAGAGATAGCGGGTAAGAATCCTTTAGAAATATTTAATTCACCGCAATACGAAAAGCTAAGAAATGATTTATCAAATGGTATAAAGAATGAAGCATGTACTGTTTGTTGGAAGATGGAGGATGATGGTTTAACATCGTTTAGACAGAATTCTACTTTAGAAGGTGGTTCTGAAGGGTTGTTTGAGTTTGACATAACTCTTTCTAACCTATGCAATCTAGCTTGTAGGATGTGCAATATGGGAAGTTCTCATCAAATAGGTAAAGATATAGATGCGATGGTCAATAACGGTTCGTATGATCTCTTTCAGGAAGTCAGTTCCAATGCAATGCCACAAGAGAAGGGTGTTAATGTAGACTTTAAAGCGTCTAATGCTGTAATAGATTGGCTAATGAATAATACTCATCAGATAACAATGTTGAAAGCATCTGGTGGTGAACCTTTCTATGATAGAAGAGTTGTAAAAGTATTAGAAAAATATGTTAAAGATGGTAATGCTAAAAATACAACTTTAAAGTTTCATACTAACGCTACTCAATTTACACCTGAGTTGGCATCTTTATTGAATGAATTTAAAAGTCAGGGACATACGTTTAGTATAGATGGTACAGGTAAAGTATATAATTATATTCGTCATCTATCTGATTGGAAAAAATTAAATGAAAGCCTAGATTGTTATTTGAGTACATGTACTAATATAGATAACCAATATTTTAATATGGTATTATCTGCTTATAATGTTATGAACGTAGGTGATTATATAGAATGGGTATGTAATAAATGTCAGTATCACGGAGTTCCTAATTATTATATACATTTTTCAGAGATGTTTCCATATAATAGAGGATCAGCGGTTAGGAATACACCGGATCATTTACTAGAGATCGCTCTTGATAGGATCATAGAGATTATAGAATCCGGAATAGCAACTGTAGCTACATCAAATAAAGTGCATGCTATTATCAGAGATAAAGAATATAAGATGTGGTATAGATTTGATTTGCATAATTTGATTGCACAAATTGATGCAGGTATAGAATATGGTAATCGTTCTTTTAAAAATTTGAAAATAGAAACAGAACTTTTAGATAGAGTTAGAGATGTATACTATTTTGAATATTTGGATAGACAGTTATCCGATCTAATAACTGCTGAAATTATTCAATCGCCTGAATATCTAGAATTAGTTTGATTAATGGGGAGGCTGAGCATAGGTGAGCCCAACTGACTGTAAATCAGCCGTCTGAGACTGTGATGGTTCGACTCCATCCCTCCCCACCACATAGGCGATTAGCTCAGTTGGGAGAGCAGGTGTTTTACAAGCATCAGGTCATTGGTTCGATTCCAATATCGCCTACCAAAATAAAAGAAAAATATGAATAGTGATGAGGAGGATTCTATGTATGGATTTTTGTTTATGGTTTTGTTAGTAATATGGATAGCATCAACTTGGGGAGACCCTGATTTAATTGATGCTCTTATCTATTATCTTTCAGATGGATATTATAAATCCTAAAGAGAACAATTCAAGGGAGACACCTACAATGCCTACTAAAAAAGAGATAAAGAAACTAACAAAGAGGGCCATCAAAAAACAACGGAAAGAATTCCTAAAGCAATTCGAAGGAAAACTCGAAGGACCTTATGACCATTTAAAAGAAGGTGTAGATTATCTAGATGATATCCAAAGGAATAAGGAAAACCCTTCACCTCTACTTCACCTGACACCAGGAACAGAAGAGTATAAGAAAGTAGAAGCTGAATTAATTAAACAGATCTGTGAAATTGATCTAGGCGATGAATCTCGATTCGATATGGTATAAAGATGGATACGGAGGAATTGGACGATCAGGAAACGACGGTAGCGGAAAAGAAGAAGTCTAAACAAAAACTGAAAGCTCCAAATAAATATCAAGTAGTTTTCCACAACGATGATTTTACCCCAATGGAATTTGTAGTATATCTACTACAAATAATTTTTAATCATTCGGAAGCAGCAGCAGAAGCTATAATGTTGAATGTTCATCAAAAAGGAAAAGGTGTAGCAGGCATTTATTCATTTGAGTTAGCAGAAACAAAAGTATATGAATCAATGATGCATGCAAAAGAAAATCAATTTCCTTTAATGGTAACAGTAGAAGAAATTTAAAAATAAATGTTGCCGTGGCTGAAAGGCAAGGCAACGGATTGCAACCCCGTTTTATGCAGGTTCGACTCCTGTCGGCAACTCCATGGAATATAATTTACATACTAGAAATCAAATCCCTAAAGATTATGAATGTTGTTATAATTGTGAATTTATGTCTTGGATGGTTGCTTTAGGACAGGGAGTAAGATGTGGAAATGAAAAAAATCAATATAGAATTTTTGTAGGAAATAAAAAAATAAAACTACCAGTGATTCCTGGAGTTGCTAAAAAATGTGAACACTTTTCGAATATTAGGGGAAGAATGACTTTACGAGCAGACATAGGCGATAATCGAATAATGCCTCTTAGACATGATATTGATGTTGATAAAATCCTTGAAGAGATAAAGGTTGTTGGAGAAGACTGGAAAACAGAGGGCATATGTCAAATCATGATTCAAGGAGCTGAGGGAAAAGAAGATGATGTATATTTTGGTTCCAGAGAGTTTAAAGAAATAGCAGAAGCAGGATATAACGAACAGGATTTTATAATTCCTTTATTTCCGGAAATGATTTATACTAATAATTTACTTAAAGAATTAAAAATGCATAGATCACGATTGATGTTATTAAAACCTAAATCGTGTCTGTCATGGCATCATGATCCCAGTATGAGGATTCATATACCTTTATGTGGTGATAGTGATAGCTTTCATCTTATAGAAAACATAGAAGGTAATAAAGAAGTATACCACATATATCCGGGAGAGGTTCATTTAATGAATACAGAGGTATATCATTCAGGAATTAATTTATCGCGAAAGGTAAGTAGAATACATATTGTAGGATGTATTAATGTAGATGATGAAAACAATTAATAAATTTTGGACACATAGAGGTTTTGGTACTGGTTTTGGTGATATAATAAATCATTTATCATATGAATATCAACAAGCCAAAGAACCGACTATTATAAAATGGCATTTACAACCTCGCACACATAGACAAATACAAAGGGTTATTAAATTTTTTAAATCTAATCCTTTAATTAAACATGAGTTCGGTGAGCATATAGAAAGAAAAGAAACACCATATAGTCAACAGGATCATGAGTATTGGCCAGCTAAAGTATTACATAGCCCCTGTGATGAAAAGTATTGTGCTATATGGTTATATACAAAACATCATTCGCAGTCACCTCATCATCAAGATAAAGTTGTAAGTCATTATACTTTACAGAAATTATTTAAAGATCTCAAAGAGGGGGGATATAAAATTGTATTGATTCCTAGTTTTAAAAAATCTGCTGGCGAAACGTTATATGATATAGATTATGATTTTGAACAGTATAGTTATTTGGTACAATCTATATTAAAGAATTGTTCTTTTAGTATTTGCTCTGAAGGTGGTATAGCTCATTTATCTAGATTAATGAAAGTTCCTACTATATGTTATTTTAATCAAACAATGCCATGGAAGGGCCATGATTTTGATCTTAGAGATTTTTGGACAGGTGATTTATATAGACCTTGTAATAGATTAGACCGGATTAAAGAATGTTACATGTATTAAAAGGTTTTCTCGGTGAAGATTTATGTCAGAGTTTTACAACTTATGCGCTAAGAGGACGACTAGATAATTTTAACTCATATGGAAAAGAACTTCCTAATACTCATGGTGTTTATAAAGATCCATTCGCAGAAGCTTGTTTATATTGTTTCCGGGATCGAGTACAAAAATATTTTAAAGAAGATATTCATCCATCATATTCGTTCTATATTGTTTATGAGAACGGACACTGCTTACCCAAACACATAGATACTGATGCTTGCGAAATTTCTATTACTATACATACAGGTCACCTTTACGGTGATAGCTATCAAGGCACTGTTTGGCCTTTATATATCGACAATACACCCATACTTTGCAATGTAGGAGATGCTTTGCTCTATGATCAAAAAGAAAAGAAGTATGAACATTGGCGAGAATCCTTTGATGGAATATATCAAATTCAGTTACTTCTCCATTATGTCCCTGGATCTATTGATAAAATTCCAGTTCCTGCTAAAAATTTGATCGCGGTGGTTTGATCGCTCAATTATTTTCAATTTTGTTTCTTAATGATTTCAACGAGATTCTAGTAACCAATTGATATTATTGCGAAACAAAAACGTTGACATGTTGTCTAAAATATGTTATAATATAAGTAGAGAATAAAATAATAACTTAAATTATGGAGAGAGATATGTCGAAAAGAATTATACTAACAGAAATTGTTAGATTTGTTGGAACCGTAGCGATGTTCGCTGGAACTTGGGCTATGATTATATTTTTTGTATTATAAAATTGAGAGAGAATATTATGAAAAAATTAACTATATTATTTTTATCAATAGCACTCGGAGCGAGTGTCTTTGGTGCGAAGCCGGTATTTGCTGAAACCAGTTTTTTTGAGTGGGGTAAGCAGCAGGTCACATCGTTATTTGCCTCATCAGAAGAGTGGGCCGAGGAGCAGGTCGCATCGTTATTTACCACACCAGAACAAGATGCACAAAAAATAGTTGATGAAGAAGTGGATGGGTTTCTTCAATCTCTAAGAGATGCGCTGAAGAGGCAAGGAAAAAAACCATGCGGTCATTGTTATTCAATGATGGAACCAGGAGATCCTAGGATTCCTCTTGAACATTTTAATAGTTCCAAATACTATGTTTACAAAGGAAAAACAAAATGAAACATTTAGTTCTTACATTATGGATTGTTATATTTTTGGGTTCAACAGCACTAACAGAAGAAGAGTATGTGGAAGAAGTAGTTTGTCCCGCAGTAGCTGGCTGTTGGTTGGATCCGGATACTGGTTATTGTCCAGATTGTGTATCGGCAACCCTTGAAGTTACACATACACAAGAAGAAGAATACAAGAGGAAAGAAAACTTCATCCCGGCCAAGTATTCTCCTGTCCAATTAATAAATTACGAAGAATGCGCCAAGACGGGAGTAAATGAACATGCGACGCGGAATTATGTTGGATGTGAAAAATATTTAAAAAGTAGAGAATGGTGGATCTTACACGTGAGTTGGGCACCAGATGGTTATTAAAATGAAACAACACGGAAAACAAGCTCGCCAAGAAGGCGCAATCAAACGAACAGAAGCATCTATTCTTGTATACGAAGAGAAGCTAAAATCTTGTAAAGATGATAATGAGAAAAAACTATTAAATAAAAAAATAGAAAGAGCTCAAACAACAATTAAAAATACAAAAATAATATGAAAGATATAACCTATATTTGGAGTAATGCAGTGGTAGATAATATAGCAAGAAAGGTTGCGGAAGAATCTATGGAGGACATGTTTATGCCGGATTCTGAAGAAGAGTTTCAAGCAGATTTGGATGCACAGGATATGAGATATTACCATTACTGTCGAGAACAGGAAGAAATGTATAATGATCCAGTTATGAATTGGTCAGGATTGAGGTAATATGGTTTATGATGTATTATATTTTTTGGGTGGTGTAGCAGCTTACCTTGGTTTTATCTTTATGATAGTAGCCTGGACTTGGATAGTTTTAAAATAGTTTATGTTTAAATATATATGTTTAGGATTTATATTAGGTTATGCTTTCAGTTTTGTTAGTGCAGAGTGGTATTATTTTGTTAATAGTAACTTTATAGATTTTTGTAGATGGATAGATTTACCAGACGTAGCTTGGGCGATGTTGGACAAATATATTTTTTTCGGGGCATTATAATTGAAAACAGTAACCATTCAAATTTTAAAAGGTAGTGGTAAAAATAAATTTGGTAAACATAAATATGTAGTAACAGAATTTGATGAAGAGTGTATTGGTATGGAAGAAGTTGCTAGCCCACTAATTTCTAATAAAGAATATTCTAAGAGAAAAAAAACAAAAAGAGTGGCATTATATGATACCTCAGAAGAAGCATCGGGACATGTTAAAGAATATTATAGTCATGTTGGTGGTAGCACTAAGTCTTAACGGATGTGCAGATACTGCAGAAGCCGAAGACTCAACAGCAACCACACCGGCTGAAGAACAACAAAATAAAACAGCAAATGCTAGTGATGATACAACATGGGTCGCAGTAGTCTTGACTTGGAATCCTGTTGTTAGAGCAATAGATAAAGAATTTACTAGTGAAGTAGAGTGTTGGAATTTCTATGAAGGTGGTACAGGAGAAAGTAGATTCGGCTCACAACACTTAGATCATCAAGACAACCCACCAACTAAAGATTTTAATTTTGGACCAGATTACTTAGAATACCCTATAAGGACTTATAGAGGTAAAGACGGGCAAGGATCAGTCTGGTTAACATGTGATTTAAAAAGTAGATATGAGGGATTATGAAAAAGAAAACAGCAACAGTTGAAATTTTAGAAAAAGGTGAATTAGTTTTAGGTTCCCCTACCAGAGGTGAATACATGGTACGAAGATTTGAAGATGGGCTCGAAATGAGTGGTGAATTTTTTTACACTATTGTAGAAGCCGGTAAAGCAGTAAGAGAATGGGAGGGAGCAGAATGAAAACCGGAGACGTTTTAGTATTAACACCTAGATCAAGGTATGGAAGAAATCTAGTTAAAAAAACTGGGAATATTGTTAAGGTTAAATATATACAACCAGGAAAGTTTTGCGTGGAACATTGGAATCAAAGTTGTCGTTGGATCGATAATCAATACGATAAAGATTTTGATTGGCAATTTAAAGAGGTACGAGATAACTTTTTGGAACGGACAGAAGAATTGGAAATGAGAAGAGCCATAGGATATCCAATGGACCTTTTAGGGAATAATATAGAAACTTCCAAAGAACGTGTTGAAAGATGGAAGTTCGAATTGACTGAAAACTAATTATGAAAGCAATATTAGAATTTGATTTACCAGAAGATGAAGAACTATTTCAGGTGGCTGATAGAGGTATGGATTGGGCATTGCTTGTTTGGCACATAGACCAGTTTATTCGAAACAAGATCAAATATGAACAAGACAGGGAAGAAGTATTACAACTTGTTCGAAATGAACTAACTTTTCAGATGGAAGAAAAAGGACTTAAATTTCCCCAATAAAATTATATGTATGTAAAACTTGGAAGCCCGGCCAGAAAAAATAGGGCAGAAACAATTAAAATTCATGATTACGATACTTGGAATGTTGACATAACACTCGCACATATTATTGTGCCGCTACTAAAGAGACTCAAAGAAGTTAAGCAAGGAGCACCTTTTGTAGATAATGAAGATGTACCAAAGTTTCTTCATGCAACAGAAGAAGAACTAAAAGAACACTGGGATGGTGGAGAGTCTGATAAACATTATTTTACTCGTTGGGATTATGTAATGGATCAGATGATTTTTGCGTTTCAATCTAAATTGGAAGATTGGGAAGATGAATTTGCGTCAGGAGAAAATGATGTATCATTTGTTGAAATCCCTAATGAGAAAGATGAAGAAGGCGAACCATTGTTCACATGGGAATATGGCCCAAACCATACTCGTGAATATGATGTAGAGGGTAGGGAGAAATATCAAAATCGGATAATTAAAGGATTTAAGTTGTTCGGAAAATATTATAATGGGCTTTGGGATTAATAAAAATGGAATGGATGAAACTTGGAGGATGGATACTCTCTCTGATTGTAATACTTATCGGTGCATATTTTATTTGGCCCCACATACATACATCATTGTTGGGGATTGTATTAATTTATCTCGGAGTTCGTATTTTTAATTTTTCTACCTTTGACGAACATAAAGAAAAACGAATGAAAATATTAAAATCTTTTAAAAAGTGGTAAGATCATATGGGACAAGAATATGATAGATTTAATTTAGAAGCAGAAATCATGAGCGTTTGGAATACGAAAGACGATCTAAATGCGATAACTAGCCGTATGATGGATGATCCAGACCCAATGTCAGAAGATGATATTGCGAATGTTCTGATCGGTTTAAGTGAATTACACGATATTAGATGCAAGAAATTATTTAATGTATTTGAGGACATGGTAAAAAAGAGAAAAATAGAATTAAAATGATAGAATATTGGTTATGGAAGAATATAATTTATCTCTTATGGATCAATGCTATCATACAACATTGGGGACAACCTCACGGGTTTTAAGCGCAGTGATTTTTTTGTTAATTACATCTTGTGCTTACCATACAGAAATACCTTGTCCGTTTGGTTTAGCCATGAAACAGTTAGACGAAAAATGTGATTATATTCAGCACGGGAGTACAACGAAATGGGTATTAAAAAAGAAAAAGTAACCGCAACTAGAATGCCTATGTCGGCACCGTTTAAACTAGTTGAAGAAAATGATGAAACTGAATATTGCGTTCGCTGTGGAACAGCTACTCGATATAAGAAAACAGATAATGTAACTTTTAGATCTGGATATATTGAAGGAGCAGGCCAACTTTGTTTTAAGTGTTCTCATCAACGGAAATTACATAGACAAGGAAGTTATGATATATAAATATCTCTGTGAGAGAGAAAATGAGTTTTAGAGAAATATGGAACGGTCCCAGTTTTCTTGAACGTGGCGTTAGCGCTATGCGAATGAAAGCACGGGATGAGGCCGGGAAAAAAACAACAAAGAAAACTAAGAAACATATTATCCACGAACACTTTAATAAAGAATGGGATAAAGATTTGTGGGATTAACAAAGGAGAAAACTATGGCATGTAAAAACGAACATTGTAAAAATGAAAATTGTACTTGTGATCCATGTGAATGCACAGAAGAACAATGCTGCAGTGAATAATTGAAAAAAGAAAAAAAGATTATACCTCAGCTATTATATAGAGATTATGAATTTAAAACTTTTTTAACAATTAGATATGATGAACACGGCCAAATATTAGGTCTACACGATCCCAACCAAAAGAAAAGAGAAAAGGGAGGATGGACGACAACTTTTACGCGAGTTAGGAAAAGAAAATGACAGATGAAGAAAAAGGAGAAAAACCTCAAAGTACAACAGACCCCGCTGCGGATTTATTCCAGAGAGGGGTTCATGTATTCATGGGCGAAGTGACTATGGAAACAATGAGTCCAATAATTAATTGGATAGTTTCCGCGAATTTTACTAAGGAGAAAAAGCACAAGGAGTTAACGTTGGGGATATGTTCTCCCGGCGGAGATTTAAATGCATGTTTTGCTTTAGTAGATGTAATGAAAGGTTCTAAAATCCCTATTCGTACTATCGGTATGGGAATGATTGCTTCTTGCGGATTGGTGATGTTTATTTCAGGAACTAAAGGAAGACGAATCCTTACACCAAATACGTCTATACTTTCTCATCAATATTCTTGGGGTAGTTTTGGAAAAGAGCACGAATTATTTGCCCAGATAAAAGAATACGACCTAACCACAGAGAGAATGATTGCTCACTATAAAAAATGTACCGGATTATCGGAAAAGGAAATTCGGGAATATCTTCTTCCAGCATCCGATGTATGGCTTTCCGCAAGGGAAGCAAAAAAACTAGGATTGTGTGATGAAATAAAAGGAACATATTAGAAACATTTATTATGAAAGATTCCACAAAGATGTTAGAGGATGATCCATATTTGGATTCCTACCAAGATGCGCCCTGGCCCCATAAAAACATGATACATGAAGATGAAAACGTAATAGTATTTAAAGACGGATATCCTGTAACAGAAGGACATCTATTGTTTGTTCCAAAGAAAAAACTACGAAAAGAAGATATTACAATTTGTTTTGAATATGCATACAAATGGGGTATAGAAGGTATAATGGATTACAAATGGACAGCATTTAACATAGGTATCAACAATGGAGCTGAAGCAGGACAAACAGTAATGTGGCCCCACGTACATATGATTCCCAGAAGAAAAGGTGATACACCAAATCCAAGAGGCGGTGTCAGGCATGTGATTCCATGTAAAGGA
>Ga0315319_10000521_pt1 | contig 12347 bp, 11 predicted proteins | sample M1500m3416metaG_FD_203463 | JGI IMG/M metagenome (GOLD analysis project Ga0315319, IMG submission 203463) | Ammonia-oxidizing marine archaeal communities from Monterey Bay, California, United States - M1 500m 3416 | ecosystem: Environmental > Aquatic > Marine > Intertidal zone | place: USA... | reverse complement strand
CGTTGACGACCTGGTTGACCTAGACGGTGGCCTTGATCTCCTCCTCGCTGGACAGGCAGCAGCCCTCATCCGCCCAGATCGCTATGTCTTCGGTTCGGCGGACGAGCATTCCATTGGTGAACTCGTCGCGTCTGCAGAGCACCTGGTCTGGGGAAGGGCCCTTTGACCGTGGTCAGTTAATCGCTTCCAATTCGAGCGGCAGGTATTTCAAGCCATTGATGAAGTTCGAACGGATTCGCTCCGGCTTGCCCACGAGGTGGATGCGGTCGATGCGCTTTGCAACCTCGTCTAGGAAGACCCTCACTTCCAACCTGGCCAACCAGGCGCCGAGACAAATATGCGGGCCTCCACCTCCAAAAGTCACGTGTGGATTGGGATCTCTGCCCAGGTCAAGCGTGAATGGGTCAGAGAAGGCGCTCTCGTCGTAGTTGGCCGAGATGTACCAGGTAACGACCTTGTCCCCGGCGGAGATAGGTACCCCCGCCAGGGTTGTGTCGCAGGTAGCGGTTCTCCTGAAATGGATCTGTGGGCAGGCCCATCGAAGGACTTCTTCTGACGCAGCGTCAATCAGGTTGGGGTTTTCGCGTAGCCGGTGCAGTTGGTCCGGAAACTCGGCCAGAGCCAGGGCGCCGTGGCTCAGGCTGTGGCGAGTGGTCTCATTCCCTGCGATGACCAACAAGAGGAAGAAGGTCTGGAACTCCAGGGGAGTCAAGTCGTCGGAGCCCGCGAGCATTGAGACCACGTCAGATTCGGGTCTCCTAGTCTTTTCGGCGGCAAGCTGCTGGGCGTATTTGAAGACCTTCAGGGAGTTGGGACTTCGAAACGGGAGCAGCCGGTAGGGGTCCGTATCGTCCTTGTCGTACAACACGTCCGAGAAGTCAGGATCAGCGTGGTAAACGACTGAGTCGGCCCAGTGGAACAGTTCCTCCGCATCTCGGTCGGGCACACCGAGAAGCTTGCTGATCATCTGAATCGGAAGACGTCGAGCGACTGCGTCGACGAAGTCGACCTTGCCTTCGGCAAGGGCCCCATCAATGGTCTCAGCGATGAGGGCGCGAGCTGTGCTCTCCCATTTTCCGATAGCTCGACGGGTGAAGCTGCGCGAGACCATCTTCCTGATCCTGGTGTGCTCGGGAGGGTCGGTTTCCAGCATTGTCCGTCGTGCTTCGCGGGCTTCGGGATCTCTTTCCAGCTCTTCAAGCTCGGTGCCCCCGACCTGTGAGGAAAAGGTTCGGTGGTCGCGGTGAACCGCCACGAGGTCATCGAGACGCGTGATGGCCCAGAAACCAGAGTTCCCATCCGGCTCGTCAAACCATGCGACCGGGGTCTGGTCGCGAAGCATCTTGAACTCGGGATGGGGGACCCGTGTCGCCCAGATGTCATTGTCCAGTATCTGGATGTCAGGCATCGTCGCCCTCTTCGGGACATAGTTCTCTTGGCTAATCAAGGAACCAGTCGACTAGGTGGTCTGCCCTTCGTCGGGCTCCGGCCCGGCGATCGACTGTTTCAGAGACCAGGGGCTCTGGGTCGATATCGAGTTTGGCCAACTCCTCGCGACCCACGGTGACCCAACTGGTGACGATTTCTGGCGTGATCTCTGGGTGGAACTGCGTGCCGACACTCTTGTCGCAGCGAAAGACCTGCGAAGAGACCTCGGACCTGGCAACCTCGACAGAACCGTCAGGGATCGAGAACTGATCGTAATGCCATTCAAACCAAGGTCCTGGTGAGACGATCTCTGGCTGGTCCGACTCGATTTCATACCAGCCGATCTCTGGTCGATCCGCCTTGGTTACCTCACCGCCCAGGGCTGCGGCCAGTACTTGACCACCGAAGCACAGACCGAGGACTGGTGTGCCAGATCTGTGTGCATTTCGAACTAGGTCAATCTCGCGGTCAATCCAAGATTCGATAGGCCCCTTTTCGCAGACCGACCATGGGGATCCGAGCACCACGACAACGTCGTAGTTGGTCGGATCGGGAAACTCCTTGGTGCATACAGGGTCTGATGGGTCGTCCAAGACGCGGAAGGGGTTCAGTTCGAAGCCGTGTTCGACAAGTCGTTCGCCGACGCCACCAACAGGGCCAGTTTCGTCGTGTTCAATAACCAGCGCCTTGCCCACAGTTGCGAACCCTATGGCCGTCCGTGCTGGTCATCCCCAGTCTGCGACGTAACTTTCAACCGTGGACGAGATTCTTGATCGTTATCCGCCACCGGCTTCTGCGGCTTTTCCGCTGCGATCGGGGAACCTGGTCGAACCATTAGTTGACGGTGCGGTTGCCTTTGAACGAATTGCCAGAGCGGTTGAGTCGGCAACAACTTCAGTGTGGGTCTGTGTGGCTTTCCTCGAGGTGGAGGCACGGTTCCCTGGAGGGCAAGGCACCTTTCTGGAACTAATGGACTCTTCGAGGAAGCGTGGAATCGACGTACGTGTGTTGGCCTGGCATCCGGAGGGCCACGGTGTGGGTGCCGACGACGTCTTCCCGGGTGATAGGACCTCGGCCGAACTTCTGGCGGGTCGGGGCACCAGGTGGAACGTGCGGTGGGACGCGGTGGGTCGGAATTGTCAGCACCAGAAGGTCTGGCTGGTCGACGCCGGGACGTCGGACGCGGTGGCTTTCGTGGGGGGCATCAACATCACCCGAGGGTCGATGGTCGGCCGGGACCACGCCCAACCCGATCCATCGCTCGGGTTCGCGCCCGGTGAGCGGTACTCCAACATCCACGACGTGCACTGCCGGTTGCGGGGCCCATGTGTGGCCGATGTGCACGACAACTTCGTGATGCGATGGAACGGCGCCTCCGAGCGGGATCAGACCCATGGTTCGTGGCCCGATGGCGGGACGAATGACCTCGACGAGCGCCCGGTTGACAAGGTCCCAGCCGTTGCAGGGCCCACGACCGCCCAGGTGCAGCGAAGCATCTTGCCGGGCCTGTACGACGCCCTCCCCGCCGGTGAGAACGCGGTGCGGGAGCAGTACCTGTCGGCTATCGCCGGGGCAAGGGACTACGTCTATTTGGAAGACCAGATCCTGCTCAGTAGGGCCGTGCTGGTGGCGCTGCGGGAGGCGTTGGAGCGGGGTGTGCTGGTGGTGGCGTCTGTGCCCGGTGACCCGATGCCCGAACTGGCCGCGGCCCGGACCCATCCGGGGATCGTCGCCGGCTACGAGGCGCTGGCGTCGTTGGACGGTTACGAGAACTTCTGTCTGTCGGCGCCCGCGGTGCGGCGGCCGTGGGGCATTGAGGAGGTGTACGTACACGCCAAGACAGCGGTGGTCGACGACGTGTGGTCGACCATCGGGTCTACCAACCTGATATTCAGTTCGTTTCAGGGTGACACAGAGATGAACATTTCGTTCTGGGACACGGGGGTGGCTCGGGCTCTAAGAGTGCGGCAGGTCGACGAGCAGGGTGGGTTCAATTCCTTGGAGATGGACGGTCGCACGGCGGTGGCCCGGCTGATCAAGGTGGCTCGTGGGAATGCCGCGATTCGAGTTTCCGGGGGGGCCTGGGATGGCTTCGCCTGCGCCATCGATCCTGCTTCCTGGGCGACCTGATTCCCGCTAGTCGCCAGCCTCTCCGAGTTCAACGAGGCGTGCGCCTGCGTCGATGGCCTCGTTCGCGTGCTGGCGGTGACAGGTGAAGTACAGGACCTGATGGTTCTTGGCAAGATCCCCGATCACCTGAAATGCGCGGGGACGCCGAACGTCGTCCACGTGGACCAGCGGGTCGTCAAGGAGGAGCGGAAGTCGGACGGGGAGCTTGGAGGACTCAGTCTCCGCGGTGGCGAGGCGGAGGGCGAAGTTGAGACCGGAGCGACCACCCAGAGAGAGCTTCGCTTTCGCATAGGTTCCCTTCCTTGATCGGATACGGAGACCGTCGTTGCTGGTCTTATCGAGTTCCAGGCCCACCCAATCCTGTGCAATTCGCTTGGCGTAGGCCTCGGCTTTATCGAAGATTTCCGGAGTATTGTCGCCGAGGTACTTGTCAGCGGACTCCTCCAGGACCTGGCCCGCAAGTTTGTGGGCGAGTCCGTCCACGAGTTTGTCTCGAATCGGTCCGCGGAGGGCGGCCAGTTCGATTCCGAGCTTCTCGATGTCGGAGTGGGCGTCGGCGGCGGCCTTCTTGGTGAGTTTTGACTCCTTCTCGTCCTTCTGGTCAGAGATCTCGCCTTCGAGTTTGGCGAGGAATTCCACCTGATTGTCGAGTTGTACCTTGAGTTGGTCGGGGTGGAAGTTGTCCAGAAGTTGTTCTGCCGTCGTCTTGGTGCCACCGAGGGCCTCCGTCAGCTTGCGGCGGGCACCGTCGACCTTGTCCAGGTGACTCTGGTGCGCGTCGACCCGGAGGCAGGCGGCGTCCAGGACCATCCCGGCCTGCTCGAGCGCCGTATCTGGTGGAAGCAGGGCGAGGAGCTTGGTCTCTTGTTCCCGTCGCCGCTCCACGTCCTTTTCATGACTGTCTCTGGCCTCCCTGAACTTCGCGACGCACCAGAGGCTCTCTCCCATCTCATCGAGCTGTTTGGGGATCCGGTCGGCAGGGACGCCGGTGTCCGCCAGGATGGCCGTCCGCTGCTCGACCTCCAGGCGGAGGCCCTCCTCCAGCCCCGCGACGTTCGTTCCGGCCATGGGGTGCCCTGTCTCGCGCGACCGTCCTCGGGACATCAGGACCACGGCGGCCACCGCGGCCGCCCCCATGCCGAGGATCTGAGCCGTGGTCTGGTAGTCCATGATCAGGGAGATAAGTGCGCCGAGGGCTAGCAGGATGGATGCGGTGGCCGCCCGCGCAGTGAGGCTTCGGTCCGTGTTCTCGGCGTTCGGGCCTCTGTCTCTGTCGGTAGCGGCCTGGTCGACTAGTGCCTTGTCCAGTAAGGCACGACAGGCGCGGACTTTCGCGTCGGCAGTATTCAGGCCTCTGATGTACTTGGGCGCAGTGTCGAGGCGGTCGACTAGGTCCGCCCAGTCGCCGGCATCTCGTCGAGCCTGTTCGACGTTGCTGGCCGCTGACGCGGTGTCGGTCTGTGCCGAGTCGAGTCTCTCGATGGCGACGGTGACCCGTTCGCGAGCGGCGGCCATCGTGTGTTGGTCTTTCGATGGAGCGTCAGAACCGAGGTCAGAGCCCAGCAGGGAGTTCAGTTCCGAGTAGAGAGTGAGCGCTTCGCGAGCGTTCTCCAGATGACCGATCGACTCTTTGGTCTCCGTCTGCTTGCGCTCGTTCTTATCGATCTTGGAGGTGATCTTTTCGAGTTGAGCGCTGATCTGGTCGACGCTCTTCCCGGCCTCCCGGGCTTTTTTGAGGCCATCACTGGCCGAGGAAGCTTTCCCAACCATTAGTAGTGCCGAGTTCTTCTTTTTTTCCTTCGACTCGAGGAAGTCTCGGGCCTTCTCCTGGAGTTCCCTCGCCTTGGCAAACGGGTCGAACCCGATGATGTGTCGTACTGAGAGTTTGTCGTCCGGAATCTCGGGTTCGGTGAGGATCTCTTTCGCGGTGATCCAATAGCGGGCCCTGAAGTCCTCCAGATTGACGCCGCCGATCAACTCGGAGAACTGCTCTTCGCTGAGGTCGTCTCCATCGAGGTGGTAGCTGCGCTCGATCTTCAGGCTGTGTTTACCCGTCCGCTTGTTGAGTGTTGTTGTGAGCGCGGTCTGGAGTTCGCTGTCTCCGATGCGCGCGGTCAGTTCGACATCGAGCCTGTCGCCATGGTTTCCGTATAGGGCGAAGTCGCCTGCGGTCCCTCCACCGGCGAGCAGCAGAGAGAGTGCAGCGGCGATGGAGGACTTGCCGGTCTCGTTGTCGCCGAGAACAACTGTGAACCCCGGGGTGAGGTCCAAGAGTTCGCGACCGGATGCGCCGCCCCAGGCTTCGAAGCGTGCTCCGGAGAGATGGAGGGGGTCAGACATCACGGTCAACGAGTGCGTCGATCAGGAGGGTCTCGGCCAGCCGGACAACCTCGTCGTCGAGATCGTTGATCCTGTAGGCCTCGTCGTCGGCGGTTACGAGGCCGGTGACGAGTTCGCCGTTCAGGTTCTCCTTCAGGGCTCCGAGAGTCGCCAAGAGGGCTTCCCGGTCATCGAGTCGGGACATGGCGGCGGCGGGTAGGCCGCCCGATCCGACCAGGTCGTCGCGGGAGGTGATGTGCCGGAAAACGATCTCCCGGACGATGCCGCCGCCGCCGTTCAGTAGGTCACCGAGGTCGTTCTCCTCGTGGAAGAACTCCTCAACGCCCTTGCGTAGGGTCTCTGGCTTCGAGCTCCGTCCGGAGAGACTCGGGAACCAGACCACGGGAAGGCCGTCGGATTCCAGTCTCTCGATTTCCCTCGCGCTCTGCCTGATGGCGTCCTCCACGTCGCCGATTCCCTCGTCGCTCTCGATCTCGATCTCGCTACGGATGAAGCGGACGGAGTCGCATGTCTCGAAATCGGGCCGACCGATGGTGCCGTTGTCGTTAATGGGGACGACGAGGGCACCCTTCGGGTGGCACTCTGAAGGCTTCGAACTCCGACCCTGTGGGTTGCCGCTGTAGGCGTATACGCCACCGCCGTCGAGGTGGACCGGTTCGCTCCTCAGGTGGATGTGACCGAGTGCCCAGTAATCGATATTTGCGTTGGCGAGGTCCGTTCGCTCACACGGGGCGTAGTTGCCGTGGCCGTCCGTTTTCCCGATGTTGGTGTGAAGCACTGCGACATGAGGGCCGTCCTTTTTACTCAGATTCTGGAACAGTTTCGCGAGGTTCCTGTCTTCCTGCTGGGCCCCGAAGGAGATCCCACTGACGTAGGCCAGGCGGCCGGACTTGAGTTCTACGGGGTGGGTCTGGGGAGTGTCGGGGTCGAAGACGAACGTCCGATCAGGGAGTGTGCCGATCAGGCGTCGGAGGTCCTCGGTGAGCGGATCGTGGTTCCCGTGGACGATGAAGACGCTGATGTCCTCCGCGTCGAGGCGTTCGAGGCCTTCCTTGAACTGGCGCCGTGCGTTGAATCCGGCGGCCCCGGAGTCGAACAGGTCGCCGGCGAGGACCATAAACGATGCCTCTTTTTCGATGGCGAGGTTTACCAGGTTGGGCCACGCCTTGTCCGCCTCGCCGCGGAGGAAGTCCACTGTCTCGTCGTCGAGCCCTCCGAGGTTCTTGAGCTTTGCGTCGAGGTGGAGGTCGGACGCGTGGACAAAGCAGTCGGTCATCGACCCATCACTTGTCCGGCTGTCGCCATCGGTCGGTTCATCCTCATCATCATCCTCATCAGTCGGTGGAGCATACGACCGTGTTGTTCTAGAGGCCGACTGTGACAGCTCGTCACCCGGATTCCGGTTCACGGGCTGTCACACCGGGTCCGTACGTCCCTCGCAGAGGGCAGATGCCGCCGGGGGTCAAGCGGGGCGGATTTCCGTAGATCCGTACCATTTCAAGGATCTTCGAGGGCTGTCACACCCCCTCGGCATTCTGGGGGTGTCACGGGGAACGGATCCCGGGCGAGTGGCGACAGGCGAAAGGAAGTTGGCGAGGAATGACGAACGAGATGAATGGCGGCTCCAGCCGCGGTGATGGCGGGGCGACCGATCGGCAGAACGACCGGCGGCAGGTGGCGGACCTGATGCGGCGCATCGTGGCCGGCGACGACGCGGCGTTCTTCACGCTGATGCAGGACTACGGCCACCGGGTGCGTTTCGTGGTCCGTCGGGTCCTCGAGGACATGGGTCGGCGTGACATCCTGCGCGATGCCGATGAGATGACCGGGCTGGTCAACTGGGCCTGCCTGGTGATCCGTGACCGTGCGGCCGGTTGGTCGCCCGACGGCGGCGCCATGCCGTGGACCTGGGCGTCGCGGGCCATCCGGGCCATGGTGTACGAGGCCGTCGGCCACCGGGTCGTCGAGCTCGACGAGGGCTCCTTCGACGAGGGGGCCGACTCGGCATCCGAGGTACCGGTGCCCGGCGCGCCGACCGGCGAGGATCGGGTGGTGGAGGAGTTCGTCCACATGGCCTGTCGCCACCCGTTCGTCCGTCTCCTCCTGGAGGCGTTGCGGGGCGTGGCGTCGGAGCGCGACTACGAGGTCGTGCTGGAGTATGTGGTCCAGCGGTCCAACGGCGATCCGTCGCCGTCACACACCGTGGCCCGCGAGTTCGACCTCAGCCCCGACAACGTGCGGCAGATCTTCTCCCGGACGCGCCGTCGGCTGCTGACCGCCATCGACGACGACCCGTCGTTGGTGCCGCTGCTCGAGATTTGGTGGCTGGCCGCATGAGGGCCATCGGTGGTGCAGGCGACGTGAGGGCGGGCTGCTCCGGGTCGCCGGACTCGTTTGGTATCCCACGGGAGCCGCCGATGGAGATGACGCAGATGGTCCTCGGCCTGGCACGGCGGTACCGGGACGCGGGGATGGCCCATCCCGTGGCGGCGGCCACCACGGTGGCCGCCCGAGGGGCTACCGGCATGGAGCGCAGGTCGTTCGCTGAGGGCCACGGCATCGACGAGGACCTGCTGGAGGAGTGCGAGGCCGGTCGGGTCCCGTTTGCGGCGCTTCCCGAGGTCGTCGGCGCCCTCGTCGAAGGTTCGGGTCGGGTCTGCCTCCTCCAGTTGGCCGATCTCGATCGGGAGGTCAGGCGACAGGAACTACGGGTTGAATCCTTCCGTCGGACCGCCTTTGCCTGGGCCTTCGATCAACCGGTGGAGTCATATTTGGATGACCTGACCGGTGACGGTGACCGGCTTGACGAGTTCGCCGCTCGGCGAAGATCGTCGGCCACGATCAGGCGGGTCTGGGGTTCCCTGGAGTCGCCCCACTTGGCAGCCCACCGGATGATTTACGAACTCCTGTACTCCGAACCATCGGAAATGTCGTGAGCGGTCCGGTCCGAACCCCGGTCTGAACTCCCGGCTGGGTACTGCCCTGAACCCTTGTCGGGGGCAGGCTCGTCACGCCCGGTACGTACAGAGGGGGTATGTCGAACGAACCTGGCTCACGTCCCCGTCGCAGGCACGGCGACAGTGTCGACTGCATCTATCTGGCCGAGGCCGGTCCGGACGGCGACTTCCGGGAACTCTTCGTCCTGGCCGGACGGTACGGATCCCGTGGCGGCTTCCGACTGACTGAGCGGGGATGGGTCGCCGACGACCTACCCATCGAGTGGCTCGTCGGCGATGCCACCCATCTCGACCCGGTCACCCAGTGGTGGGCCCGACGGCGGGCCCACCAGGTCGGTGTGGACGACATCACGTTCGATCGGCCGACCAGGCGCCGCTGACCGACCGAGCTCGTCAGTCAGCGGTTTCAGTTCGCCGATCGGCGGGCCGCCTCGGTGGCCAGGGCATCGATCATGGCCACCAGGCGGGCACGTCCGGGTTCCACCAGACCGGTCATGCCGAGCACCCGCATGGCCTCCGAGCAGACCGGTCCCACCGAGACCGGCACCACCCTCTCGCCATCCAGCGCGGCCAGCAGTTCGGAGCGTCGACCCGACAGGTCGGCGATCTCCACCAGGTGCACCGCGGCCTGTCTGGTCGTGAACGTCACCGCGTCAACTCCGCCGGTGCAGATGGTGCCGACCAGTGCCTCGGCCGGCTTCGTGTCGATCGGAAGCGCCCAGCGGTACACGGGCACCACCACCACCTCATCGCATAGTGCTTCTAGTGGGGCGGCCAGCACCTCCTCGTCCGTCCCGTCGAGCTGCAACGTCAGACGGCGCCTGCCCCCGGTGGCCGCCACGTGCTCGACGACCTGGGAGAACAACTCGTCAGGCGCCGACCAGGCGACCTCCAGTCCCTCGCGGCGAGCTGCGCTCACCGCCTTGGGTCCCCGGGCCAGCACCTCTGACCTCCGCAGGACGGCGCGCACGTCGTCTCCCACCCCGGCGTGGTCCATGCCCTCCAACCACATGGTCAGACCCATGCCGGTCTGTAGCACGGTCGCATCAGGAGGCTCGGCAATTAGGGCCCGTGATACGGCCAGCAGGCGGTCGTCGTCGCTGAGGTCGAGGGTCCGCATGGTGCAGCCGTGCACCACCTCGGCGCCCCGTTTCCGCAGGACCTCGGCCTGTTGGTCGGCCCGACGCTCGGCGGTCACCCCGATCCGCCATCCGGTCAGCGGCCCGCCGGCTGTCGCCTGTTCGACGTCGGTCACGACACACCTCCGTCGACAAGTCGTCCCGCCTGCTCGAACAACAGCACTGCCCGTTCGTGCAGGTCCCGGCCCGTCTCGACCGGTGCGCGTCCGGCTGCCGCCCGGGCGTTGGTTCCCTCGAGGATGATGCCGAGCTTGTAGCACGCCAGCGTCCACCACCAGGTCAGATCGTCAAGGGAGAGGCCCGTTCGGTCGGCATACCGGTCTGCGAGTTCCCGCCAGTCGGGGAATCCGGGGGCACTAGCGGGGAACGAGCCGATGCCCTGCGAGGTAGCCAACAGCCAAGCGAGGTCAAGGCGCGGGTCCCCTGAGGTCGTGAGTTCCCAGTCGACAATGGCCGCTACCTCCGGACGGTCACGTCGGGCCATCACGTTCGCCAGGTGAAAGTCCCCGTGGATGATTCGAATAGTTGCCTCGCGCGGGCGGTGCTCGTCTAGCCAGATTCCCACCCGGTCGACGTCAGGAAGGTTCGGACCGGCGTAGCCCTGTGTCTCCGCGTACGACTCGAGTAACGACCGCCATCGGGAAACCTGTCGTTCAAGCCAGCCAACGGGGCGCCCGAGGTCCCCGAGCCCGACGGCCGATGGCTCCACGGCGGCCAGAGCAGCGATGGCGTCGACCATCGACAGGCCAAAAGCATGCTGCCAGCGCGGGTCGTCGTACCGCCCTTCCAAGCCTGACCCAGGGTTAAAGCCGTCAACGACCTCGCCGAGGTGGAAGCACGTCCCGATCACCGACGGGTCGTCGCACACAGCGAGAAACGCCGGGTGGGGGACGTCGCTTCCTGACAGGGCGGCCAGCACCCGAGCCTCCCGGAGCATCGTCTCGTCGCTGTTCGGTCGGGGATGTCGGGGCGGCCGTCGAAGGACCATCGCCGTCCCATCCTCGCGGGTCAGGTGGAAGAGGTGGTTCTGGGTGCCGCCCGCCAGTTCCCGGAAGGCCACCACCGGACCATTGCCCGGCGCTGGGCTACTGGTGAGCCAGACCTGCAGGGCCGGCCAGTCGAGGAGCCCACCTCTATCGTCCAACGTTCCCCCGAGTCCAATCATCTGTTCAGGTTGCCACTACTGTCGGCGACCGCGACGCGCTGTAACGGTCGGTCCGGAAAGTTTCGCTCCGGCCTTGAGGATCTGGCGTCGACACGGACACTAAGGATGTAGGAGGCGAAGGTGGCGAGCGAAGTACGGGCAGCGATGGTCCAGACGGGCTGGACCGGTGACAAGGAGTCGATGATCGAGCTCCACGAGAAGTACCTGGCTGAGGCCGCTGAGGCCGGCGCTCGGGTCATGTGCTTTCAGGAACTCTTCTACGGCCCCTATTTCTGTCAGGTTCAAGACGCTGCCTTCTACGACTATGCCGAGGCCATCCCCGATGGCCCGACCACTAAGCGGTTCCAGGAACTGGCGGCCAAGTACGGCATGGTGCTGATCCTGCCTATGTACGAAAAGGAGCAGGAGGGCCTGCTCTACAACACCGCGGCGGTCATCGACGCCGACGGCTCCTACCTCGGCAAGTACCGGAAGACCCACATCCCCCAGGTCAAGGGCTTCTGGGAGAAGTTCTACTTCCGCCCCGGGAATCTCGGGTACCCGGTGTTCGAGACTGCCGTGGGTCGGGTCGGCGTCTATATCTGCTACGACCGCCACTTCCCCGAGGGGTGGCGGGCCCTGGGCCTCAACGGTGCCCAGATGGTGTTCAACCCGTCGGCCACCAGCCGGGGCCTGTCGGCCTACCTATGGCAGCTCGAGCAGCCGGCGTCGGCCGCCGCCAACATGTACTTCGTGGGGGCCATCAACCGGGTGGGCATCGAGGACCTGGGCGATAACGACTTCTACGGGACCACCTACTTCGTCAACCCCCGGGGCCAGTTCGTGGGCGACGTGTGCTCCGACCAGGCCGAGGAGCTCATCGTGCGGGACCTCGACCTGGACTTGGTCGATGAGGTCCGCAATCAGTGGGCCTTCTACCGGGACCGTCGTCCCGATATGTACGACCCGCTCACCCGGGCCTGAGCGGCAGCACCAGCGGAGACTCCGATGACCACCAACGCCGAGCTCCTGAGCCGGCACCGGGCCGTCCTGCCGAACTGGCTGTCGCTCTACTACGACCCCCCGATCTCGTTCGATCGGGGCCAAGGTCGTCACGTCTACGACGTGGAGGGCAACCGCTACCTCGACTTCTTCGGCGGGATCCTCACCACCAGTCTCGGCTACGACATTCCCGAGATCACCAAGGCC
>Ga0315319_10000518_pt1 | contig 12411 bp, 9 predicted proteins | sample M1500m3416metaG_FD_203463 | JGI IMG/M metagenome (GOLD analysis project Ga0315319, IMG submission 203463) | Ammonia-oxidizing marine archaeal communities from Monterey Bay, California, United States - M1 500m 3416 | ecosystem: Environmental > Aquatic > Marine > Intertidal zone | place: USA... | reverse complement strand
TTCTCACCCGGCTTCATTCTGGCGCTAAATTCAATAGTGACCATTACAAGTTCTCCGGTGGCCTCCATGGTGTTGGCGTGTCGGTGGTCAATGCCCTGTCGGAAACCTTTGAAGTGTTCATCAAGCGTGATGGGAAACTGCATCACATGTCTTTCAAGGGTGGTGAAAAGCAGGGAGAGTTAACCGTCAAGGATAAGGTAGGTAAGCGGAACACCGGTACGATGATCCACTTTAAACCTGACGCATCTTATTTCGATTCACCAAAATTCTCTGTTTCCAGGCTCAAGCACCTGCTTCGGGCCAAGGCAGTACTGTGCGCGGGATTGAAGGTTGTATTTCAGGATGAAACTGCCAGCAAAGAGGAAGAAAAGCTCTTTGAATGGTTCTTTGAGTATGGGCTTGAGGATTACCTCGGAGCGGAACTTGAGGGTCTCGAACTCCTTCCTGAAATGCCTTTTACCGGCTCAATGTCAGGCAGAGACGAAGCGGTAGACTGGGCGGTGCAATGGCAGGGGGAAAGCGGAGAGTTAATCACCGAAAGTTACGTGAACCTGATTCCAACGACCCAGGGTGGTACTCATGTCAATGGATTGCGTGCTGGACTGCTGGAAGCACTCAGGGAGTTCTGTGAATTCCGCAACCTTGTGCCCAGAGGGATCAAGATTACCGCCGAAGACCTATGGGACAAGTGTAACTATGTCCTCTCGGCCAAAATGATTGACCCGCAGTTCGCCGGTCAGACCAAAGAACGCCTGAATTCGAGACAGGCGGTATCCTTTATTTCAGGTGTTGTAAAAGATAGTTTTTCACTATGGCTGAATCAGCATGTTACAGAAGGTGAGGCGATCGCTGAACTAGCGATCACGAGCGCCCAGGCTCGGCTCCGCGCGGGGAAAAAGGTCGCAAGAAAGAAGCTGACCAGTGGCCCCGCGCTACCCGGGAAACTGGCCGATTGCTCCTGTAGTGATGCCATGATGGGTGAGCTCTTTCTTGTAGAAGGAGAATCGGCAGGCGGTTCAGCGAAACAGGCAAGGAATCGTGAGACCCAGGCGATCATGCCGCTGCGGGGTAAAATTCTGAACACCTGGGAGGTTGATTCGTCTGAGATTCTAGCCTCTCAGGAAGTCCATGATATTTCAGTTGCCCTGGGAATTGACCCAGGCTCAGATGATTTGACCAAGTTGCGTTATGGCAAGGTCTGCATTCTTGCGGACGCGGATTCGGATGGCCTGCACATTGCGAGCTTGTTGATTGCTTTGTTTGTGCGACATTTTCGAGCCCTGGTTGAAGAGGGCCATGTATTTGTGGCGATGCCCCCACTGTATCGAGTGGACGCTGGCAAGGAAGTTTTCTACGCGCTTGATGAAGGTGAGCGCCAGGGCATCCTGGACAGAATCGCGGCAGAGAAGATTCCGGGGAAAGTGGTCGTGCAACGGTTCAAGGGATTGGGTGAGATGAATCCGCTCCAGCTTCGTGAAACCGCAATGGCGCCGGATACACGGCGGCTCGTACAACTGACTCCAGGGAAAGCAACATCGGTTGACGAAATGCTGGATATGCTGCTCTCGAAAAAGAGGGCGCCGGACCGAAAGATCTGGCTCGAGAAGAAAGGTGACGTAGCGGCACTTAGCTAACGTCCCCGAGAAGAACATACAAGAACATAAAGCCGATCAAGAGACACCAGAACTCTTGTCGAAAGAGAAAACACAATGACCGAAAATATGATTGATGGCGATTTTGAAAAGATTTCGCTTGCTGACTACACAGAGAGCGCATACCTGAACTATGCAATGTATGTCATCAATGACAGGGCGCTGCCGCACATTGGTGACGGGTTAAAACCAGTGCAGAGGCGAATTGTTTATGCGATGAGCGAGCTGCGGCTTAGCGCAGATGCAAAGTATGTCAAATCCGCGCGGACCATTGGCGACGTGCTCGGTAAGTTTCACCCTCACGGTGATTCCGCATGTTACGAGGCGATGGTGCTGATGGCGCAATCCTTCAGCTATCGCTATCCGCTGGTCGATGGGCAGGGTAACTGGGGATCCCCGGATGACCCCAAGTCCTACGCTGCCATGCGTTACACAGAATCCAAACTGACCGCCTATTCTGAAGTTCTGTTAGGTGAACTCAAACAGGGAACGGTTGACTGGACACCCAACTTTGACGGAACTCTCGCCGAACCGCTTAATCTTCCTGCGCGCGTGCCTAATATCCTGCTGAATGGTGGGAGTGGAATAGCTGTGGGAATGGCAACGGATATCCCGCCACACAACCTTAATGAGGTTGTTAGTGCTTGCATTCGACTACTCGACAACCCCCAATCTACGTTGAAGGACATCATGGAGCATGTTCGGGGTCCTGATTTCCCAACGGGTGCTGAGATAATATCCAGTAGCGAAGACATCAGGCAGCTTTATGAAACAGGCCGTGGTGCTGTTCGAGCGCGAGCGGTTTATTCGAGGGAGGACGGTGATATTGTAATAACTGCGCTACCGTTCCAGGTTTCCGGAACCAAAATTCTTGAGCAGATTGCCGGACAAATGCAGGCCAAAAAACTGCCGATGGTAGTAGACCTGCGCGATGAGTCCGATCACGAATGCCCTACCCGAATTGTAGTTGTACCAAAGTCCAATCGGGTGGATGCCGACCAGCTTATGGCGCATCTTTTTGCTACGACCGATCTTGAGAGAACCCACCGGGTGAACTTCAACATGATCGGTATCGACGGCAAACCGAGGGTGCGGCCGCTCCTTGAGTTGCTGAAGGAATGGTTGAAGTTCAGAAAAGATACGGTGCTCAGACGGCTGCAATTTCGTTTGGACAAGATCCTTGATCGATTACATATCCTTGAAGGCCTGATGATCGCTTACCTGAATATTGATGAGGTGATCAAAATCATCCGGGCCGAGGACAAGCCCAAGCAGGCGTTGATCAGGACGTTCAAATTGTCAGATCAGCAGGCTGACGCGATTCTTGACCTGCGCTTACGACAACTCGCCAGGCTTGAAGAAACCCGTATCTCGGGCGAACAAGATGAACTCAATGCAGAAAGAGCCGACCTGGAGAAAACGATTAAATCGAAGGTCAGGCTGAAAACGCTCATTAAGAAAGAGCTGATGGAAGATGCCGAAACCTACGGTGATGACCGCGTTTGCGAGATCGTTGTGCGTGGCGATGCGCAGGCTTTTGCAGAAAAAGATCTGGTATCTACGGAATCGGTTACGGTTGTGCTCTCGCAGAAAGGCTGGGTCCGGGCGGCAAAAGGTCATGAGGTAAAACCGGAAGACCTGAGCTATCGGTCTGGCGATGGTTTTCTACAGGCACTTCCCGGCCGCTCGAACCAGGATGCTATATTTTTCGATTCAACAGGGCGTGCCTATACCGGGGCCATGCACACCTTGCCATCAGCAAGGGGGCAGGGGGAGCCTTTGACTGGACGGTTCAATCCGCCAGATGGAGCATTCTACACCGGTATGGTTTTGGGTGAGAAGGATACCCGGTTTGTTCTCTCGAGTGACGCTGGTTATGGTTTCATTGGTAGGCTCGAAGATATGGTGACCAAGAACAAGGCAGGGAAATCGGTACTGTCAGTGCCAAAAGGCGGGATTGTTAACCAGCCAGCGCTGCTTAGTGATGAAAAACATGACTATATCGCTGCGTTTAGCAACGAGGGTCGGTTGCTGATCTTCCCAGTGGCCGATCTCCCTAGCCTGGGTCGTGGTAAAGGGGTGAAGATCATGAACATTCCCAAGTCGAGAGTGGAATCCCGCGAGGAATTTATGGCGCATGTACGGGTCTTTTCAGAGGTAGACACGCTTGTTGTCCAATCCGGTAAACGAACGCTGAATCTTAGGATAGATGATCTTGAGCATTATCGAGGGGAAAGGGCTCGCCGTGGCCTGAAATTACCACGCGGTTTCCAGAAGGTTGATGGCGTATTGGTAGAGAAGGGCGATTAGCCAGGAGTCGCAAGCTGGCTCGCCTGATTATTGAGCAGCTCAGGATTGATGAGTCCCGCGATTCTTAACAGGCCCTTAGAGTCCACCAGCGCATGGTGAAAGGATTGTAATTCAACCCGGTCCGACAAGGGTGAATACCCCTGGGCAGCTATCAGGTTGCCCTCTGCAATTGACGCAAGGTAGCTTGCAGCTTTGCGAATTTTTTCTGGTTCTTCGTTCAGCAGGTCCAGGGTACCGCCAAACGCGATCTTGCCGTTCACTTTAGCGGCTATCTTCTGGATTAACAGACCAGAGCAGGTCGCCATGTACATGGCATCCGAGCGGTCAAAATGAATGACCAGTTCTTCGGGCGTGGTTTGCTCAACGATACCCCCGTATAGGTTTGCCGCCTTGAAAAACTTGTCGAAGTGTTGCTCCAGGTGTCTTGCGGGTCGGATTCTAACGACGAGTATGCATTCTTCAGTGGGACCGTGATTAGTTTGCGGTGGTGTTTCAAGTACCTGGCTGGCCACCGGTTCGGATTGAGTCTCGAGGTTAACCCAGCGGGTTATTGATGTTGCAAATCGCCAGACCAGAAAGCTGTATCCCGCGGCAAGCATCAATAGAAACCAACCTAACAACTGCTTGTCTGTTTCAGCGTGTGAAACTGCCATCCGAACCCGGCCAACCAGGGAATCCTGAAAAGTCACTTCTGCGGTATAGGAAGTGTTTGTTCGTTCTTCCTTGCCGCTCTGGACGATCAGCTGGTTACTTTCATCGTAGATGGCGACGAACTGAAGGGGTTCATTGCGGGTGAGTTGTGCAAGGATGACGTTAAGTGAAACTAGGTTGTCTTCTACTACGTGGCTCGTCACCTGTGCGGCCAACTGCCGTGCTGATGACTGGCCAAATCGGGATTGCTCCAATTCGACTACTCTCGCCTGATATTGGGTAATAGTGAAGAATACGAGCCCGCCAGCGAAAAGTGGAAGTACAACGAGGAGGGCTGTGAGCCGACGCTTCCTGGGGCGTTTCCCGTCAGTCATGGATCTCGCGGTAGGTAATAAAATCGTTGCAAAGTATAGCCGATAACGAACCCCGCAACATTGCTACTGCTAACTTTTGCCGCATAATACGGACTCTCAAAGGAGCCTCTATGAACGAACTGGTGTTGATCAGTGTGTCGGGTGAAGACAAACCCGGTATCACCGCAACGATTTCAAAATTGTTAGGTAGTCTTGACGTCGATATTCTCGACGTCGGCCAGTCGGTTATTCACAATCACCTGTCTCTAGGGATTCTGGTCAATGTGCCGGGCATTCTTGAAGACGTTCTTGAAGCGTTGCGTGAGCAATCTGAGCGATTGGGCGTCCTGGTCAGGTTCACCCCTGTTTCTGAAGAAAGTTATGAGCAATGGGTCGGACTCCAGGGAGCATCCCGTTATATTCTGACGCTGCTGGCACGACGTATCAAAGCTTCACATATAGCGATAGTGTGTGAAATCATCGCAGCGAGTGGCCTCAATATTGACAACATTATTCGGCTCTCCGGCCGGGTGCCATTAGATACATCGGGAGACATATCAAAAGCCTGCGTAGAGTTTTCCTTACGCGGGGAACCCGATGAACCCTTCCGGGAACAACTGTTGGCAGTTTGCGCGGATCTGGATATCGATGTGGCAGTCCAGGAAGATGGGATCTATAGAAGGAACCGAAGGCTCATCGCTTTTGATATGGATTCGACGCTTATTAAGACAGAAGTTATCGACGAGCTGGCGGTTGAAGCTGGAGTTGGTGCCGAGGTTGCTGATATCACATCAAGGGCAATGGCCGGGGAGTTGGATTTTTCGATGAGCCTTGAAAAACGCGTGGCGCTTCTCAGGGGACTTCCCGTGAGTGCCCTTGCGAAAGTTGGAGATCGATTACCGTTGATGGAAGGTGTCGAGCACCTTTTCAAGACGCTGAATCACCTTGGATACAAAACAGCGATATTATCGGGCGGATTCAGCTACTTTGGTAAGTTGTTACAGGAAAAACTCGGCGTTGATTATGTCTATGCTAACGAGTTGGAAATAGCAGACGGGGTTCTCACCGGGCGTGTTCTCAGCCCCTTCGTGGATGCAGGCCGTAAAGCAGACCTTTTGAAGCAATTGGCTGATAAGGAAGGAATATCGCTTCAACAAACGATTGCGGTTGGTGATGGCGCAAACGATCTAGCGATGTTGGACATCGCAGGGCTTGGAATTGCCTTTCATGCCAAACCCCTTGTCAGGGAAAGTGCAGGTCATGCTATCTCTACACTAGGCCTGGATAGTCTTCTTTACCTGATGGGAATCAGGGACAAGGAATTGCATCATATCTAGAGGAGACCGTTCTGGCTTTCTAGAGACCTTCCGAAGAAAAATCGTAGTCTATCTCCTCGAGTGGCTCAGAAATGTAGTTGCCCTGAATGTAATTAATACCCGTCATAAACAGTACCGGCAGAGTCGAAGGGTCTTCCACGCCGGAGATCGCAGTCAGAACGCCGGATGCATGAAGGGACCGAATTATTTTAATGAGCTCTTCCCGCTTTTCTTCTTTTTTTTCAATCTCGTTTGCGAAAGAATCATCCAGTTTTACAATATCCGGGGTCAGGTGTTTGAGCAAATTGAACGGGTTAAGAGAACAACCGAAATGGTTGATGGAAGATTTGATATGCAGTTCCTGTAAACCCTTCGTGAACTTGGCTGCCTGCTTGATATAGGAAGTCGCATTATTCTCATGTAACTGGAAGACGATGCTATCGCTTGTAAGCCTGGAAGCCTTCAGGGAGACACTGATCCAAGGCAGGAATTCTTCATCGGCCAGTATTTTGTGACTGAGATTAATGAACAGACGGGCCTTCCCGCCGGCTTCTCTATGCTTTGCCAGTTGTTTGATCGCATGAAGAACGACCCACTTGTCAATCTTTTGAAGTAATCCTGCATCCTCCGCCGGCCCCATAAACTGGGCTGGTCTAAGAGCGTTACCCTGTGCATCCGGCAGCCTGAGTAACACTTCGAACTGTTCTTCATCTTCCCCGTGTAGTGAAATAATAGGCTGGAACTTGAGTTTGAACTGGTCCTCTGCAAGGGCATGGCTTACAAGAGCCTTCAGCGTATCTGCAGATATGGACTGGCCGCCTTCTTCGACGGTAGGATCTTTCTGCTCATAGAAAGCAATGGCATTCCCCTCCGCGATTGAGTCAGATGCCTGGTATGCTCTGGATATTGCTTGTTCAACAGTAGAGGTGTTTTCAGCAATCATTGAAAGACCGATACTGAGTGTGGCCTGGTAATTTTTACCGGATGCCTCGAACACATGTTCCTCAGCCGTGGTCCGAATGGTTTCGGCCAACTCTTCGGCCGCTGTTTTATCGTTGCCTTCAATCAGCAACGTAAAGACATCATCCCCGAAACGGGCTATCAAGTGATCTTCCGGGACTTTACCGCGTATCACAGTGGCCAGATCCGCCAATACGAGATCGGCGTTTAAAATGCCCGCATCAGAACGAATGCGAGGGAAATGGTCTACAACAATGTACAAGATAATGGATGATTGTTTTCCCTGGTTTGCGTTATCAACAGCCTGGTCGAGTAATTCAATGAAGTGCTGCTTGTTGAACAGGCCGGTCAAAAGATCCTGGCTGGATATTTCCTTAATCCCGTCCTCGAACTCGGGCGAATCTACGAGTGGTTTAAAGGTGGCCTGCGCGCAGGGCTCGCTATCGTAGGTGGCTGGTGACATGGTGAGTTTCATCAGAATGGTTGCCCCCTCGTGATCGACGCAACCAAATTCTGCTTCCTGGGTTTCATCCCTATCAAAAGATTTTAGGAAAGTTTTAAACTTTGTCTGATCCTCTTTGGCGATCAGGTCAATGATGGGAATGCCGGCATACTCATCCGGGTCCTCATATCCAAACAGGTCCGCATAGGCCTGGTTGGTGTAGATATGCATGCCTTCATGAACATAGGCAAGAGCAGTTGTGGATGAATCGAGGAGCAGGTTGTTTCTTCGGTCTGTTTCTTTCAGCTCGACCTCGGTCCTTCGTTTCTGGCGCCTGGTCTCAAGATTCTTCAGCTCGCGCTGGATTAGCAGTAGCAGTCGTTCATCGTCATCGTCAAGGGCCACATCGACGGCACCCATTTTCAGGCCTTGGGTGATTGATTCAGGATCGCGGTTATCGGCGAGCATGATAACGGGTATATCTTTATCCAGTATTTGAAGCTGGGAAATCACTGACTGTATCGTAAATCCGTTGGCCTCGTTGGCTGCCAGGATCAAGTCCCAGGGCTGTTCGGAAATTTTTGCTGAGAAATCTGCATCGGATCCGATCTGGTGGGCGCGAGTTGCGCGTCCTGCCGATCTTAGCAAGACAATAAGCTCCTCTGCACGATTTAGGGATTGTTCCAGAATCAGCAATCGAATGGGTTCTTTGTTGCTCATTTAGGTCCCTTGGATCAGGCGTAAACTATACCATATGGGATGTCCGCGAAAGGTGAGCCCTTCGCAAATCATTGACCCGCGATAACCTGTTTAGCGTCAGCTCCAGGTATTTCTCTTGCAAGCCTGGGGACAAGGTATCCTGGCAACTGGCCGGATATTTGTCGTATTAGGTTGACTCCCTCGACTTCCGGAACATCGAAATGCTGCGCGCCTGCTACGGGGTCAAGAAGATGCAGATAATAAGGCAGTACACCCGCGTCAAACAATTGTCTCGACAGCTTAACGAGTACCTCTGGCGAGTTGCTGATAGATTCCGGTTCAGTCAGAGCGAGAGGGATGGCTCTCGCCATAGGGGAAATGGCGACGGAAACAGTAGCGACAATTAATGGCACAAGCGCCGGTGGTGATCACAAGCGCACGGTCATTGTATTTTTGAATCAGCCCGCGGGTCCGGGTGATCAAATTTCCTTCCTGCAGAGGATCCCTTAAGTACTGTGGTCCGGATTCGTTTTCCTGTGACCTCGGAAGTATCTGTATCAGGAGTGGATCAAAGGTGTCGCCGCTCACGATGTGATCCAGATAGGGCCTCGGTGCCAGCAGGGGGAAATCCTGGTCTAGATCATCCAGTTGGACACCCAGGTGAGATGCCAATGCAGGAATACTCCTGATGGCATGTTGCAAGTGCCATTGCCAACTCTGGTCGTGGGAACCAGCATCGCTTAGGGTTATCATTGTCATATGCAAATCTAGGGAAGAGAATTAATGGCAAGTTATTCTACCAACGAATTCAAGTCGGGTCTTAAGGTCATGCTGGAAGGAGATCCGTGCAACATTGTTGAAAATGAATTCGTTAAACCGGGGAAAGGCCAGGCGTTTAATCGCGTCAGGCTTAAAAACCTGAAAACAGGACGGGTCTGGGAAAGGACATTCAAGTCCGGGGAATCGCTTGAAGGTGCCGATGTGATGGAGCATGACATGGAGTATCTCTATGCGGACGGCCAGTACTGGCATTTTATGAAAACTGATGGCAGCTATGAGCAACTCGCCGCCGATCAAGCGGCAGTTGAAGACAGCATTCGATGGTTGAAAGAGACGGATAAGGTTACCGTGACTCTTTGGGACGAAGTTCCCATTGCGGTGGCACCGGCTAATTTTGTGGAGTTGGAAGTCGCAGAAACTGACCCTGGTTTAAAAGGAGATACTGCTCAGGGTGGCACTAAGCCGGCGACATTAAGTACGGGTGCAGTCGTAAAAGTGCCGCTCTTTATTAATATCGGGGAAGTGGTTCGAGTCGATACCCGTACAGCTGAATACCAGAACCGGGTAAAACAGTAATCAGCCAGGGCGATGACCAGAGAGGTCAATCTCGCCTCGAGTTCAGAAGCAGGCTGCTGCGCTCAATCAGGGATTACTTTTATTCGCAAGAAGTCCTTGAAGTGACAACCGCCACGCTCAGATTAACTGGATCGAGCGAAAGCCACCTGGAGAATATTCAGGTGGGGCGGCAGGGGTATCTCCAGACCTCGCCCGAATATGCAATGAAGTGCCTTCTTGCCAAGCATCGACTCAGCATTTTTCAAATTTGTCCCGCTTATCGGGGCGGAGAAATCGGTCGACGTCATCGTGTGGAATTCCAAATGCTGGAATGGTATCGATGCGATCACTCCCTGGCTGAACTGATGGATGACCTTCAGGCGATGCTTAAGTATGTCGGCAAGCAGATGGGGAAGTACAGCATTCAACCCATTAGTCGGATCAAAGATCGCTATTCATACCGCGAGTTGTTCGAAAAACATTTCAACGTAAACCCCCACCCGTTAGGGGTTGAGGGGCTGGCTGGGCTTGTCGCTCCGGGAATCACTGCGCACCTGGATGAACGCTCTACGCTGGGTGACTATCTGGACGCGGTGTTTTCGTCTGCTATCGAACCACAGCTATTGGCGCCGACGATCGTTTATGACTTTCCTGCGTGTCAGGCAGCGCTCGCGGAAACAAAACAACTGTCGACGGGTGATCTGGTTAGCGATCGTTTTGAACTCTATGTGGGTGGTGTTGAAATCGCTAATGCCTACCAGGAACTGTGTGATGGGCAAGAGCTAACTCGACGATTTTCAGAGAACAATAAGCAACGGCAATTAACTGGCAAGCCGATTATCGAAGATGATATGGAGTTGCTCGCCGTCATTGATGATCTCCCGAGATGTGCAGGTGTGGCGCTGGGCATTGATCGGTTAACGATGGCGTTAAGAGGCCTTGAAGATATCGCTGGCGTGTAATATCTGACTAAGCAACGATCGATTGGCCGTATTTCACCTGCTCGCCTTCTTTCACAGAGAAAGTCATTCGTTCCTTGAAGACCAGAATTACTGTGGAACCCATTTCAAACTGACCGAGTTCATCGCCTTGCTGAAAGACACGATTCATTTCGGTGGTGATCTGTAACCTTGGCTTGTAGGCCTCGTCAAACCAGGCAGGTTTGATACCCGCAACCAGCATGGCGCCTACCAACACAGCAGCTGTGGGGCCAGTGTCGGTCCGGAACCTGCAGACTAACCGCTCATTTCTCGCGAAAAGGTCGGGTAGGTGCAAAGCTGTTGATTGGTTGACCGAAAAAAGGTCTCCGGGAACATAGGTCGCGTGATGAAGTTCTCCTGTCCATGGCACGTGCACCCGGTGGTAGTTGTGAGGCGCCAGGTAGATCGTGATGAAGGAGCCGCCCGCAAAATCGTCAATGTCGTTGCTGGCGAGGAGTTTTGCCAGTGAGTAAGAATGATTCTTTGACTGGATGAGGGTATCCCCATCAATATTACCCAATGCTGCAACGGTCCCGTCTGCGGGGCTGCTGACGGTGCCTTGGATCGTTCGACTTCCGGGCTTCAGGGATCTGGTAAAAAAGTCGTTGAAGGATCGGTAATCGGATGCTTTTTCTCGCTGTGCTTCACCCAGATCAATCTTGTACAGCATACAAAAAATATTAATGAACAAACCTTTGACCAAAGGCAACTCGCTTTTGGCAACAGATCCTACGACCCTGCTAAGGAAATGTTTGGGAATCAGTCGTTGAAGAAACGCAAACACGGGATCAGGCCGTCGGATTATCTATTGGCGTATCTGAATCGTTTCCCCATTCTGCCCAGGATCCATGATAAGCCTTAATATTGAGATCAAGAACCTTTCCGACCAGGTAGGTGAGCCCTGATCGATGATGTGTCTGGCAATGGGTAATAATTTTACTGGAGGACTCAAACCCTTTTGCGCTGACTAAATTGGCGATGTCTTGCCGAAGTCGTAGCCCTTTTTGCCTGTCCATCAGCTCCAACCAGTCAAAATTAATCGCCCCTGGAATGTGTCCACCGCGCACGGCAAGGACTTTTTCCCCTCTGTACTCTTCAGGTGATCTAGCGTCCCAGATTTGGGTGTTGTCGTCATTAAGCGAGGCCAATACCTCTTCTTTCTCGGCGATAAATTCAGGGTGAATAGTCAGGGAGACGCTTGTTTCTTTGGTTTCCGTTGCGTTTGCTGTCAATGGGAGCTGGTCGTCAGCCCAGGCAATAAGTCCCCCGTTCAGGTAGGAGCTCTTTTTATGTCCGACAACATCCAGGGTCCATATAAAACGGCCTGCCCAACCGCCGCCTTCGTCGTCGTAGGCGATGATGTGTTTTCCCGGATCGTAACCGATACGCGAGAATAGGTTTTCTAGTCTGTCTATAGGTGGGAGTTTGCCGACTGCAGGCTGTGCGCCAGAGACCAGTTCGGACGGTGAGATGTGGACTGCGCCAGGTATGTGGTGGCGTTGGTAGTTCTCGTCCCGACAGAGGTCAACGACGAGGTATTCGTTGCCTTCAGGCTCATCGTCAAGCAATTCCGCAAGCGCGTTTGGTTCTATTACAAGAGGTATCATGGGATGTCCCGATTCTGGCCGCCGCCTATTCTACACTGACTTACAAATCTTCTTGGAGAAAAAAGGTGTTTTTCAGGTACCATACTGTCTTTGGCTGTCCTGGCCG